>ERZ773138.658-NODE-658-length-39570-cov-5.238998_pt1 | contig 39570 bp, 38 predicted proteins | sample MGYA00511114_ERZ773138 | MGnify/ENA primary metagenome ERZ773138 (study PRJEB29015, sample SAMEA2737805) | human gut metagenome | biome: human gut; feature: human-associated habitat; material: faeces | place: China | collected 2012 ...
TCAGGTACAGCGCCACCACCACCAGCGAACCGCAGGCGGAGAGGGTACGAATCGGCCCCTGCTTCAGGCGATAGGAGGCGACATCAGCAAAGGTATAGCGCCCCAGGTTACGCAGGCGCTCGGCAATCAGGAACAGAATGATCGGCCAGCCGACAAGGAAGCCGAGGGAGTAGATCAGGCCGTCATACCCTGAGGTATACACCAGCGCGGAGATCCCAAGGAACGAGGCGGCAGACATAAAGTCTCCCGCAATCGCCAGACCGTTCTGGAAGCCGGTGATGTTGCCGCCCGCGGTGTAGTAATCGTTACGGGAGCGCACGCGTTTCGACGCCCAGTAGGTGATATACAGCGTCAGCACCACGAAAATCAGGAACATGATAATCGCCTGCCAGTTGGTTGGCTGGCGCTGGACCTCGCCGGTAATGGCATCTGCTGCATGGGCAGCAAAGGGAAGTGTGGCGGCGAGCGCCGTCAGAATTCTCTTCATGATGCTTTTACCTCGCGCAGAACTTCTCTGTTAAGACGATCGAATTCACCGTTCGCACGCCAGACGTACACACCCGTGAGCACAAACGAAATGATGATAACGCCAATCCCAATCGGAATACCGCGCGTGACGCTGGTACCCTCATGCAGCGGGGTGCCCAGCCAGTGCGGCGCAAAGGCGATCAGCAGAATAAAGCCGACGTAGATAATTAGCATGATGATGGAAAGCAAGAAGGCAAACCGTTGCCGTTTTTCGACCAGCTCCCTGTAGTGCGCACTATTCTCTATCTGCTGACAAATATCGTTATTCATCACAGAAATCTCCAGAAGTAAGGTTGGTTTGTTTTATCCCCTCTCCCCTATGGGGAGAGGGTTAGGGTGAGGGGAGAGGGAGAAAAAAATTATGAAGGCATTGCGATGGCCTGCTTCTCTTCGAGCAGTTTGTCCACCACGCCAGGATCCGCGAGCGTTGAGGTATCACCGAGGTTACTGGTGTCGCCTGCCGCGATTTTGCGCAGGATACGGCGCATAATCTTGCCGGAACGGGTTTTCGGCAGCGAGTCGGTCCAGTGCAGCACGTCCGGCGTGGCAAGCGGGCCGATCTCTTTACGCACCCAGTTGCGCACCTCGGTATACAGCTCTGGCGACGGCTCTTCGCCGTGGTTCAGGGTGACGTAGGCGTAGATCGCCTGGCCCTTGATGTTGTGCGGAATGCCGACAACCGCCGCTTCGGCAATCTTCGGATGCGACACCAGCGCAGACTCAATCTCCGCCGTGCCCAGACGGTGGCCAGAGACGTTCAGCACGTCGTCCACGCGTCCGGTGATCCAGTAATAACCGTCTTCATCCCGGCGCGCGCCGTCGCCGCTGAAGTACATGTTTTTGAAGGTCGAGAAGTAGGTCTGCTCGAACCGCTCGTGGTCGCCGAACAGGGTACGCGCCTGGCCAGGCCAGGAATCGACGATCACCAGATTGCCCTCGGTGGCGCCTTCCTGCGGATTGCCTTCGTTATCCACTAGTGCAGGCTGTACCCCGAAGAACGGACGGGTGGCCGAACCGGCTTTCAGCTGCGTGGCGCCCGGCATCGGGGTGATCATAAAGCCGCCGGTTTCGGTCTGCCACCAGGTGTCCATCACCGGGCACTTCTCGTTGCCGATCTTCTTCCAGTACCACTCCCAGGCTTCCGGGTTGATCGGCTCGCCCACGGAGCCGAGGATGCGCAGGGAAGAGCGGTCCGTGCCTTCGATGGCTTTATCGCCTTCCGCCATTAATGCGCGGATCGCCGTTGGCGCGGTGTAGAGAATGTTGACCTGATGCTTATCAACCACCTGGCACATACGCGCCGGCGTTGGCCAGTTCGGTACGCCTTCAAACATCAGCGTCGTTGCGCCGCAGGCCAGCGGGCCGTACAGCAGGTAGCTGTGGCCGGTGACCCAGCCCACGTCGGCGGTACACCAGTAGATGTCGCCCGGATGGTAGTCGAAAACGTATTTAAAGGTGGTGGCCGCGTAAACCAGATAGCCGCCGGTAGTATGCAGCACGCCTTTCGGCTTGCCGGTGGAGCCGGAGGTATAAAGAATAAACAGCGGATCTTCCGCGTTCATCTCTTCCGGCTGATGCTGGTCGCTCGCTTTTTCAATCAGATCGCTCCACCACAGGTCACGCCCCTCGTGCCAGTCGATTTTGCCGCCCGTGCGTTTGAAGACAATGACGTTACTGATGGATTTCACGTTCGGGTTTTTCAGCGCTTCATCAACGTTTTTCTTCAGCGGAATACCGCGCCCGGCGCGCACGCCCTCGTCAGCGGTGATCACCAGCTTCGAATTCGAGTCGACAATACGCCCGGCAACCGCCTCCGGCGAGAAGCCGCCGAAGATAACGGAGTGGATCGCGCCGATGCGCGCGCAGGCCAGCATCGCCACCGCCGCTTCCGGCACCATTGGCATATAGATCGCCACTACATCGCCTTTTTTAATGCCCTGGGCCAGCAGCACGTTGGCAAAGCGGCACACGTCGCGATGCAGTTCTTTATACGAGATGTGTTTACTCTGAGAGGCATCGTCGCCTTCCCAGATGATAGCCGTTTCGTTGCCGCGTTCGGCAAGATGGCGGTCCAGGCAGTTCGCCGCCAGGTTCAGCGTGCCGTCTTCATACCATTTAATGGAGACGTTGCCCGGCGCGAAAGAGGTGTTCTTTACCTTCTGATAAGGTTTGATCCAGTCGAGGATGTGACCCTGCTCACCCCAGAACGCGTCAGGGCTGGAAACGGACTGCTGGTATTTCTCCTGGTACTGCTCCGGACTTATCAGGCAACGGTCCGCAATGTTTGCGGGAATGTCGTGTTTGTGTATTTGGCTCATGGCTTTTTTTCTCCTTGTAAGATGTTAATAATATGTCGCAAAAAAGTTAATAGTAGGGGCTTTACAAGCTTTGTTTAGTATTTGGGCGACAGATCACGCAATGTCTGAAGAGTATGAAAATTGAGCGAATGAAACTTTGAAGGGAAATAATTCATCTGAAGAATTATTCACTTTTTTGAAGTGAAAATATTTTGTATAACAAACGGTTATTTATGCGAATTGCTATAAATTACCGACAATGACACTTTTTGCAGTGAAATGCCTTGTTCTTTAAGGCTTGCGCAGCATGCCGTGCAAATGATACTCATACGGCGCGTTAAAAAATCCCATAAACCAACGCAACACAATTCATACCCTTTCAGTATGTCTCCATATTCATGCAGTTTTGATGGTGCGGAGATTTCATTGAGGAAGTCAGTTTCTATGAAAAATTTGAAAGTCAGCCTGGCCTGGCAGATCCTGCTGGCCCTTGTGCTGGGCATCTTGCTGGGCAGTTACCTCCATTATCATAGCGACAGTCGCGAGTGGCTGATTGCGAACCTTCTCTCCCCTGCGGGCGATATCTTTATTCATCTGATCAAGATGATTGTTGTGCCGATTGTGATCTCGACGCTGGTGGTCGGTATCGCGGGTGTTGGTGATGCGAAACAGTTAGGCCGCATCGGCGTTAAAACCATTCTCTATTTCGAAGTGATCACTACGGTTGCCATCGTACTTGGCATCACCCTGGCGAACGTGTTCCAGCCTGGTGCCGGGATCGATATGTCGCAGCTGGCGACGGTGGATATTTCGAAATACCAAAGCACAACCGCCGATGTGCAGAGCCATTCGCATGGGTTGATGGGGACTATTCTCTCGCTGGTACCGACCAACATTATCGCGTCCATGGCGAAGGGCGAGATGCTGCCGATCATCTTCTTCTCGGTACTCTTTGGCCTGGGGCTTTCTTCCCTGCCCGCGACGCACCGTGAACCGCTGGTGACCGTGTTCCGCTCTATCTCCGAAACCATGTTCAAAGTCACCCACATGGTGATGCGTTATGCGCCAGTCGGGGTATTCGCGCTGATTGCGGTGACCGTAGCGAACTTCGGCTTTGCCTCCCTGTGGCCGCTGGCGAAGCTGGTGATTCTGGTGCACTTCGCGATTCTGTTCTTCGCGCTGGTGGTGCTGGGCATTGTGGCGCGCCTGTGCGGGCTCAGCATCTGGATCCTGATCCGCATCCTGAAGGATGAGCTGATTCTGGCGTACTCCACGGCAAGCTCCGAGAGCGTACTGCCGCGTATCATTGAGAAGATGGAGGCCTACGGTGCGCCGGCGTCCATTACCAGCTTCGTTGTACCGACCGGTTACTCCTTCAATCTGGATGGTTCAACGCTGTATCAGAGTATTGCAGCGATCTTTATCGCGCAGCTGTACGGCATTGACTTGTCGCTGTGGCAGGAAATCGTACTGGTTCTGACGCTGATGGTGACTTCAAAAGGGATCGCAGGCGTGCCGGGCGTCTCCTTCGTGGTGCTGCTGGCGACGCTGGGCAGCGTCGGTATTCCGCTGGAAGGCCTGGCGTTTATTGCCGGTGTGGACCGTATCCTCGACATGGCGCGTACCGCGCTGAACGTGGTGGGTAATGCCCTGGCGGTACTGGTAATCGCTAAGTGGGAACACAAGTTCGACCGTAAAAAAGCGCTGGCGTATGAACGCGAGGTACTGGGTCGTTTTGATAAAACGACTGACCAGTGATGTAAAAAGCCGGGTGGCGGCTTCGCCTTACCCGGCCTGCATAAGCCGTAGGCCCGGTAAGCGCAGCGCCACCGGGCAACAATTTACTCCCCGCTCAATGCATCAAACTCTTCACACCCGGTATCAAACCCTTCGGTACAGCTCAGGTTTAACCAGTAAAGCGCTTTCTGCTTATTCGGTGTGATAAAGCCTTTCTCACCCTGCCTGAACAGCATTCCTGCCCAGTACTCCGCATAGCCCGTCCGGGACAGAGCCGAACTCCGCTTGAACCACGATGCGGCCTGCACGTCATCCTGAGGAACTTCAACGCCGTTGGCATAGATCAGCCCCAGCAGCTGTTGCGCGTCTACCGCCGAGTCGCTATCGATGTCTTCGGTCGCCGATTGCAGCAGTGCGATGGCCTGCGGGTAGTCGGTTTTGCCCGCCTGCGTGTTCACCAGCACACGCGCCAGCATGATCGCGCCGCGTTTGCTGCCCGCAATGTTTGCCTGTTGGGCCAGGGCTTTAGCCTGCGCATAGTCACCCTGCGAAAAGTGGATTTGCGACAGCAGCGCCATGGCGTCGACATCACCGCCTTTTGCCGCTTTTTCCGCCCACAGCGCCGCCTGCGCGCTGTCGCCGGAACTGAACCAGGTATCGGCGAGATAATACTGCGCGCGCGCATCGCCCGCTTCAGCCTGCTTTTTATACTGGCTGCCTATCTCATCGGCATGGGCAAACGCGGTTAAAAATAACAACATCAGAAAAAGGATTTTCATGGATTCTTATCATCTGGGTACACGCCGCGCAGTATAATCGCGGCGACAGAAGAAAAAAACGGGTGCGTTAAGACCTCAGCATCCCACAAGCCGGGCGGAACACGCGTTCCGCCCGAAGAGGTTAGCCTGCGTTACAGGCTAATTTCGCCGCCACCTCCTGATGTTCACTCTTTATTGAAAACTCGCAGAGCCTGCCGCGAGTAATAAAGGTAAAGATCACTATCGTCAGGCAAACAATAAAGACGATGCCTAACGCAGTTTTTAAAGGCGTCATGCCTTTTACTCCTTGTCAAAAAAAGAATAAGAGGCTACTCTCAACTTGTTGGAGTTGAGGGAGTAGCCTCGGGTTGTACTGACCCCAAAAAGTTGGACAGTTAAACACGAGGCACATAGGTCTGGGTTCGATATTCAATTGGACTCAGACCTTTTAATTTCAGGCTAATTCTTCTGCTGTTGTAGTAGTCAATATATTCCGTAACAGCATCCTTCAGTTCGCTTATATTACTGAACTCGTCAAGATAAAAACACTCCGACTTTAAGGTTCCAAAGAAACATTCCACGACTGCATTATCCAGACAATTGCCTTTTCTGGACATGCTCTGTGTAATGCCTTGTTCTTTAAGGATGTTTTGATACCTTCTCATACGATACTGCCATCCCTGGTCAGAGTGCAGAATAGGATGCTCGTGAGGCTTAAGCTTTTTGAATGCCTGATCGAGCATATTCTCGACCATGTTCATCACAGGTCTTTCCGACAGGCTGTAAGAAATAACTTCGTTGTTGAAGAGATCTATTACTGGAGACAAATACAGCTTTCGCCCATTGACTGCAAATTCAGTAACGTCGGTAACCCACTTCTCGTTTGGCCGTGTAGCCTTGAAATCCCTTTGGAGAACATTGGGGGCGGTTTGCCCTACCTCTCCTCTGTAGGAGCTGTATCGCTTGACCTTAATCGCTGCCTTAAGCGAGAGGGTTCCCATCAGGCGCTGAACGGCTTTATGGTTAATCCGTTCCCCGTCTCGATGGAGAGACAACGTTACCCTACGGTATCCGTAACGACCTTTATTCTCGTGATAAATCTCACCAATACGCTTTTTAACATCCGCATACTTATCAGGCTTGCTGAGAGCCTTTAGATGGTAATAAAACGTACTGCGCGGTATCTCCGCTGCCTTGAGAAGCTCATCAAGAGGGTAAAACTGCCTTAGCTCGTTGAGTACTTTCACTTTTTCGCGGGATGAGCTAAGGCTTTCAGCTTTTTTAGATACGTAAGCCGCATTTCAAGGAATCGAACTTGTCTTTCAAGATCCTCAATACGTCGGTCTTTCGACAGCTCCAATGCTAACGCCGCTTTTTCTGGATCAACTGACATTGTAATGTTTCTTTTGGTGCCGATCTTGAGTGCGCGTAAACCAGCTTCTCCGTGCTCCTCATAGACTTTCAGCCACTTGGCTACAGAACCACTACCAGCAAGCATAAAGTGAGCAGCAGCCTGATTGAGGGACATCTGCTGCTCGGTCACGGCTTTCACGACCTTAATGCGCAACTCTGGATCAGCACTAACGCCTTTAGGTTTGGGAATTAAACCTTTTTCTCCATGTTTTTCATAGAGGGCAACCCACGTCCTGACCTGGGTTCGAGGCACACCAAAACGTGCAGAGATGATCCTGTAACCATCATCAGTTGTGAAGTAGTGATTCACGACTTCAAGGCGCTTTTCGAAGGGGTATTTTGGCTTTGACATATCAGGGACTATTCCATTTCATCGTCCAACAAAATGGGTGCAGTACAGGTAAATGAAAATTTCCCGGGGCTTTCTACTTTCTGTCCCTCAACAATGCTCAAGACAGAAAGTCTTAAGCACCCGCCGCACATCTTATCCCTCTGAATTAAAATGCAAAGATGTAATTCTATTCTGCGTAAATTACATTATTTCTGCGAGCCGCTTTCCAGAATAATAATTTCTATTTCTTATGAATTAATCGGAAATAAAAAGGGAGTGAATATATCACTCCCTTTATTCAACGATAAATTAACGGCTTCAACCCATTGCGCTTTCGCGCAGTCGGGCTTTCAGCTTGTTATATTCGTCGATCACATACTGTTCCGCAGCGTGTTGATCCGCAATGGACTCCACGTTTACGGCGCAGTATTTATACTCCGGCGTTTTGGTTATCGGGCTTAAGTTCTCGGTCACCAGCTCGTTGCAGGCGCCAATCCACCACTGGTAGGTCATATAGACTGCCCCTTTGTTCGGACGGTCGCTGACCTGCGCGCGGGTAATGATGCGGCCTTTACGCGAATTCACCCACACCAGCGCTTCATCTTCAATACCGAGCCGTTCGGCATCGGCGGTGTTGATCTGCGCGTAACCCGGTTCATCCGCCAGCGCCGCCAGCGCGGCGCAGTTGCCGGTCATGGAACGGCAGGAGTAGTGGCCCACTTCACGCACGGTGGAGAGCACCATCGGATACTCGTCGGTGAGCTTATCGATCGGCGCGACCCAGTCGCAGGTGAAGAACTGCGCCAGCCCGTTCGGGGTGTCGAACTTCTTTTTAAAGAGGAATGACGTCCCCTGATCGGATTCTGACTCATCCCGGCACGGCCACTGGATGTAGCCCAGCTCACCCATTTTTTCATAGGTTGCCCCATAAAAGTCCGGGCACAGATGCCGCAACTCGTCCCAGATCTCCTGGGTGTTGTTGTAGTGCATCGGGTAGCCCATGCGGGTGGCGATTTCGCTGATGATCTGCCAGTCCGTTTTCAGATCCCATTTCGGCTCGACGGCCTTGAAGAAGCGCTGGAAGCCGCGGTCTGCCGCCGTATAGACACCTTCATGCTCGCCCCAGGAGGTCGACGGCAAAATCACATCCGCCGCTGCCGCGGTTTTGGTCATAAAGATATCCTGAACAATCACCAGCTCCAGATCCTCAAAGCCTTTGCGCACTGCGGACAGTTCGGCGTCGGTCTGGAGCGGATCTTCACCCATGATGTAGGCCGCACGCACTTCACCGTGCGCCGCGCGGTGCGGCAGCTCGCTGATGCGGTATCCGGTGTGTGCCGGCAGGCTCTCCACGCCCCAGGCCTTCGCAAACTTCTCGCGGTTTTCCGGGAATTTGACGTACTGATAGCCCGGATAGGTGTCCGGCAGCGCGCCCATATCACACGCACCCTGCACGTTATTCTGACCACGCACCGGGTTCACGCCCACATGCGCTTTACCCAGATTGCCGGTCAGCATGGCGAGGCTGGTGAGCGAGCGCACGGTTTCCACGCCCTGGTAGAACTGGGTCACGCCCATGCCCCAGAGAATGGCGGCGGTTTTTGCCCCGGCATACATTCTGGCCGCCTGACGAATCTCCTGCGCGCTGACGCCGGTTATCGCTTCGACGGATTCAGGCGTATAGCCCTCGACTATTTTCTTATACTCTTCAAAGCCTTCTGTACGGGTCGCGACAAACGCCTGGTCGTACAGGTTCTCCTCAATAATGACGTGCCCCATTGCGTTCAACAGCGCGATGTTTGAACCGTTTTTCAATGCAATGTGCATATCCGCAATGCGCGCGGTTTCAATTTTGCGCGGATCGCAGACGATGATTTTCGCCCCATTCTGTTTAGCGCGAATAACGTGGTTCGCGACGATAGGGTGAGAATCCGCCGGGTTATAACCAAAGATGAAGACGAGATCGGTATTATCTATCTCGTTGATGGCATTACTCATTGCGCCGTTACCGACCGACTGGTGCAGACCTGCAACCGATGGGCCGTGTCAGACGCGAGCGCAGCAGTCGACGTTATTGGTGCCAATAACGGCGCGCGCGAATTTTTGCATCACATAGTTGGTTTCATTCCCGGTTCCGCGTGAGGAGCCGGTGGTCTGAATCGCATCCGGGCCATACTTGGCCTTGATGGCGCTGAGGCGCGTGGCGACGTAATCCAGCGCTTCATTCCAGGAGACGGCTTCCAGCTTGCCGCCGCGCTCGCGGCGGATCATAGGGGTTTTCAGGCGCGGGGTGAGGATTTGGGTATCGTTAATAAAATCCCAGCCGTAATATCCTTTCAGGCACAGCGTGCCCTGATTGGTTTTACCCTGCGCCGCTTCCGCCCGGATGATTTTGCCGTTATTGACCACCAGGTGGATCTTGCAACCTGAGGCACAATAAGGGCAAACCGTGACGACTTTTTTCATCACTTTGCTCCAGTTAAACAGTTCTTACCTGCCCAATATGCAGCTTCTATGCCATGTTTTTATTATGGGTATTTCCTGACTTTACGACCCTTTGCGTGGCAAAACCCTGACGAAAAACAGCCAATCGTCAAAATTGACGTGTCGAAAGGGCAGGGGATGTGACATGGATTGAATTTCCGTCACGTAAAAAACAATTCGGCTGGAGCCGGCGGCAGAATGGTTCAGACTTAACATAATTCCCTGACGGAAGCATGCGATGAAACCGGCGATTCTGGTGGTTGACGATGATGTCGCAGTCTGCGAACTGCTACAGGATGTGCTCAGCGAGCACGTCTTTACCGTACTGACGTGTCACTCTGGGCAGGACGCGGTGAACCGTGTCCAGCAGGACTCCGGCATTGCGCTGGTTCTGCTGGACATGATGCTGCCGGATATCAACGGATTACAGGTTTTACTGCAACTGCAAAAGCAGCGACCATCGCTACCGGTGGTAATGCTGACGGGGCTGGGAAGTGAATCAGATGTGGTCGTCGGGCTGGAAATGGGCGCTGATGATTACATCGGAAAACCGTTCAATCCGCGCGTGGTGGTCGCCCGCGTTAAGGCGGTGCTGCGGCGTACCGGCGCGCTGGACGCGGAGCCTGCCGCGCCGCGCGTTGAAGGTATTGCCTTTAACGGCTGGACGCTGGACACCACCCGCTGCGAGCTGAGCGATCCGCAGCGTAATACCGTGCCGTTAACACAAGGCGAATATGGCCTGCTGCTGGCATTAACGCAAAACGCCCGCCGGGTACTGAGTCGTGAACAGCTGCTGAAGCTGACCCACAGCGAAAGCGCCGAGGTCTTTGACCGCACTATCGACGTGTTGATCATGCGGCTACGGCGAAAAATTGAGGTCAATCCGCACCAGCCTCTGCTGATCAAAACCATTCGCGGTCTGGGCTATGTTTTTGCCACGGACGTTTCCCATCATGAGAAAGCCGCCTGACCGTTCTCCTGAATAAACGCCTGAAGCTCGGCCAGCGTTTTCGCGCCGTCAATTGCATTAGCCGCCAGCAGGCTGGCCCGCGCGCAGGCGTGCGCCAGATAAATACTCTCCGTCAGCGGCAGGGATTCATGGCAGCCGTATAAAAAGCCCGCGCAAAACGCGTCGCCCGCGCCGACGCTGCCGATAATCTCGTCCTGCGTCAGCTTCCACGACGGAACCCATTGCCCTTTTTCACCCGGCGCTTCACCCCATGCCCCTTCCGGACAGTGGATCACCACCCGCTGTCGCACGCCTGCCGCCAGCAGTTGTGTGGCAGCGTCGGCGATATGGGCCATGTTCAGCGCATCATGGCCGTCACGGATCTCAAGCCCGCTAAACTCACCGGCTTCCAGCTCGTTAATCACCAGATAATCAAGATGGCGCAGGGCAGGGAGCACCAGCGGCTGATAGCGCGGATCGCCCTTGCGGGACACCAGATCGAGCGAGGTTTCATACCCCTGATCGCGCATCTGTGCCAGTAACCGCGCGCTGCGGGTGCCAAATTCCTCGTCCGGCATGTCCAGGCTGTCGAGCAGCAGCAGGTAGCCGAGATGGAAGATCTTCAGCGATCCGTCTAAACGATCGAAGGCGGGAAGATCCAACAGGCGGTTGGCGCCCGGCGAGTGGAAAAAAGTGCGCTGTCCGCTGGGGTCGGTCATCACCTGCGACATCGACGTTGGGGCGAACGTTGTACGCTGCACGCGCTGGCGATTGACGTGATACTGGTCGAGCATCGCCAGAATATAGTCTCCGTCGCTGTCTTCCCCAATCAGCCCCACCGCCTGTAACGGCAGGCCGACGTGCATTTTCGCCAGCGTCAGCAGAACGTTGAGCGGCGCACCGCCGGTTGAGCGCTCACTGTGGGTGATTTCCGCCAGCCAGCCGCGCTCCGGCCACTGTACGATCTGGTGGACGTGATCCACCAGCATGTTGCCTGCGGCGATAATCCCTTTGCGTTCCATTATGCCTGCCCCGCGCTGCCGAAGATGCGCATCTGTTCCGCAACCGTATCGGTAATGGCCTCTTCAATGCCCAGCAGCAGCTCTGCAAATTCATCGTACAGCGGCTGGCGGTTTGCCATGCGCTGCTCAACGGCGGCGAGCGCGGCCTGCGACATGCTGGTATAAAAGTTGATTTTATGAATGCCCAGCTCGATGGCGCGGCGGAAATCAGTATCGCTTATGCCAGAGCCGCCGTGTAAAACCAGCGGCAGGCCCGTCTGCTGTCGAATGGCGTCCAGACGCGGGAAATCAAGCTTCGGCTCGCCCTTGTATTTGCCGTGCGCGTTGCCAATGGCGACCGCCAGCGCGTCGATACCGGTTAAATCGACAAACTCGCGCGCCAGCTGCGGATCGGTGAAGAAGGCTTCATCCGCATGCCCGTAAAGCGCACCCCCTTCATCACCCCCGACCGCGCCCAGCTCCGCCTCTACCGAGACGCCCACCGCATGGCACATCTTCACCACTTCCCGCGTCTGGCGGATATTTTCCTCATAGCTCAGCGTCGAGCCGTCGAACATCACCGAGCTGAACCCTAAGCGCAGGGCGCGCACGACGGCCTCAAAATGCAGCCCGTGGTCGAGGTTAAGCACCACGGGAATATCGTGACGGGCGGCTTCGAACTTCACTGCTTCGACAAGCGACTCCAGAGACACGTACTTAAAATGCACTTCGGCGATGTTGATGATGAACGGCGAGCGTTCCTGTTTCGCGGCGGCAAACAGCGCGCGCAGGAAGTGGGAGTCGAGCACGTTGAACGCGCCCAGGGCGTAGCGGTGTTCCCTGGCGTGGGCCAGACCATCGGCAAGAGAAATCAATGGCATCATTCACTCCTTATATCCGAAACAGGTTGTACTCGTTGCACAGCACCAGCACCGCCGGTTCGTCTTCTTCAATGGTGTTGTAGCGGTCAATGGGCTGTAAAAAGTGGTTGTCGTGTTCATCGTCATTGACCGACGACACTTCGCCCACCAGCACGTCGCCAAAGCCGCGTTCACCCCAGAAACTGTGGTACAGGCCGGGCGTCAGGCAGATGCTCTCCCCTGGTGTGAGGCGCAGCTGGCTGCCGGGCGTGTGCGTCTGCCGACAGCCGTCGACGGTAACGGTCACGTCGGTGTTTTCGGTCTCTTCATGCGCGCCCGCATTCCATAACTCAATAATCAGATTCCCGCCGCCGCGGTTAATGATGTCCTCCCGCTTGCGCCAGTGAAAATGCATCGGCGTCACCTGGCCGTCGCGGACGTGCATGATTTTTTCGGCATAGCACTTTTCATAGGGCACGCCGTTGGGGGAGCCGTTGCGCAGGGTGAACAGCGTTAACCCCTGTGCAGCGAAGTTGTTGCCACCAAATGCCGTCACGTCCCAGCCGAGCCTGAGGTCAAACACCTCCTGCCATGCGGCCTGGTCAAGCTGCTGCCATTTTGTCGGCGGAAAGCTGGCAAAAGGCGGGAGATGCACGTCGTGCATGGAGAAGAACTGCCGCGTATGGCCGAGGATTTCATTGATGTCGGAGCGTTTCATGGGGACTCCTTGAAAACAGTTCCCTCTCCCGGTGGGAGAGGGAAAAGGATCATTTAACCGTCCACCCCTTATACGTGCCGACGTTCTTTTTATCGATCATCGTCACCGGGATCAGCACAGGCTCTTTCGGCGCAGGTTTGCCCTGAAGAATGTCATAGCCGATCTCCACCGCCTTCGCCGCCATCACCTGCGGATCCTGCGCTGGCGTCGCCACAAACAGGGAGTTTTCGCGCTTCAGGGCTTCTTCACCGTCCGGGCTGCCATCCACACCAACGATAAAGAACTCGTTGCGCTGCGCCTGCTTCGCGGCCAGATCGGCGCCGATCGCGGTAGGATCGTTAATCGCGAATACGCCGTCTATCTTCGGATTAGCCGCCAGCAGGGAGGTCATGACCTCCAGCCCGCCTTCACGGCTGCCTTTGGCGTTCTGGTTATCCGAGAGCACTTTGATATCCGGGTGGCGCCTGAACTCGGTCTGGCAGCCCTCCACGCGGTTTTGTACCGCAGAAACCGGCGGCCCGTTGATGATCACCACGTTGCCTTTACCTTTCAGGCGGTCGGTAATGTACTTACAGGCCATCTCACCCGCCTGGGTGTTATCGGAGGTGATGGTCGCATCGGCTCCTTCCGCCGCCACGTCAACCGCCACGACCACGATCCCCGCCTCTTTGGCGCGTTTTACCGCCGGGCCGATCCCTTTGGAATCCGCGGCGTTGAGGATGATCATGTCCACTTTCGCCGCAATGAAGTTATCAATCTGCGACACCTGCTGGCCCAGATCGTACCCGCTGGAGACCAGCGTCACCTTGACGTTGTCCCCCGCCAGCTTGCGCGCTTCCAGCTCGGCACCTTTGGTGATCTGCACGAAGAACGGGTTAGCCAGGTCGCCCACCGTCACGCCGATGGATTTCAGATCTTTTGCCTGCGCAAACGGGGTTGCGGCCAGCAGCGCGCCAGCACAGAGCGCGGTCACTAAGGGCTTCAATCTCATGCTGTATTCCTCACGTAGGGTATTGTTGTTATGCACTTTGATGGTGTCGGGTACGGTATTTGTCGATCAGCACCGCAATGATGATCACCGCCCCTTTGATCACCAGCTGCCAGAAGTAGGAGACGCCCATCAGCGTCATGCCGTTGTTGAGGGTGGCGATGATCAAGGCACCGACCAGCGTGCCGGTGATCGTGCCGATCCCGCCGACGAAGCTGGTGCCGCCGAGGATCACCGCCGCAATTGCATCCAGCTCATACCCCGTGCCGAGGTTGCCATTGGCGCTGTAGAGACGTGAAGCGCTCATGACGCCGCCGAGACCGGAGAGCAGGCCGCTCATGCCGTAGACAAACAGCAGCACCAGCCAGACCTTAATGCCCGTTAAGCGCGCCGCCTGCATATTGCCGCCGACCGCATAGATGTGAACGCCGAGGGTTGTGCGACGCAGAATAAACCAGCACACCACAATCACCGCCAGGGCGATCACAACCAGCCAGGGGATCGGGCCGAGGTAGTTATTGCCGATCCACTCGAAGTTGATGTTGGAGTTAATGACCGTCGTGCCGTCCGCCAGCAGGTAGGCCGCGCCGCGCAGCGCCGTGTAGGTGCCGAGCGTGACGATAAATGGCGGAAGTCCGGCGAAGGCCACCAGCGCGCCGTTGAACAGCCCCAGTACCATACCGAGCATTAGCGCCGCCGGAATGGAGAGCATCGCAAATTCAGGGATAAGCGAGACCACCATCGCCGCCACCGCCGTGGTGCCCAGAATCGAGCCCACGGAGAGGTCAATCCCGCCGGTCAGGATGATGAAGGTCATCCCGGCCGCCAGAACAATGTTGATCGACGCCTGCCGGGTAATATTGAGCAGGTTACTTTCTGTGAAAAAGTTCGGAGCGATAAAGCCAAATACAGCCACAATCAGGATTAAAATCGGCAAAATGCCGATCGTTTGCATCAGATCGCTCATCAGCATTTTTTTGGCAGAGGCGGATTTCGCCACCTGCTGCGGATGGGTTGGAGTTGTCATAATTACACCGCCTGATGATGTGTGTCGTTCACGCCGGTTGCCAGCGTCATGATGTTTTCCTGAGAAATGTCGCGCCCGTGCAGTTCACCCGCAATGCTGCCTTCCCGCATCACGTACACCCGGTCGCTCATTCCTACTACTTCCGGCAGCTCGCTGGAGATCATCAGGATCGCCACCCCTTTGCGCGCCATCTGGTTCATGATGCGGTAGATCTCGCTTTTTGCCCCGACGTCCACGCCGCGCGTGGGTTCGTCCAGAATCAGAATGCGCGGGCCTATCGCCACCCAGCGGGAGATCAGCAGTTTTTGCTGGTTGCCGCCGGAGAGCCCGCCTGCGCGCACCTGAGAATGCGGCACGCGGATATTGAGCAGGGCGATGGCGTCATCGGAAATCGACTGCGCTTTTTTGCGGTTCAGCCAGCCGAAGGTGGCGTCGCGCTCCAGCGTCGCCATGGTGATGTTCTCCTGCGCCGCCAGCTCCAGAAATAGCCCCTGCTCCTTGCGGTTCTCGGTGAGAAAACCGATGCCGTTCTCAATGGCCGCGCGCGGGGAGTGGATCACCACCGGTTCGCCGTCCACCTCAATCATGCCGCCGGTGGCTTTGCGCACGCCGAAGATCAGCTGCGCCAGCTCAGAACGCCCGGCGCCGACCAGCCCTGCCAGCCCGACGATTTCACCGGAGCGAACCTGCAAACTGCACGGCTGCACTTTTTTGCCATCCGTGAAGTGATGCACGTTCAGACGCGGGCTGCCGAGCGGAATATCGCGCTCTTTGTTGAACAGGTCGCTTAACGGACGACCCACCATCATGCGCACCAGCTCGGAGGCGTTGAGCTTGTCGCGCGTCAGGCTGCCGACGTATTGCCCGTCGCGTAGCACGCTGACGCGGTCAGAGAGTTCATACACTTCCGCCATGCGGTGGCTGATGTAGATAATCGCCATCCCTTCATCGCGCAGGCGCAAAATCAGTTCGAACAGACGGTGGGTTTCGCGTGAGGAGAGGGCGGCGGTAGGTTCGTCCATCACCAGAATGCGGCTGTTGCGGTGCAGCGCGCGGGCGATCTCCACCTGCTGTTGCTCGGCGATGGTCAGTTTCATGACCAGGTCGGTGGCGCTGAACTGCGCGCCCAGACGGTCAATGACCGCCTGGGCCTGGGCAGCCATCTCTTTGCGCTGGACCAGCCCGCCGCGCGACAGCTCGCTACCGAGAAAAATGTTTTCCGCCACGGTCAGGTTAGGAGCAAGCTGCATCTCCTGATAAATCAGGGTAATTCCTGCGGCCAGCGCATCCTTCGGCCCTTTGATGTGAAACGGCTGACCGTCGATGAGGATGTCGCCGCTGCTGGCGGTATAGGCGCCTGCGAGGATCTTCATCAGCGTGCTCTTTCCGGCGCCGTTTTCCCCCATCAGCGCGTGGATCTCACCGGGGAAAACCGTCAAATCCACGCCCTTGAGCGCGTGGAAATTGCCAAAGGTTTTGGCAATGTGGCGCATCTCTAAAACCGGGGTTCTGCTCATGGCGGATCTCCTGTGAATGTCGATATCTGCACTTCATCACAGGCGCGTAAATGCAAAATGTCAGAAGCTGTTCATATTTGTCATAGTTATGAATAGCTAATCGCCATCACATTTTCCTTTTCCCTCTCCCTGTGGGAAGAGGGCCAGGGTGAGGGCACCAAACCGCAGAGGAGCCCAAACCCATGCCATCACGCCCCCCGTTCTTCACCAGCGCCCGCGGTCGCCTGCTGATATTTAACCTGCTGGTGGTGGCGGTAACGCTGATGGTCAGCGGCGTGGCGGTGCTCGGCTTTCGTCATGCCAGCCAGATCCAGGAGCAGGTGCAGCAGCAAACGCTGGATGACATGACCGGCAGCATGAACCTCGCGCGCGACACGGCCAATGTGGCAACGGCGGCGGTGCGGCTGTCGCAGGTGGTCGGTGCGCTGGAGTACAAAGGCGAAGCTGAGCGGCTTAAACAGACGCAGATGGCGCTGCGCCACTCGCTGGAGCAGCTTGCCGATGCGCCGCTGGCGCAGCAGGAGCCGGCGCTGGTGACGCGTATTATTCGCAGGAGCAATGAGTTACAGCAGAGCGTGACGGGAATGCTGGAGCGCGGGCAAAAACGGCATCTGGAGCGTAACGCGCTGCTCAGCGCGCTGTATCAAAGCCAAAGCTACCTGCGTCATTTGCAGGATATCAACCGTCGTTACGCGAGCAATGTGCCAGACCCCCGGCAGCTTGCTGAGATGGACAGGCTGATCGTTGCCGCCATTGATACCCCTTCACCGCGCGCCACGGTGCAGCAGTTGGATGCAGTAACCGCGATGTTACCCGCGAGCGCCCTGCAACCGGTGGTCAACCTGGTGCTCCCGGATTTTAATGATGAGCTGCGCAAGCTCGCGCCACTGTCGAAGCAGCTGGAAGAGAGCGATCTGTCCATCAGCTGGTACATGTTCCACATCAAGGCGCTGGTAGCGATATTAAACCGCGACATCAATCAGTACGTTGAACAGGTGGCGCAGGCCTCCCGGCTGCGTACCGCCCAAAGTCACCAGGAGCTGCGCTCCATCAGCGTGTTTATCAGCGTTTTCGCGGTGCTGGCGCTGATCATCACCGGCTGCGCCTGCTGGTATATTTATCGCAATCTGGGCTCCAACCTGACGGCTATCTCAAGGGCAATGTCGCGTCTCGCTCACGGAGAGCAGAATGTGTCGGTGCCCGCACTACAGCGGCGTGATGAGCTGGGGGAACTGGCGCGCGCGTTTAACGTTTTTGCACGCAATACCGCTTCGCTGGAGCACACCACGCGGCTGCTTAAGGAGAAGACCTCGCAGATGGAGGTCGACCGCATCGAACGTCAGGGGCTGGAGGAGGCGCTGCTGCACAGCCAGAAAATGAAGGCGGTCGGGCAACTGACGGGCGGTCTGGCGCATGATTTTAATAACCTGCTGGCGGTGATTATCGGCAGTCTGGAGCTGACCGATTCAGCGTCACCGGACGCGCCGCGCATCACTCGTGCGCTCAAAGCCGCGGAACGCGGGGCCATGCTCACCCAGCGTCTGCTGGCCTTCTCGCGCAAGCAATCCCTGCAACCCCATGCGGTAGAGATGAAGCCGCTGCTGGAGAACCTGAGCGAGCTGATGCGGCACTCCCTTCCCGCCACGCTGACGCTGGATATTGAAGCGCAAACCCCGGCCTGGCCCGCATGGATTGACGTCAGCCAGCTGGAAAATGCCATTATCAACCTGGTGATGAACGCCCGTGATGCAATGGAGGGGCAAAACGGTGTGATTAAAATCCGCACCTGGAACCAGCGTGTGACCCGCAGCGACGGGCGCAGGCAGGATATGGTCGCGCTGGAGGTGATTGACCACGGCTGTGGGATGTCGCAGGAGGTGAAATCGCAGGTCTTTGAACCGTTCTTCACCACCAAACAGACCGGCAGCGGCAGCGGATTAGGGCTGTCGATGGTGTACGGCTTTGTGCGTCAGTCCGGGGGGCGCGTTGAGATCGAAAGCGCGCCGGGGCAGGGAACCACCGTGCGGCTCCAGCTGCCGCGCTCGACGCTGCCCGCGTTCTCCAATGATGCCGCGCTGGCGACCACGGCCCCGACAGAAAGTGAGCTGCTTGTGCTGGTCCTGGAAGATGAGGCGGGCGTGCGGCAGACCCTGTGTGAGCAACTGCACCAGCTTGGCTACCTGACGCTCGAAGCCGAAAACGGCGAGCAGGCGCTGAACATGCTGGACGCATCACCGGATATCGGCATGTTTATCAGCGACCTGATGCTGCCGGGCGGCCTGAGCGGTGCGGAGGTGATCGGCCATGTACGCAGCCACTATCCGCAGTTGCCGGTGCTGCTGATCAGCGGGCAGGATTTGCGCCCGGCGCATAACCCGCAGCTGCCGGACGTTCCGTTACTGCGTAAGCCGTTTACCCGCCAGCAGCTGGCGCAGGCACTGCGGAAGGTGATGGTAATTTGAGATTCCTCCGCTACTCCCGTTAACAGCCAGTCATTACTTTAAGGCCAGTTCACCTGCGAGTCTGGCCTTATGAAACGTTACTCTACCGCTCTGTTATTGGGTCTGCTGACTTTAACCAGCCAACTGGCGCATGCCGATGTGATTGATGACGCCATTGGCAACATTCAGCAGGCGATCAACGATGCCTACAACCCCAGCAGCAGCCGTAATGACGATGACGACGATCGTTACGACCGCAGCCGTCAAATCGACAGCCGACAGTACGACGATCGTCGTCGGCAGCTCGAAGACAGACGCCGCCGTTTAGACGAGCGTCAGCGTCAGTTGGACGACGACAGGCGTCGGTTAGAAGAGGACGAGCGCAGGTTGGAAGACGATTACGATCGCGGCTAAGTGCGGCCTGTTGCCCTCACCCCAACCCTCTCCCACGGGAGAGGGAGAAAACCTAATCCAGCACCATCACCATCCCGTCATACCCCGCTTCAATGCCGGACGGCAGCGGGTTATCCATCATCCACACGTCAAACTGATGGCTGATATGCGTCAGGATCACCTGCGGACAGCCAATCACCTCGTTCAGCGCAATCACCGTATTCAAATCACAATGGTTGCGCGGCGTCTCCGGGCGCGGTTCATGGCTACAGTCGATAATCATCGCCTGCGGCTGATTGTTTAGCAGAAACGTCACCGTTTTATCCGGCAGTCCGGCGGTATCAGAAAGCCACGCCACGCGGCTGTGGGCGGACTCCAGCAGATAGCCAAACGTGAGTTTTGAATGGTTGAGCGGCAGCGGCGTCACCCGCAGGCCCTGAAGTTCAAACGTCACAAACGGCTCCACCGTGTGGCTGAAATCCAGAAGGCCCGGATGTTTGAACAGGTCGTCACAGCCTGCCTCGTCTGGCGGACCGTAGACGGGAATGGTGGCGCCTACGCCCCAGCGCAGAGGGAAAAGCCCCTGAACGTGATCCATATGATAATGGGTAAGCAAAAACTGCTGGAAGCTGCCCGCAGGCCAGTCGTCCATCAGGTGCGGAATACCCGCGTCCAGCAAGGTGACCGCATCGTTGAATTTTACCGCCGCGCTACAGGGGCGACGGCGATAATTTTCCTGTAAACGCGCCCGTCGGCACGCCGCGCAGTCGCAGCCAAACACCGGCACCAGCTGCGCCCCTCCGGTTCCTGTCAGCGTGATCGTCAGACTCATAACGCCCCTCTACAGCGGTTTGGTGAAGCGGAAATGGCTTTGCGTATACCCTTCACGAACATAAAAACGGTGCGCGTCCACGCGCTTCACGCTGGTGGAAAGCTCGGTCAGCTCGGCGCCTGCCTGCCGTGCGACGTCCTCTGCCCAGGCCAGCAGCTGGCTGCCCACTTTTAATCCACGCGCCTGCGGCATCACCACCAGTTCCTGGATCTCGCCGATCCAGCGGGCGTGATGCAGGTGAAACTGCATATGCAGGCCGATCATCCCGATGATCTGCCCGTCCAGCTCGGCCAGCTGGTAGCGCATATTGTGATCCTGCAAGTTGGCCAGATACCCGGCGTGAAACGCCTGATGATCGAACTCGGCCTGCTTAAGTTCGCAGATCAGCGCGTAAACGATCGGCGCATCGTCGGCGGTGGCGGGGCGAAGCTGGCAGTCAGGCATGCTGTTTCTCCTTCTGGCGAATAAGCGATAGAAAGGTCTCGACTGACTGTAGCAAACTTCCGTCGTTATTGAGGAGATGGCAACCCGACGGGGTGTAACGCGCCGCCCGTTCCAGCCGCTGGTCGATCTCGCGCGCGTTTTCGCGCCCCCGCTTTTGCAGCCGGCTACGCAGAACGTCCGGGGAAACCTGCAAACAGACCGGGAGCAACGCCGCTTCGTACCGGGCGCGAGCCTGCGGGAGATGCGCCCGCGAGCCGTTGACCAGCACGTCAAAGCCCGCGTGCAGCCAGAGGTCGATCTCGATGCCGACGCCATAGTAGTAACCGTTGGCATGCCAGCTCAGCGCCAGCAGGTTTTGCCCGGCGCGGGTAAAAAACTCCTGCTCGCTCAGGGCGATATGGTTTTCACTCCCGGCGTTTGCCGCGCGGGTAATGTAGCGGTGCGCTACCAGCAGCTGTGAATGTTCCCGCTGCCGTAACGCCGACAGCAGGCTGTCCTTCCCGGAGCCGGACGGGCCCATTAACCAGATGAGTCTTCCCATCAGAACACCCTTTTTCCCTGACGCCAGACGTGGTCGATATGAACGTGCTCGCCCTTGCGGTGCGCCAGCACCAGGTCTGCCCGTTTGCCTTCGGCAATCTCACCGCGATCGTGAAGGTTGAGCGCGCTGGCCGGGTTTTTTGTCACCAGGCGAATCGCCTGTGGCAGCGTGAAGCTGTTGCCCTCGTCGTCCGCCACCCGGAACGCCGCGTCCAGCAGGCTGGCGGGGTAATAGTCAGAGGAGAGGATATCCAGCAGGCCGAGCGAGGCGAGCTTGCTTGCCGCCACGTTGCCGGAGTGCGACCCGCCGCGTACGATGTTCGGCGCGCCCATCAGGACGTTCATGCCATGCTTACGCGATGCTTCTGCCGCCTCGAACGTGGTGGGAAATTCTGCGATCACGCTCCCAAGCTGGTGGGATTCGCGCACGTGATCGTGCGTGGCGTCATCATGGCTGGCCAGGGCAATATTACGGTCCCGGCACATAGCGGCAATGGAGAGGCGATTCGGCTGCGACCACTGGGCCGCCAGCGCCAGCTGCTCTTCTTCGTAGCGCGCCATCTCCGCGTCGCTGAGAGAATATTTGCCCTGATAGTATTCGCGATACTTTTCAATGTTGGCGAACTGGCGCTGTCCCGGCGAGTGATCCATCAGGGAAACCAGCGAGACCGGCTCGCGGCCCACCAGCTTCTCAAACAGCGGCAGGGTGGTGTGGTGCGGCAGCTCGCAGCGCAGGTGCAGGCGGTGCTCGGCGCGGTTGAGGCCGCGCTTTTGCGTCTCCTCCACGGCGTTGATCATCTTCTCCAGGTTCTCCAGGCGATCGCCGCCGTCGCGCACGTCGCCGATCGCCACCGCGTCCAGCACCGTGGTGATGCCGCTGGCGACCATCAGCGCGTCGTGGCTGCTCATCGCTGAATGCGCAGGCCAGTCCACCTTCGGGCGCGGGGTGAAGAATTTATCGAGATTATCGGTATGCAGCTCAATCAGCCCCGGTAGCAGCCAGCCGCCTTCGCCGTCCATCGCGTCCGGTGAGCGGCTCTGGGTTTCGGCAAAGGCGCGGATGACACCGTCCCGCACCTCAACCGAGCCGTTCACGACCTCATTTTCCAGCACCAGCCTGACATTATTGATAATCATACGTTTGTCCCCATCGGGTACAGTCTGTCCGCCACGCGATGGCGTACGGCGTCGTCGTGGAAGATCCCGACGATCGCCGCGCCGCGCGCTTTGGCCTGTTCGATCAGTTCTATCACCGCTGCGCTGTTTTTACTGTCGAGCGAGGCGGTGGGTTCATCCAGGAGTAAAATCGGGTAATCGACGATAAAGCCGCGGGCGATGTTGACGCGCTGCTGCTCGCCGCCGGAAAAGGTCGACGGGGCGAGGTGCCACAGACGCTCCGGTACGTTGAGACGCGTCAGCAGGCTGGCGGCTTTAGCGGCGCAGGTTTCGCGCGGCACGCCGAGATCCAGCAGAGGCTGCATGACCACGTCCAGGGCGGAGATCCGCGGGATCACCCGCAGGAACTGGCTGACCCAGCCGATCGTCGAGCGGCGTACTTCCAGCACTTTGCGCGCGGGAGCCTGGACCAGATCAACCCATTCATTGTTATGGCGGATATGGATATGGCCTTCGTCCGGCAGATAATTGGCGTACAGGGAGCGCAGCAGGGTGGATTTTCCGCTGCCGGAATGGCCATGCAGCACCACGCATTCGCCGTTGCTGACCTCTAATGAGGCATTTTGCAGTACCGGCAGGCGGACACCGTTTTGCTGGTGGAGCACAAAGGTTTTACTGACATTTTCAACGTGGATCATGTTGGCCTCTTAATTCTGTAATACCGAGGACACCAGCAGTTGGGTGTACGGATGATGGGGATCGTCGAGCACCCGATCGGTCAGCCCACTTTCCACCACCTGACCCTGCTTCATCACCAGCAGGCGGTCCGCCAGCAGGCGCGCAACGCCTAAATCGTGGGTGACAATCACTACCGCCAGGTTCAGCTCCACCACCAGGCCGCGCAGCAGATCCAGCAGGCGCGCCTGCACGGAGACGTCCAGCCCACCGGTCGGTTCATCCATAAACACCAGCTTCGGATGGGTGACGAGATTGCGGGCAATCTGTAAACGCTGCTGCATGCCGCCGGAGAAGGTTGTCGGCAGGTCGTCGATGCGCGAGGCGGGGATTTCAACCTCTTCCAGCCAGTGCTGCGCCGTGGCGCGGATGTTGCCGTAGTGGCGCGCGCCGGTGGCCATCAGCCGTTCGCCGATGTTGCCCCCCGCCGAGACCTGGCGGCGCAGGCCATCCATCGGGTGCTGGTGCACCACGCCCCACTCGGTGCGCAGCAGGCGGCGGCGCTCGGCTTCGCTCATGCCATACAGCGACACGCCCTCATACAAAATGTCGCCATTCTGCGGCGTCAGGCGCGCGGAGATGGACTTCAGCAGGGTGGTTTTACCGGAGCCGGACTCGCCGACAATGCCCAGCACTTCGCCCGGCCACAGCTCAAACGACACGTCGCTAAAGCCTTTGCCCGGCGCATAAAGGTGAGTCAGGTTATTAACCGAAAGCAGCGGTTTCATTGGCTGTTCGCCTCGCTCTGTTGGCGGCAGTAATCGGTGTCGGAGCAGACAAACATCCGTTTGCCCGTGTCGTCCAGCACCACTTCATCCAGATAGCTATGCTTCGAACCGCAGATGGCGCACGGCTCGTCCCACTCCTGCACCGTAAACGGGTGATCGTCAAAATCCAGGCTCTCCACACGGGTGTACGGCGGTACGGCGTAGATGCGTTTTTCCCGTCCGGCACCAAAAAGTTGCAGGGCGGGCATCATGTCCATCTTCGGGTTATCGAATTTCGGGATCGGCGACGGGTCCATCACGTAGCGGCCGTTCACCTTCACCGGATAGGCGTAGGTGGTGGCGATATGGCCGAAGCGGGCGATGTCCTCATACAGTTTGACCTGCATGATCCCGTACTCTTCCAGGGCGTGCATGGTGCGGGTTTCGGTTTCCCGCGGCTCGATAAAACGCAGTGGCTCCGGGATCGGCACCTGGAAAATCAAAATCTGATCTTCAGTCAGCGGGGTCTCCGGAATGCGGTGACGGGTCTGGATCAGCGTCGCGTCTTCGGTTTTTTCAGTGGTGTTGACGCCCGTTACGCGCTTAAAGAAGTTGCGGATCGACACGGCGTTGGTGGTGTCGTCTGCCCCCTGGTCGATGACCTTCAGCACGTCCGCTTCGCCGATCACGCTGGCGGTGATCTGAATACCGCCGGTGCCCCAGCCGTAGGGCATCGGCATTTCGCGGCCGCCGAACGGCACCTGGTAGCCGGGGATCGCCACAGCCTTAAGGATGGCGCGGCGGATCATGCGTTTAGTTTGCTCGTCCAGATAGGCAAAGTTGTAGCCGCTTAAGTTAGCCATTGGCGCGCTCCCGTTGCAGGCGTTTCAGCAGTTCCAGTTCGGCCTGGAAATCGACGTAGTGCGGCAGCTTGAGGTGCGAGACAAAGCCGGCGGCCTCAACGTTATCCGCGTGGGCCAGCACGAACTCTTCGTCCTGTGCCGGGCCTGCAATATGCTCGCCGTAGTCCGGCGCCTGGAGCGCACGGTCAACCAGCGCCATCGCCATCGCCTTGCGCTCGCTCAGGCCATACACCAGCCCGTAGCCGCGGGTAAAATGCGGATCTTCATTCTCTGGCGCGACAAAACCGTTGACCATTTCGCACTCGGTCATCAGCAGTTCGCCGATGTTCACCGCAAAACCCAGCTCTTCCGGCACAATTTCGACATCGAGATAACCGCTGCGGATCTCTGCCGCGAACGGGTGGTTGCGCCCGTAGCCGCGCTGCGTGGAGTAGGCCAGCGCCAGCAGATACCCTTCATCGCCGCGCATCAGCTGTTGCAGGCGGGACGAGCGCGAACAGGGATAGACCGGCGGCGTGCGGGTGATGTCATCCGGTGTGCTGCCGGTGTCCTCTTCCGCCTTCGCCAGCCCCTGGTTTGCCAGCAGGCTAAAGACGTGCGGAGAGGCGTCTTGTTCAGCGTCAGAGACGCTGAGCTGCGGTGTTTCACCGTTCGCCAGTAGACTGAAGTCCAGCAGGCGATGGGTGTAGTCGTAGGTCGGACCAAGCAGCTGGCCGCCAGGAATATCTTTGTACACCGCAGAAATACGGCGCTCTAAACGCATTTCCGCCGTTTTCACCGGCTCGCTTACCGCCAGCTTCGCAAGCGTAGTGCGGTAAGCGCGCAGCAGGAAAATGGCTTCCACGTTATCGCCGCTGGCCTGTTTCAGCGCCAGCGCCGCCAGCTCGCGGTCTGCGATGCCGCCTTCGGTCATCACGCGGTCGACGGCCAGGTTTAACTGCTGTTCAATCTGGGCGACGCTCAGCTCGGGTAAGGCGTCATCCCCCCGGCGTCTGTGCTCCTGCAAGGCATGGGCGGCGGCGATCGCCTTCTCGCCCCCTTTGACGGCAACGTACATCAGCACACCTCCACGTGAGTGGTTCTCGGGATCGCCAGCAGGCGCTCGCCGCAGGTCAGGATCAGGTCGATACCGAGCGGGAACGGATGCGGGCGCTCGGTCAGCTCATGAATGATGCACTCCGGCAGCTGGGGGGCGACCATCCGCTCGTCGGCGATCCCTGCCCCCGTCAGGCGTAGCATGCGGCCACCGCTCAGGCTGGAGACCTGCAAAATCAGCGTAGCGCTGGTTTCCGGTGCGACGGCGCTGCCTTCGCTCAGGGCATTAAGTTGTTCATGGCTGATTTGCTCGTCGGCCACGGCGAAGACCGCCTGCTGGGGCTGCTCGACCAGCGGCGCGTTGGTGTGAAAGCGCAGGTTCTGGCTGGCGATATCGTTCAGCAATGCCCCTGACAGCCATACCGGGGTGTCGTTGTCCGCCAGCGTCAGCAGCACGCTGGTAGAGGCGAGGTTCAGCGGCAGCCAGCCCTGGGAGAGCTGGTGCAGCGAGACAATGACGCCCGGCTCGCTCATGGCTTTCAGCAGGCGACGGAAACTCTGTTGGGCATCCTGGACGGCCAGGGTAAAAGCAGGTTGAAGCGTCATGCGTTGTCTCCGCGAACGAGCGTAAAGAAGTCGACCCGGCTGGTATTTACTTCGGCCTGACGCGCGGCAAGGCGTGCGGCGCGGTCAGCTTCCAGCGGGGCAATAAGGGTTTCCATTAACGTCTGAAAATGCGGCTTTTCCTGTAAAAGCGCGTCGATCGCTGCGCAGCGCTCGGCGTGCGTTTTGTCGCGGCCAAGTACGTAGCCGTAGCCCAGCGTGCCGCTTTTCAGGCGGATCACCGCGCGGGTGAGGGTGGCATCGCCGGCGAAGAAGCGCTCGCCGGTGCCGCCCATGCGTGCCTGGATCTGCACCAGGCCGATCTCCGGCGCGCGGATCGTGTCGTAATCCGGCGTCAGGCCGAGCGCGTTCATGCGGGCAGCCAGCGCAGCAGGCTGGCTGTGGGCCAGCACGCGCATCCAGCGCTGACGAGTGGAGGTGTCGAAGTGCATTCAGTGCTCCATGGTAAATTCAATCATGTCGGCGCGGGTCAGGCTGACGGAGTATTCCGTTGCGTTGACGTCGCCGTCACGGTGGTTGAGGGTGCGCACGCAGAGCAGCGGGGCCATGTTGGGGATCTCCAGCACCTTGCTCTCTTTCGCCTGCGCGCGGCGGGCGCTGATGCGCGTCTGGGTGCGTTTGAGCACGATACCCGTCGCGTCCTGAAGAAAATCATGCAGGGAACCGCTGGCGAAATGTTGCAGAACGGGCCAGAGGGTGAGGTCCGCGAAGTAGTGGTCGATCTGACAGACCGCCACGCCGTTCACCCGGCGCAACGTGCGCAGGTGAACGACGTTGTCGCCCTCCTGAATCCCCAGCGCGTCCGCCACGTGGCGGGAGGCCGGGCGCAGGACAGACAACAGCTTTTCGCTGGTGGGGTGGCTGCCCTGATCGAGAAGGTTCTGGCTAAAACGCGCCTGGGCATTGAGCGGGTAGTCAAACGGACGCATCAGCACCAGCACGCCGACGCCCTGACGACGCTGGACCCAGCCGCGCTCCACCAGTTGATCGATGGCACGACGCAGGGTGTGACGATTCACTTCGTAGCGGTCGGCAAGCTGCTGCTCGGCAGGCAGGTAGTCTCCGCAGCGATAGTGCGTGCGCAGCTCCACTTCGAGCTTTGCCGCAATCTCTTGCCAGCGGGTGGGGTAACTGGTCGGATGTCTGGATAAGTGCATACCAATCAAAGCCTCGCTTCTCAGATGAAGTGCTTACGCAAACGTTGAGAGAGGAAATCCAGCAGGCTGACGGTGACGATGATGAGCACCATCAGGGCGCAGGTTTGCTGGAACTGGAAACCACGAATCGCTTCCCACAGGGTGACGCCAATGCCGCCTGCGCCCACCATGCCGACCACGGTGGCGGAGCGAACGTTGGACTCGAAGCGGTACAGGGAATAGGAGATGAGCAACGGCATCACCTGCGGCAGGACGCCGTACAGGATCTCTTCGATTTTGTTCGCTCCGGTTGCCCGGATGCCTTCCACCGGGCCGGGCTCGATGGCTTCAACCGCTTCGGAGAGCAGCTTGGAGAGCACGCCGGTGGTGTGGATGAACAGCGCCATCACGCCCGCGAACGGACCCAGGCCGACGGCGACCACGAATAGCATCGCAAAGACCATTTCGTTGATGGCGCGACAGGCGTCCATCAGGCGGCGCATCGGCTGGTAAACCCACCATGGCACGATGTTTTCGGCGCTCATCAGGCCAAACGGAATGGAGAGGATCACGGCGAGGGCGGTGCCCCAGACGGCAATTTGCAGGGTGATCGCCATTTCACCGAGGTAGTCCTGCCACTGGCTGAAGTCCGGTGGGAAGAAGTCGGCGGCGAAGGTCGCCATGTTGCCTGAGTCCCTGAAGAGCAGCAGCGGATCCATCTCCGCGCCCTTCCAGGAGATAACGAGCACCGCCAGCAGAACAGCCCAGCTTATGAGCGAGAACCAGCTGCGTTTTGGCGGCGGGAGGGTGATGGTTTGCATGTTGGCTCCTTTGGGTTTAGTCCCCTCTCCCTTGAGGGAGAGGGAGAAAGGCGTTACTGCACCGCTTTATTCACGCTGGTCATGGCGCCGAGCGCGGCGGTCAGGCGGTCAAGATCGTCCAGCTGCGCCTGAATTTCCGACACTTTGCTGTTCTTCTCTTCGTCCTTCAGGCCTTTGTTGTCCTTCACGCCCTGCATCTGCTTGAACAGCGCCAGCTGGCGAATCGGCACCAGTTGCAAATCGCTGGACGCGCGGAACGGTGCCCAGCCCAGACGTGCCAGAACCGCTTTCTCTTCCGGCGTTTTGCCGTAGTTCATAAAGAAGTCGTAGACCTTGTCCTTGGTGTTCTCGGAGAGGTTTTTGCGCCACCCGATCGGGTCGCCCGGGATCAGCGGTGATTTCCAGATAACCTTGATTTCCTTCAGCTTTTCCGGCGCGGAGGTCTTCAGCTTGTCGAGGTTTTCAGTGTTGTTGGTAGCAACGTCAACCTGCTTATTCGCCACGGCCAGGGCATTGGTTTCGTGGCTGGCGTTAACCGTGCGCTTAAAGTCGCTGGCGGAGACGTTGTTTTTCGCGAAGACGTAGTAGCCAGGGACGAGGAAGCCGGAGGTAGAGTTCGGGTCGCCGTTACCAAAGGTCAGCTCTTTGCGTTTGGCGAGCATGTCGTTGAGGTTGTTGATCGGGCTGTCTTTGTTAACGATCAGCACGCTCCAGTAGCCCGGAGAGCCGTCTGCCGCAACGGTCTGGGCGAACACCTGGCCGTTCGCGCGATCTACCGCTTCCATAGCAGAGAGGTTGCCATACCAGGCGATGTCGACTTTGTTGAAGCGCATTCCCTGAATGATGCCCGCGTAATCCGGGGCGAAGAACGCGTTCACTTTGATCCCCAGTTTGGTTTCCATATCTTTCAGGAACGGTTCCCACTGGGGTTTCAGGTTCTGCTGTGATTCTGTCGAAATGATGCCAAAGTTCAGTGCTTTTTCCTGCTCCTCGGCGTGGGCCGGGCTTAACAGGGTGCTGATGCTGAACATGCTGGTGAAGGCCAGCGCGGCAACCGTTTTATAGCTCATTTCCATTCCTCGTTATGGGTCGTTATGCAGCCTGCGCGCGCTCTTCGACGCGGTTTACGCTGCGGTAGAGATGGTCAAAACGTTCGTTATCAAACTGGTGGCTTGCGCCATCAAAGAACACATGTCCCTGACGCAGGGCGACGATGCGCTCGCAGTAGCGCAGGGCGTAATCCACCTGATGCAGCGTCACCACCACGGTGATGCCGTCGTTCTGATTGATGTCGCGCAGGGTTTCCATCACGATGCGGGCGGACTCCGGATCCAGCGAGGCGATAGGTTCATCGGCCAGGATAATTTTGGCTTTCTGCATCAGGGCGCGGGCAATGGCGACGCGCTGCTGCTGTCCGCCGGAGAGCGTGGAGACGCGCTGGTGGGCGAAATGCGCCATGCCGACGCGGGTCAGCGCCTGTAAGGCTTCTTGCTTCTGGGATGGGGAGAACCAGCGCAGGCAGGTGCGCCAGAACGGGGTGCTGCCGAGCGCGCCAATCAGCACGTTCTCGAGCACGGTCAGGCGGTTCACCAGGTTGAACTGCTGAAAGATATAGCCCGTCTGAGCGCGGCTTTTGCGAATATCGCTCGCCAGACGCCCCGCATGTTGCACGGTGTTCCCCAGCAGTTCGACGCGGCTTTCCGGCGTTTTGTCACAGGTAATCAGGCCGCTCAAGTGACGAAGAAGGGTGGATTTACCTGAACCAGACGGCCCCAACAGCGCCACCATTTCGCCCTGCTGGACGGTCAGATCAACGGCATGCAGCGCCTTGTTGTGATGGAAGGTTTTGCTCAGTTTCTCGACGCGAATGACAGTTTGCATGTGCCCGGCCTCACGATAAATGTGGCCTCATGCTGGCGCATCAATATGACATTCAGGTTAAGTGTTGGTTGCGGGAGTTTGAAGAGTTGAGGGGAGTTTGATGACAATCACCCTAGGCCCGGCCAGCGCAGCGCCACCGGGCGCTGTTGCCGGATGCGCTGCGCTTATGCGGCCTACGATTTAACGACGTTAATCATCCACGGCACGCCGTATTTATCGGTGACTTTCCCGAATCCGTGCGCCCAGAAAGTCTCCTGCCAGGCCATTTCGACATTGCCGCCATCAGAGAGGTTGTCGAACCAGCGTTTGCCTTCATCCACGTCCTGCGTGTCGAGCACCAGCGTAAATCCGGCGTACTGCGTGCTGCTACCGGGTGGCAGACCATCGCTCATCATGATATCGCTTCCGGCAATGCGGACATTAGAGTGGGCGATGGCGGTATCCGGGAAGTTCATGCCTGACGGACAGCCTTCTTCGCTGTTTTCGTCTTTGGGCATTTCGCCGAAGGTGATTTTGTAGAGGAGTTCTGCGCCGACGGCCTGCTGATAGAAGGCGGCCGCCTCCGCACAGTTGCCGGCGAAAGAGATGTAGGGACTTAACGGCATAATCTTTACCTCACGTAAGAAAAGCCCGTTAAGTGTAGTTCCCGAACGCCCGGTAAGCGAAGCGTCACCGGGCGGGACAATCAGTTCTTTTTCACGAACTCAGATTTCAGTTTCATCGGACCGAAGCCGTCAATTTTGCAGTCGATATTATGATCGCCTTCAACCAGACGGATATTTTTAACTTTAGTGCCGATCTTCAGCATGGAGGAGCTGCCTTTTACCTTAAGATCTTTCACAACGGTAACGCTGTCGCCGTCTGCCAGCAGGTTGCCATTCGCGTCTTTCACGATCAGCGCATCGCTGTCCTGCGCAGGCTCCGCATCGTTCCATTCATGGGCGCATTCCGGGCAAACGAACATGCCATTGTCTTCATAGGTGTATTCAGAATTGCATTTCGGGCAGTGTGGAAGTTGCATGTGGGTATCCTCAAAAGTGTTAACACGCTGGAAAACGCCAGCTAAATGACGGCAGTGTGCCGAAAAAGGCAGCGAGTATAACGCAAATCCCCACTTTTGTCGGTGATATTGTTTTATAAAAATAGCGCATAAATGCGCAAGCGATGACACGAACTGTCAGTGAATTAAGGGAAGCGTATGCCCTGAACGGCAGAGATCGTAATCATGCTAAATGTATCGAATATTTTATTACAGCAAATTGCTACGCTGTGCCATTTCGGATAAGGTGAAGGAACAAGCCGTTATTTATCTACCCTCCTCTGACGACATACATCTTTTGGCGTCAGGGAATACCTCTCTTTTTTGGTGGGTAAATAACGATGATATATCCTGATGTTTCCTGAAAATGCGTTTTGTCTATTCACTTTTGGCTTTCTGGCCAGGGGATGTTTTACACGTATTACGAGGGTGGGTTTTAAATTCTCATTATCTTCAGTTAGTTGTATTAAATGAACATGTTTTCCATACGTGATCATATAAGCCTGAAAATTATAATTAAAACATCGTGGCTTAATAAAAGTAATAAATTTGCGTTAAGGGAAGGCTTTTATCATGCACACACAGACCATATTTGAATTAAGCCAGGAAGCTGAACGTTTGTTACAGCTCGCTCTGAACAATCTTGATTCATTAAAATCTATGCCGATTGCAAAGCTGGATAGCACAACCGCTGCCATGAGCGGCGTTAATAACAACGTTTTGCCATTGCATTTTAGCGCACGAGGTGTCGACGCTCAGCAGGCGATGCTGAATAATGAATTACGCAAAATAACCCGCCTCGAAATGGTACTGGCGATTGTGGGTACCATGAAAGCGGGAAAATCGACCACCATTAATGCGATTGTGGGCACGGAAGTGCTGCCGAACCGCAATCGTCCGATGACGGCGCTTCCCACGCTGATCCGCCATACGCCGGGCCAGAAGGAGCCGGTGCTGCATTTTTTGCACGTTTCGCCCATCGATACCCTGATTACCCAGTTGCAGAAAAAACTGTGCGATAAAGATCGCGGCAAGCTGGCGCGGCGTCTGGAAATCGACAAGGACATGAATACGCTGCTGGAGCGCATAGAAAGAGGTGAGGCGTTTGAAAAACATCACCTGGGCGCGGAGCCCATCTTTCATTGTCTGAAAAGCCTGAACGATCTGGTGCGGCTTTCTCAGGCGCTGGGCGTGGAGTTTCCGTTCTCTGAGTATGCCGCGATTGAACATATTCCGGTGATTGAGGTGGAGTTTGTGCATCTCGCCGGTCTGGATGCGCACCTGGGGCAACTGACGCTGCTCGACACGCCGGGGCCGAACGAGGCCGGTCAGCCGCACCTGCAAAAAATGCTCAATGAGCAGTTGGCGCGCGCCTCCGCCGTTCTGGCGGTGATGGACTACACCCAGCTTAAATCCATTTCTGATGCTGAGGTTCGTCAGGCAATTTCGGCTGCCGGGAAATCCGTGCCGCTTTACGCCCTGGTCAACAAATTCGATCAGAAAGATCGTAATAGCGACGATGAAGAGCAGGTGCGGGCGATGATTTCCGGCACGCTGATGAAAGGGAATATTTCTCCGGGGCAAATTTATCCGGTCTCTTCCATGTGGGCCTATCTGGCAAACCGCGCCCGCTATGAGATGAACGTCCATGGGCGCCTTCCCGATCATCAGGATCAGCGTTGGGTACAGGATTTTGCCGAGGCCGCGCTGGGCCGCCGCTGGCGAACGGCCGACCTGGACGATATTGACCATATTCGCCATGCGGCGGATCTGCTGTGGGAGGATTCGCTGTTCGAACAGCCCATCCGCAAACTGATTTACGCGGCTTACGCCAACGCCTCACTGTTCGCTTTACGGTCGGCATCGCATAAGCTGCTGAACTATGCGCAAAATGCCAGAGAATACCTGGACTTTCGCCATCAGGGACTGACGGTCGCTTTTGATGAGCTGGAGCTGAATATTGCGCGCCTGGAAGAGGATATGACGATGCTGCGTCAGCGGCAGAGCGTGGTGAGCGATGAGGTCCAGCATGAAGTTGAAGAGGCGCTCAACGCAACGGATGCTTTTCTGCTTCGCCAGAAAGATGAACTTCACCAGGCGCTGGGCGACATTTTTAGCCGCCCGTCTATTCTTGACTTAGCAGGCCGCGAGCCATCCAGTTTGCGTGAAGACGACGCGGATGCGATCCAGCAGCTGGTGCTTGACGATGAAGGGCAGGCGCAGATTGTCCTGAGCAAGATCCGATCGTCATGCGAGCAGATTATGCTGAATGCGCAGAGCAGAATTGGCCGGGAGCTGGCGTTACGCTTCGATCAGCTGGAGTCTACGCTCGCCCGATCGTTGAATGAGGCGATGCGACCCATCGAGACGCGAATTAAGGAACAGCTCAGTCATGCCGGATTTCGGGCGCGGATTAGCTTCCCGGCGTTTCAGGCAAACCAGCTTAATTTCAATACGCGCGGGTTATTTAATGATGCCATTGTGCAGGACACCCCTCCCGCCAGTCAGCCAGCAGGGGCAGGCAGCGTACGTAATACCGTCTCGCGCTGGCTCAATAATCCCGGCTGGGGCTGGGAGGAGTATGTCGTGACGCGCACACGCTATGTCATCGACATCGCTCAGCTTCATGGCAAATTTACGCAACATACCGATCAGTTTTGCGATCAAATTCGTAAAGCTTTGGCCGCGCAGGTCGATGTCTCTGTTACGGCAGGTATGGCAACGTTCTTTGCAGAGTTTTCGTTGTGCCTGACCGGGTTACAGGAAAGCTTGCGTGATAGCCTTGCCGTTCGGCAGCAGAATGAGCATTCAACCCGGGCGCTTAGCCAGTTGTTGAAGCAAAGTATGACCACTGCGGCGTGGATTCAGGAAGATACCCGACTGTTACGCGATGATATTCAAACCTTATTCGCGGCAGAGCAACCATGACAACACAGCTACTGGACGGTCCCGGGCGGACGCTGGAGTGTATTCATCCAAAATTTATGGTCGATTTGGTCCAGGGGGCGGATGCTGCACGTCACGCCCTCCTGGGGCCACAGCAACTACAATTTCGTGAGCGTTTGACGCAGGAGATCATTACGCAGACCCGGCTGCGGCCGTGGGCAATGGCGGGAATGCTCAACGAAAATGCAGCACTGCGGCTGGGTCTGGCGGAGAAACTTGCCGGTATGCTCGACCCCGGACACCTTGCGCTGACCCGTATGTCCGACAGGCTGGTAGCCCTGCGCCAGCAGGTGAATCCACGCCTCCCTCAACCTCCCGGATTGTTGCAACAGTACGAGGAGCTCTCCGCACATTTCAACCAGCGTGCCGCCTATAAAGAGAAAGCGCTCGCGCAGCGCGGTCTTACGGTTCAGGCGGGTGAGCACAGCGAGCAAATTTTTACCCGCTGGCGAGCCGGGCAGTATGACGGCTGGTCGCTGGCTGGCCGCTGCTTTATCGTGCTGGAAGAGTTGCGCTGGGGGGCGTTTGGCGATGCCTGTCGTCTGGCGAATAGTGATGTGGCGGCCATGCTGAAAGATAACCTGCGCAGCATGGCCGCAAATTATCTGGCACAGGAGATTAATGCTTCTCCCACCACCCGGCATTTTTACCATCAGTGGCTGACGACGCCCGCTTCTCCCGGTCTGATTGATTATAAAGATATGCTGGGCTGGCTGGGGGACTGGTGTCAGGCGGAAAAACATCCGGTGAGCTGGTCAGTGACGCAGAGCTGGCAAACGGTCGCGCTGGGGATGCCAAGACTCTGTTCGGCAAAACGGCTTGTGGATGGCATGGTGGAAGAGATATTTGGTACGTGATTGCCCCCCCTCTTTTTAAAGAGGGGGGCGAAAGGGTTAGTGGTGCATTTCTACCGCTTCATGTTCTGTCCGGGACTCAGGCACATGCCCAAAGCGTCTGGCGTACAGTGCCGTGATGATAGGGACCAGAATTGCCGTCACAATCACGCTGGCGGCAACCAGAGCCGTGGCGGAAGCGGCTACGGGTTCAAAGGCCGGGTTAATCTGGGCGATAATCACCGGGTTGGCTACCGCAGCGCCTGCGGCCGAAGAGGCGGCCACACCCGCGGTTCCGTTGCCGCCCCCGATGACGCGGTCTGCAATAATCAGCGGAATACCCGTGATGACGATGACGGCAACACCCAGCACAATACCCAGCAGGCCGGTTTCCAGAATTACGTTCAGGTTGATGGTATTGCCCAACGCGAAGCCGAAGAACGGGATCAGTACCGGGGTGGCTTTGCTGAAGAAATCGCGCAGATCGTGATCGAGGTTACCCAGCGCAAAACCAATCAGGAACGGCAGGATCGCCCCGACAAAATGGTGTAGTTCAAAGGAGGCAAGGCCAGCAGAACCCAGAATCAACATCGTCATCAGTGGACCCGACTCCAGGGACATCAGCACGAACGCGCCCGATTCTTCTTTGGTGCCATATTGATTCATCAGGCTGGCATAGAGACCGCCGTTGGTCATATCCATTGCTGAGACAATGGCCAGAACGGATAATCCGGCGAAGAAGCCAGTCTGAATTCCATTCTCCGGAATGAACATCGCACAGATCATGGCAACAACCCAGGCGACCGCAATTTTAGTAATGACCAACGTCCCTGATTTACGTAATACCGTACCTGTTGCACGCAAGTTAATAGATGCGCCGATGCAAAAGAACCAGACTGCCAGAATCGGTACCGTTCCGGTGATCATACCTTTTGTAAAACCGCCAAAATAAGCACCGGTATTCGGGGCCAGCGTATTTAATATCGCGCCAAGTACCAGCGGGACCAGCATCATCCCGCCCGGGATGCGTTCTATAGTTGCTTTAATCTTCATCATTAACCCTCACATCTCGCCCGCGTGGCTGGCGGAAATCTCAAAAATAGATCAACAAATTCAAATGATTGCCTTTTTGGAGGCCAATCGATTCGTTACTTATGCTGTAAAGTGAAATTAAGGCGTTCAGTATTCCTTCATTTGAAAGCCGCTGAGATATCGTGTTCGGATTTATCATGCGATCTTTGGAATTGTGATTCAATCAAAACGAAACGCTGTTTTAGTTATCTCCGTCACATATTGAATGGAAACAGGATTGCCCACGATTAATAATTAAATTTTGTGTAAATTCGCTGTGAAGAAATGTGATTGTATTTTGTTTGGGAATGAATAATAACGGGCGTTAAGATCTGTTTGATAAGGGGGTTGAGAATGACCTTACTTATCGTGAATTGACAAAAGCTGAAGGCATCTTACGAACAGGAAAAATATATGTGAAGTTGATCACATATATAAACGCTGGTAGGGTAAAAAGGTCTTTAACTGCCCAGACAGGCGTCAACAGGTTCGGTTGTATTGAGGTAAAACGTCAATGTAAGTAAACCTGCTACGCTTGAATAAGGAGATTCGCATGGAGCGGATCTCTGGTTCACAGCTTGCAAAATGCGCTGTGAAACGGACGGGGCTGAGTCTACGAGGAAAGCTATGCTTAGAAGGAAAAAAGTAAAACCCATCACGCTGCGCGATGTCACCATTATTGATGACGCGAAACTGCGCAAAGCGATTACAGCGGCCTCGCTCGGTAATGCGATGGAGTGGTTCGATTTTGGTGTTTACGGCTTTGTGGCCTATGCACTTGGTAAAGTGTTCTTCCCCGGTGCCGATCCCAGCTTGCAGATGATTGCCGCGCTGGGTACGTTCTCCGTTCCCTTCCTGATTCGCCCTCTTGGTGGTCTTTTCTTCGGCATGCTGGGTGATAAATATGGTCGCCAGAAAATCCTGGCTATTACCATTGTCATCATGTCGATAAGTACATTCTGTATCGGCCTTATTCCGTCGTATGCGACTATTGGTATATGGGCGCCGATTCTGCTGTTGATCTGTAAGATGGCGCAGGGCTTCTCCGTTGGCGGCGAATATACCGGTGCATCGATTTTTGTCGCCGAATATTCTCCGGACCGTAAACGCGGCTTTATGGGCAGCTGGCTGGACTTTGGTTCGATTGCCGGATTCGTCATGGGCGCGGGGGTTGTCGTTCTGATCTCAACCGTAGTGGGTGAAGAGAACTTCCTTGACTGGGGCTGGCGTATTCCGTTCTTCCTGGCGCTGCCGCTGGGCATCATTGGGCTTTACCTGCGTCACGCCCTGGAAGAGACGCCTGCGTTCCAGCAGCACGTTGAAAAGCTGGAGCAGGGTGACCGTGAAGGGTTACAGGATGGCCCGAAAGTGTCGTTCAAGGAGATTGCGACCAAACACTGGCGCAGCCTGCTGACCTGTATTGGTCTGGTGATTTCCACCAACGTCACCTATTACATGCTGCTGACCTACATGCCGAGCTACCTGTCGCATAACCTGCACTACTCGGAAGACCACGGTGTGCTGATTATTATCGCCATCATGGTAGGTATGCTGTTTGTGCAGCCGATTATGGGTCTGTTGAGCGACCGCTTTGGCCGTAAGCCATTCATTATTCTCGGCAGCGTCGCCTTGTTCGCACTGGCAATTCCGGCCTTTATTCTGATTAACAGCAATGTGCTGGGGCTGATTTTCGCCGGTCTGCTGATGCTGGCAGTGATCCTTAACTGCTTCATCGGGGTGATGGCTTCTACGCTGCCGGCAATGTTCCCGACGCATATTCGCTACAGTGCGCTGGCGGCAGCCTTTAATATCTCCGTTCTGATTGCGGGCCTGACGCCGACACTTGCTGCTTCACTGGTGGAGAGCACGCAAAACCTGATGATGCCTGCTTACTATCTGATGGTCATTGCGGTGGTCGGCCTGATTACCGGTATTACCATGAAGGAGACGGCGAATCGTCCCCTGAAAGGGGCAACGCCTGCGGCGTCTGATATTCAGGAAGCGAAAGAGATCCTGCGTGAGCACTACGATAATGTAGAGCAGAAGATTGAAGATATTGACGCAGAGATCGAGGCGCTCCAGAAAAAACGTTCTCGCCTGGTTGACCAGCATCCGAGAATTAACGAGTGATAAAAAAACCCGCCGCTGGCGGGTTTTCTTTTATTAGCATCCTGCGGCGATGTAGTCGCCGCCAGCGCTGACGGGGATCACCGTCAGGAACAGGACCGTCGCGAACAGTATCAGAACAACCCCTCCGGCAATTTTGACCATCGGCATTATCCAGTTCAGGGACGTGCCGCCACCAAACCAGGCTACTGTGCGTTCACGTGCGTAACGTACTGCCAGCGACAGCCCCATAATCGACAGCGCCGTGCCCAGCGACATTGTCATCACAGCAGCAATCCCCCAGCTAATAATGCCGAGCGCATTCGAGAACATCAGGATCATAATTGCCCCGCTGCACGGGCGTGCGCCTATGGCCAGCACCACGCCCAGACGGGTTTTCCAGTCGCTTTTAGCCAGATCCACCCCTACGCCGTGATGGCCGCAGCCACAATGTTCATTATGCTGGTGAAGCGGCTTGATGGCGCTAATCGCCATTTTGCGCGGACGCAGGCTGCTGAGCGCCTGATAAATGATAAATGCACCGAAGGCGGCAATCACTAGGGCGCTGATTTTCTCGACGTACCAACGGCTGGTGCTGATATCCCCTGACGCGAAGTTCAATCCAACCGCCAGGATAAAGACAAAGGCGATTGCGCTGACGCCCTGCATCAGGCTACCGATAAACGGTACGACGCGCGCCGCGAGCTGGCTCTCTTTATTGGTGGTGAGATACGTGGTGACGATGAATTTGCCGTGTCCCGGTCCAACGGCATGGAGTACACCATAAAGAAACGCACCGGTTAACAACCACAGCCCACCGCTGTACTGATGATTATTAAGTTGCAGCAAATACATCACCAGATAACGGTGCAGGGTGATCTGGGTGGCGAGGCACCACTGAATAAAAGCATTCCAGTGCCCATGCAGTGCAAAACCTGCCATAAGTAACACCAGCACGGCGAGCCCGGCGGTTGGGAGACGCCAGTCACGTTGAAGTCGTTGTGTCGTCATGAGGTTGACCCGCGAGAGAAATATTTGCCGCTAGTATAGTGTTCAAATCGCTGGATCACACCGGGATCGTCAATGGATTGTGGATAAGTCTGTGCGTAAAAAGGTATAAGGCGGGGTTTTGCTGGGGAATACAGCAATCAGTCATTTTTTTGCAACTTTTCTGTTGCGGTCGCTCGGGAACTCCCTATAATGCGCCTCCATCGACACGGCGGATGTGAATCACTTCACAAACAACCCGGTCGGTTGAAGAGAAAAAATCCTGAAAATCAGGGTTGACTCTGAAAGAGGAAAGCGTAATATACGCCACCTCGCGACAGAGCGCTGAAGCGCGTCGCAACTGCTCTTTAACAATTTATCAGACAATCTGTGTGGGCACTCAAAGTGACAT
>ERZ773138.671-NODE-671-length-39025-cov-5.839133_pt1 | contig 39025 bp, 30 predicted proteins | sample MGYA00511114_ERZ773138 | MGnify/ENA primary metagenome ERZ773138 (study PRJEB29015, sample SAMEA2737805) | human gut metagenome | biome: human gut; feature: human-associated habitat; material: faeces | place: China | collected 2012 ...
CAGCACCTCCCTTACAGAGGGAGGTAATCTTCTGTACCTTCCTCTGACGAGGGAGGCGGCACCGCGAAGCGGTGACGGAGGTAGAGACCCGCAGTCGTAAGACTGCGAAACACACAGCATCGGCCACAGGCCGATTCCTACAGCTGCTTCGCCACCCAATCGACGATGTACGGCGCGACCTCCTGAATCTGGCCGATGGCCACCTGGAACTCGTGGGGCCCGCCATACCAGGGATCCACCAGGTCGATGGAGTCCTCGCGGCCGGCCGCCGGCTTGGGCAGGTTCGGGTCGAAACTGCGGTACATGTGCACTTCGGCGCGCTTGGAGGACGGCAGCTGCCGCAGCAGCGAGCGCATATGCGAGGCCGTCATCGGCAGGAACAGGTCGGTTTCCTCGATCTCCTCGCGCGTGACGCGATGGGCGAAATGATGCGTGGGGATCTCATACCCGTCGGCCCGCAGCACGCGCACGGCGCGCGGGTCGATAGGATGGCCGTACTCCTCGTCGCTCACGCCGCTGGACAGGACGCGCACGCGGTCCTCCCCTATCCCACGCGACTCGAATTCGGCGCGAAGGATGATCTCCGCCATGGGCGAACGGCAGATGTTGCCCGTGCACACGGTCATCACGGTGTATGGGTGCTGCTGTGTCATGATGGCTCCTGATGGTTTCCGATGGGCGCCTGTGCGTAAGGCGCCCGGTGAACTTGCGCGCGCGGCGATTCAGCCGATCTTGCGATAGGTGACGAAGCGGTACCGCTTGATTCCGCTGTCGTCCTTCTGCGTTCTCTTCCAATGGCCGGGGTCGGCGACCTCCCACAGGCCGGCGTCGACCAGAGCGTCCATATCGGGCGCATACGTGTCTGCGTCCACTGAGGTCTGGATCTTCGTCACGAACGCCTTGCTGGCGAAAGGCAGCGCCTCCTGGAAGACCTGCGCTCCACCGAGCACCCAGATCTCGCTGCGGTCAAGCCCGTCGTCGGGAATGGCCTCCTGCCGCGCGATGTCGAGCGCCGCATCCAGATCGGTGACGACCGTGGCGCCCAGCGCCAGATACTGGGGATTGTGCGATACCACGATGTTGTCACGATTGGGCAGCGGACGGTACTTCACGTTCAGTGACTCCCATGTCCTGCGTCCCATGATCACCGGGTGAGAGACGGTGAGCTCCTTGAAACGTTTCATATCCTCCGGCAGATGCCAAGGCATGCCGCCGTCGAACCCGATGGCACCGGGACGGCCGTCTTTGTCGTCAGCTTCGGCCCAAATCAGGTTCACTGAAAACGTCTTGGGAAAGTCATCACCCCAATCATCGGCTTTCTCCTGCCCGGCGAACCCGGGCTCCGGTTCGTGATAGCCGTTGCGGCTACTATCATGCTCCATTTCATTCACTCCTTGAATCGGACTGGGACAATAGTGTAACGGTCGGTTCAGACCGCGACCGGCGCCTTGATGGTGGGATGGTGCCGGTAGTCGACGATCGTAAAATCCTCGTACTGGTAGTCGAACAGCGAATCGGCCTTGCGGATCTCGATCTTCGGATACGGGTACGGCTCGCGCGACAGCTGCTCCAGCACCTGGTCGACGTGGTTGTCGTAGACGTGGCAGTCGCCGCCGGTCCAGACGAATTCGCCCGGTTCCAAGCCGGTCTGCTGCGCGATCATCATCGTCAGCAGCGAATACGAAGCGATGTTGAACGGCACCCCGATGAACATGTCGCACGAACGCTGGTACAGCTGGCAGCTGAGCCGCCCGTCGGCCACGTAGAACTGGAACAGGGCGTGGCAGGGCGGCAGCGCCATGTTCTCGACCTCGGCCGGGTTCCATGCGCTGACCACCATGCGACGGGAGTCGGGGTGGTTGCGGATCAGGTCGAGGACGTTGCCGATCTGGTCGATGGTGCGATTCGGGTCTTCGGAAGTCGGCGCGGGCCAGCTGCGCCACTGCACACCGTACACGGGACCGAGGTCGCCGTTCTCGTCCGCCCAGTCATCCCAGATGTGCACGTTGTGCTCCTGCAGCCAGCGCACGTTGCTGCTGCCCTTGAGGAACCACAGCAGCTCGTATGCCAGTCCCTTGAAGAACACGGTCTTGGTGGTGAGCAGCGGGAATCCTTCTGACAGGTCGAAACGCATCTGCTGCCCGAACAGGGATATCGTTCCCGTGCCGGTGCGATCGGACTTGAGCGTGCCTTCGAGCATGATCCGGCGCACCAAATCCTCGTACGGCGTGGGGACGTCACTGTGAGGACGGGCGGGGATACGGGTGCGGATATCTGCGAGTTGTTCCGGTGTCAAAGCCATGCCACCCAGTGTAACGACAGCGGCTAACAGCCCGACGTGAGTGGCGGAGACGACGGACGGCAGCGTGCGATGGATGCGGTAGCGTCACGCTGTGCGGGTACCGTCACTGTGCGCGCCCTCGCACATAGTGACGGTACCACAAACCCCAGTGTTTCCAGCGGTTTCCAAGAAACCGTCACACCGCGAACCCGCACAGCGTGACGGTACCCGCACAGCGTGACGCCGAAACATGGCATGCACAGGCGATTTCGGAGATGAAACGCCGGACGAGACGGGGGTAGACACCCCAAACCAGACCCAGATCAGACCAAAGTACCCATCGAGCAGACGTGCTCGGGCCGGAGGGGCGTCCAGCCGAACGCGTATCACGACCCATGGCGAACGATTGTGGTCTACATTAGAGGTATGTGTGACGCGGCAGGCGCGTCATGACGACTACACGAGGAGATACGCATGGGCAAGCGACTTTGGGTCGAGCGCAACAAGGATGGTTCATGGGATGCGTTCAGCGATGACGGCGCTCACATCAAGTTCGGCAAGGGCCGCGGAGTGTTCACCCCCGGAGACCTGATGAAGATCGCGCTGGCGGGCTGCGCCGCGCTGTCCAGCCAGTTCGCCATCGAGCACACACTCGGTGACGGCAAGGGCGCGAGGATCGTCGTGGACGGCACATATGACGCCGACAGCGATGCCTACATCAACTTCAACGAGCAGGTCGTAGTGGATGCCACTGACGCGAAGCTGAGCGAAGAGGATGCGGACAAGCTCAAGGAGCGTGTCACGCGCCACATCGAAAAGGGCTGCACCGTCAAGCACACCTATGTGCAGGAGACGCCGGTGCGCATGGACGTGACGGTTCGCCGCTGAGGCATCGCGGAGCTCCTCCCCTGTCATATAACGGCACGGGGGAGTTCATGCTACCGCGTCCTCGGCACGAGCGCCGGCACAACAACATCATGGCCCCGCCGGGCATCGAGTCCGGCGGGGCCACTGCATGCATCAGAGCCGAATCAGGCCTTGTGCTCGGGGTCGATGGCCGAATCGATCTGCTCGACGACCTCCGGCTGCGCGGCCGGCACCGGCAGCTCCTCGACACCGCCAATGGACTCCAAGGGCTTCGGCTCGACATCGGCCGGCGAGCTCGGAACCGTGTCAAGACGGGATTCCGCGGCTTCGACGTACTTGCGGGGTACGACATACACCGGGCCGACGGCGTGCTGGATCAGTCCCTGGCTGGTGGAGCCCAGCAGCAGGCCGGTGAACCCGCCGCGCCCGCGGGAGCCGACGACGACCACGTCATGGTCATAGCTGGCCTTGGTCAGCGCCTGCACGGCGTTGCCCGGCACCACGGTGCGGGTGATCTTCAGATCGGGGTAGGACTCCTCGATCGGCTTGATGCGCACCTCAAGATCCTCCATGAAGGATTCCATCACGGCCTTGTCGCCGTCCGAGCCCTGCACCTTCGGCGCGGCGGAGATCACGTCGAGTTCGGCACCCCACATGTTGGCGAACGAGGCGGCGATGTCCAGCGCTTTCAGACCCCACTTCGACTCGTCGGAGCCAACCGCCACCTTGGTGATCGTGTTGTTCAGGTGCATCAGGTTGCCGTCGTCGTCGGTATAGGGCACGACGACGATCGGGCAGTACGCGTACGCGGGCAGCGACGAGCTGGTGGTGCCGAGCAGGCGCTCGGCCAGTCCGCCCTTGCCGCGATTGCCGATGACGATGAGATTGTAGTTGCGCGACAGCTCGACGAACACGGACGCCGGGTCACCGGTGACGATCAGCGTCGCCGCCTCGACGCCCTGCTCGTCGGCGATGGCCTTGGCCTTGGAAAGAATCTCCTGTGCGTCGCTGTGCGCCGCGTTGTCATCACCCATCGCGGTGTACGTGGCGTCGAACGACACTGCGGCGTAGCTGGGCAGCGAATACGCGCATACGATCTGCAGCGTCAATCCCGCATGCTTGGCAAAATTGGCGGCCCACCACGTGGCCTTGTAACTGGCATGAGAACCGTCCACCCCAACCAGAATCGCCTTTTCGTTGATCATGGCAACCTCCTTAAGGTAACACCGATGCAGCGGCGCATCGGGTCATAGTTCCTAGAATACCGCGTACGCGTCAGGATGCGGGATGAACATCAGTCATTTTGCCGATTGAGAACAATGCCACATTCCTGGCGTCGGTGTGTCATAACGCGCGGCAGCGCAGCGGAAGCGGGCACGGCATCGTCGCCGCATCACCTGTCGAAAAAGCACGACAGCGCCCCAATGGAGGCGCTGTGCAGTGCGAAATATCGTTCGAAGACTCTTCGACCGGAAGCAACCGGCTTAGATGATTCGGTAATACTCGAAGGAAGCGTATACGGGCACGATGGACACGCTCTTGCCGGGGCGCGGCGCGTGAATCATCAGACCGTTGCCGACGTAGATTCCCACATGGCCGGATTTCCACATCAGGTCGCCCGGCTGGGGATCGCTGACCTTCGTGCCGTGAGCCTGAGCCCACACACGCTGCTGATAGTCGATACGCGGCAGACTGATGCCGAACTTGGAGTACACGTACTGCGTGAAGCCCGAGCAGTCGAATCCCGACGGCGTGGTGCCGCCGTACACATAGGGCACGCCCTGGAACTGGGAGGCGTAGGCGACCACGCCGGCACCATTGGCGCTGACCGGGGCATCGACCGCACCGTCATTGGAGACGGACGACGAGCTGGTGCTGCTGGTCGCGGCCGATGCGCGGGAACGGCTGACCTCCGCCGCCTGCAGGCGGGCGGCTTCGGCGGCGGCCTTCTCGGCGGCCTTGCGCTCCTCTTCGGCCTTCTTGGCCTCTTCCTCGGCCTTTTTCTCGGCCGTGGACTTGGTCTCGGGCACGTTCAGGGATTCCACACCGCCCCAGCTTTCGCTGTCATCGGAGCTGACCGATACGGTCTCCTTGAGCAGATCCTTACGCGCGGTGTTCATCTTCGGGAACGAGCGAGAAGAGGTAATCGCCTTCCTGCTCGCATTATCGGAACCGGCCAAGGCGACAGGCACCGATACCGTGAACAACGCCACCGAAGCTGCTGCGGCGGTGATAGTCGAAATAATCTTCTTGCAAATCATCATCGAGGCATGATTGTAGCACACAGGCATGCATCTTCGCCTGAAAGCATTCATGATAGGAAACCACGCCATATCGGCGACATCACGGGAAAACCGGCAATCTTCACACGACCGGTGCGACACTCCCGGGAGAATAATAGAGATGAATCTCACTGACGGGGACCGAAGACCCGCCGAAAATCAGTAGTGGATGTACTGGAAGTCGTTCACGTTGGAAAGGGTGCGGGACACCGGCTTGCCGTTCAGCGAAGCGCCGCACTCCGAGATGGTGACCGTGCCGTCAGCGTTGATGCTCTCCACGATGGCGACATGGCCATACACGGAACTCGCGCCTTCCTGACCCGCGCGGAACACCATGACGTCGCCCTTGTGGCGAGGCGTGTTGTCCACCCAGTAGCCGTGCGCACGAGCGGAGTTCGCCCAGTCCTGACCATTGCCGAAATATGATCCGACGGGCAGGCCGAGCTGATGGCGACGCAGGTACGCCCACCACGTGCACTGGCTGAACGCATAGGCGAGACCGCTGTCGCCCGTGGCATGGTTCGGGTTGAATCCTTCGGGCAGCTTGCCGGCATCCTGGTCGACCAGCACCGCGACCTGCGGGTTGTCCGCCAGGGAGCGGGACAGTTGGCTCACGTCGATGGCGGAGTTCTTGTCGTTCAGCTCCCAGTTGCCGTTATTGGTGGTCTGCACGGATTTGGCGTCGGCGATCGTGTCGCTCGTCTTCGCGTCGGCCGCGCCGCTCGTGGCGGCTGCGGTCTGGTCGGAGGCGATGGAGCCGAGCTCGGTACGGGATTCGGAACGCGAGACCGTCGAACCTGTCACGCGGACCAGCTGAGTGGTCGTCGTGGCGGGATCGTCGGCCAGCAGACGAGAGTTGGACGACTGCTGGATATTGGAAAAGGCCAAGGCGGTGGCCGCAGTGCCGACCAGAGCCGCAAGGGATGCGGATGACATCATGTACGACTTGCGCTGCGCGGCCTTCGCGGTCTCGCGGATGGCCCGGCGGGTCATCGGGGCGACCTCGTTCAGCTTGGCTGCAAAAACGGGGTCGATGGCGAGCGCCACGGCATCGCCGTTGGCCGCCTGCACGGCACGTACGGCCCTGGCCGTGTGGGAACCCCGGGAGGAGCGAAATAACGCCGAAGGGCTGGTGCGCTGAACGGAACCCTTATTGGCCTTATGCGCAGCATGCCTCATACTTTTTGCTCCTTTAATATCATCGCGATGCGGCCTTCCGAAGACGCCGCACGTTCATCACGGTTGACCAGCTTACCGCGGGGTGCGGCCATCGGCAACCCGACCGCATCCGACACATGAACGCCGACCCCCATCAATCCGCATCATTGGCTAGTGTTGAGCATATGGACAATATCGTGAACATCCCGTCCTCAATGAAGCCCGAAGACGGACGATTCGGCTCCGGCCCCAGCAAGATCCGCCCCGAGCAGGTGGACGCGCTCGAACGCGGCGGCAAGACGCTCCTCGGCACCTCACACCGGCAGACGCCGGTGAAATCCCTGGTCGCCTCCATCCGTGAAGGACTCGGCTCGTTCTTCTCCCTGCCCGACGGATATGAGATCGCGCTCGGCAACGGCGGCGCAAGCGCCTTCTGGGACATCGCCTGCGCGTCGCTCATCGCCGGCAAGGCCGCATTCGGCACATACGGCTCATTCAGCACGAAGTTCGCCAAGTCGGCGCAGAGCGCGCCCTTCCTCGACGACCCCGTCATCTTCGCGGGAGAGCCGGGCACCTATCGGCTCCCCGAGCGCACCGACGGCGTGGACACCTACGCGTGGGCGCACAACGAGACCTCCACCGGCGTGTCGGCACCGGTGCGGCGCGTGGAAGGCAGCGACGAGCAGAACGCGATCGTCGTGGTCGATGGCACCAGCGCTGCCGGCGCGTTGCCGGTGGATGTCAGCCAGACCGACGCGTACTACTTCTCCCCGCAGAAGGCGTTCGGCTCCGACGGCGGCCTGTGGATCGCGGTGCTGTCGCCGCGCGCCATCGCACGTGCGCAGCAGGTCGAGGGCGAAGCCAAGCTCGAAGGCTCCCGCCGTTGGGTTCCGCCGTTCCTCTCGCTGACCTCCGCGCTCGACAACGCACGCAAGGATCAGACCCTGAACACACCGTCGGTCGCCACGCTAATCATGCTGGAGAACCAGGTGCGCTGGCTCAACGAGAATGGCGGCATGGCCTGGTCCACGGCACGTTGCGCGCAGTCCGCCGCGCTGCTGTACGAGTGGGCGGAGCGTAGCGAATACGCCCGGCCGTTCGTCGCCGACCCGGGCTCGCGCTCCAATGCGGTCGTCACCGTCGACCTGGATGACGCGGTCAGCGCCAAACAGGTCATCGCCGCGCTGCGCGAGAACGGCATCGTAGACACGTCCGGATACCGCAAGCTCGGGCGCAACCAGCTGCGCATCGGCGTGTTCCCCTCGGTGGAGCCGTCGGACGTGGCCGCGCTCACCGCATGCATCGATTACGTCGTCGAGCACCTGTGACGGACGCGGCAGCAAGAGCCGCCCCCGATCATCAAAGACTGAACGCTCGGGCGGGTGCCGGTGTATGTACCGCCACCCGCCCGATTCATCCCATGCGCTAATATATATAGGTATGAAATTCGCAGCCATCATCAATCCTGAAGTACGCAAGCCGGCACCGAAACCGGTGCGCGTCGACCTGCGCAAGACGTTCCTCATCGGCTGCGTGCTGTGGTCGGTCGCGCTGATCGTCAGTGCGATACTGCTCGCGTGCGGGCTGGATGTGCTGCAATTGCTCATCATGTGCGCGGCCGGACTGGTCATCGGCGTCATGATGCTGGTATGGGAGCATTTCGACCGCTGGGATTACCGGCGTCTCGGCAACTGAGCCGTATCAGTCCCCCACCGGCAGCGACAGCGTGAACGTGCTGCCCTGCCCGGGAGCGCTCCACACCGTCACATCGCCGTGATGGGCGAGCGCCGCATGCTTGACGATCGCCAATCCCAGACCGATGCCGTCGGTCGTGCGCTCGTTCTGGTTGGAACCGCGGTAGAACCGTTCGAAGATACGGGGCAGATCGGCCTTCGGCACGCCCTCGCCATGATCGATGACACGCACCACGGCGTTCTTCCCGTCCGAAGACAGGGCGACGGAGACGCCGACCGCCCCGCCTGGGTGTGAATACACGATCGCATTCTCCACCATCTTGCGCACGGCCATGCGAATCTGATCGGCCTCCCCGTGAATCATCACGGGGCTCTTGCCGCCGACCCGCACCTGCACCCCGGCATCCCGCGCAGCGCCGGCAAGATCATCCACGGCCCCGGAAACCTGCGAGAACAGGTCGCAACGGTTCGCCTCCGAAGCCGTCACCGGCTCCTGAGCCTTAATCAGCATCAGCAGGTCAGAGATCATGCGGTCGAGCCGCACACAGGAATGACGCACCTGCCGCGCGTGGTTCGCCAGCTGCTCGTGGCTCACGTCCGCGCTCTCCAACGAATCGGCCAGCCGTTCCAGCGCGCGGGTCGGTTGCAGCAGCTGTTCGGAGACGTTCGATATGAACGAGTCTCGAATCTGAGCGAACCGGATCGACTCGCTGACATCGTTGATCAGCACGAGCACCAGATGGTCGCCGATGCGTCCCACCGTCACCTTCAGCCAGTTCGGCCGAGACGAGGCCTCTGCGGTCAGGCCGTCATCGGCAGCCGCGGCACCGAATCCGTTCATCGTCATGAACTGCTCCGGCGTCTGAGTCTTCAGGTCGAACGAGCACCGGGAACCGTCCTTCATCACCTTGTGCACCGCGTCAAGCAACGTAGGTTCGATCAGCGTGTCATCACGCACCAAGCCGAGTCTATAGGCCGCAGGATTGGCACGGACCACCTCGTCCTGATCGTCCACCACGACCGACGCCAGCGAGAGCATCGACAGCACCAGCTGGGTGGAGTCATCCAGATCATCGGCCGGCTCGTCATCCTCCTGACGGCGGCGCGCGCCGCGACGCCGAGACTGCAACGACGGCAAGCGGTCATTGCTGCGCAGCGCGTTCATGATGACGGGCTGCAGCCGGTCCGCGATGAAAAAGCCGATTCCCGCCAATGCGGCCAGCGCCAATAGCGCGAAAACTACAAAAATCCATACCGACGGCTGAAACTGAGGCATGGTTCCATTGTCTCACACCGAGAGGCGACATGCGGCGAACGTGAATTCCGGGTGAACTAGCCAATGAATTTTGAGACAATTTCAAGAACCTGACCGCCACGCACTAGGCAAACACAGCTTATGCGGCTTACACTTGATAGAGGTTCCATCAAGAGCAACTACATAGCATGAAAGGCTACAACAATGCGCGTTATTTTTGACGAGGAGCTCAAGGCCGTTGCCGATGACCTCGATCGCATGGTGCAAGACGTGCGCAAGGCCATCAACGGGGCCGGAGACGCCTTGCTGAAGCAGGATGTCGAAGCCGCCCAGAGCGTCATCGACGGCGACATCGAGATCGATGCCCTCGAATCCAGCGTCATCGACCAGTGCATCCGTCTGCTCGCCAAGCAGAACCCGGTGGCGACCGACCTGCGAGTCGTCGTATCGACGCTGCGGCTCGCCGCGACCTTCGAGCGCATGGGCGATTTGGCGAAGCACATCGCCGAAGCTGCACGCCGCATCTACCCCGAACCGGCGCTGCCGGCCGAGGCCACGGAGCTGTTCACCGAGATGCAGCAGTTCCTGTCGATGACCGCCGACCGCATCGTCGTCATGCTGCAGGACCGCGACGCCAAAACCGCCGAGGAGATCATCCTCGACGACGACAAGCTCGACGCGCTGCACCACAAGACCTTCGACCTGGCTCTGTCCGACAAGTGGACAGGCAGCCGTCAGCAGCTGATCGACGTCGTGCTGCTCGGCCGCTTCATGGAGCGTCTCGGCGACCACGCCGTGTCGGCCTCCCGCCGCGTCGTGTACATCGTGTCCGGCTTCGATCCGAGCAAGGAGCCGTCGCGCGACGAGGACGGCGCCGTCGAGTGACGACGACCGCGGCGATGCCGTCACCGGCATTCCGCCATAGCTGAACTTCTCTCCACGGAGAGTCCCATGAACGGCGAGACGGCCACGGCTGCTCGCCGTTTTTGTATGCCCCGACGGGCGGTGCGCGGCTTTGGAACCCGGATCATAGACTCCATCGCGACGTCACCGTGCGTGAGTTGCGTCACCGCGCGCGCCCTCGCAGCGTGACACCCCGCACGAGTCACGCTTCGCTGCGCTCCCAGTCAGCGGAAGCGGGAATGGTGCGAATCGGCGAGAAGACGACCACGACCATGCCCGCCGTGGACAGCGCGCACACCACGGCGGCGATCAGCGTGAACCCGCCCGGCACGAACCGCAGCACGCCGCCGACCACGACCGGTGCCACGGCGCCGAATACGCCGAGCAGCGTTTCGCATACCGAGGAGACGCGCCCCCTCGGCCTACATCATACACGTCGGCTCGTGGCCGGATACGCAAAAGGGCCGCTCCCATGAGGGAACGGCCCTATGCATCAGGCTAATGCCGGGTCAGAGAATCACTTCTGGCCCTGAGCGGCGACGGCGGCGGCACCGGCGGCGGCAGCCTCCGGGTCCAGGTACTCGCCACGCGGCTTGACCGGCTTGAAGTTCTCGTCCAGCTCGTAGAGCAGCGGGATGGCGGTCGGGATGTTGACCTTGGCGATCTCGTCCTCGGACAGGTTGTCGAGCATCTTGACGATGGCACGCAGCGAGTTGCCGTGGGCGGCGATCAGCACGGTCTTGCCGGCGCGCAGCTCAGGCTCGATGGCGGACTCGAAGTAGGGCTTGACACGCTCGACGACGTTGGCCAGGCACTCGGCTTCCGGAACCGGGTCACCGGCGTAACGCGGGTCGTGGTTCTGCGCGTACTGGTCGTTCGGGTCGATCTCGGGCGGCGGGGTCGCGTAGGAGCGACGCCACAGCATGAACTTCTCGTCACCGTACTCCTGACGGATCTCGGTCTTGTTCTTGCCCTGCAGGGCGCCGTAGTGACGCTCGTTCAGACGCCAGCTGCGCTTGACCGGAATCCACAGGCGATCGGCGGCATCCAGTGCGATGTTGGCGGTGTTGATGGCACGACGCAGCAGGGAGGTGAAGACGATGTCCGGCAGGACGTTCTTCTCCTTGAGCAGCTCGCCACCACGCTTGGCTTCGGCTTCGCCCTGCTCGGTCAGCGGGACGTCCACCCAGCCGGTGAACTGATTGGTCTTGTTCCATGCGCTCTGTCCGTGACGGAGCAGTACTAGTTTGTAAGTCATAACTCGCAGTCTACCGCTCAGCCCGGCCAAATTCGAGCCTTTGTCCATCGTTTCGCCGAGCGCTTGCGCAGGAATACTCACACCATCAGCGAAATCAGCAGGATGACGGCGAAGAACGGGGGCTGGAAGCAGGCGTCCGACAGCGCTTTGCGGAATTCCTTACGGCCCGTGCTGGTCACCATGCGCCACGGCACGCCGATGCCGGACAGCATGAGAATGCCGCCCCACGGCGTCCACAGCAGCATCACCACCCACACGCCGATCGCCCATGCGACGACGCAGCAGACGCCCAGCATCACGCGGGCGCCACGCTCCCCCATGCGCACTGCGAGCGTGCGCTTGCCATGCCGGCGATCCTCGTTGATGTCACGCAGGTTGTTCACCATCAGTATCTGGCATGACAACAGCCCCGCGACGACCGCGCACAACACGCCGAGCACGCTGACCGAACCGCTCAGCGCATACTGCGTGCCAAGCACGGCGGCCAAACCGAAGAACAGGAACACCGAGAGTTCGCCGAATCCCGCATATCCGTACGGATGCTTGCCTCCGGTGTAGAACCAGCCGGCCAGCAGGCAAAGCACACCGACCAGCAGCAGCCACCACGCCTGCGACAGGACGACGGCGGCGAGGCCGCACACGCAGGCCAGCAGAGCGCTCACCACGGCGGCGACGAGCACATGCTTCGTCGGAACCAGACCGGACGCGGTCAGCCGCATGGGCTTCTTGGTCTTCTTCTCACTGCCGCCGCGGCCCTCATCGACACCGCGGATGCCATCGGAATAGTCATTGGCGTAGTTCACCGCGATCTGCAGTAACACGCCCACGCACACGCACAGCAGCGTGACGAGCCAGAACCGAGACATCATCGCCTGCGCATCGGCGGTGACCGCCGCGCATTGCGACGTGTCGGACCGGGTCTGCGCGCAGTTGAGATCGCCCACGATCACCGGATACGCGCAGCATGCGCCCACCACCACGGAGGACAGGGAGGTCGTCAAGGTTTTCGGGCGTGCGCCGGATATCCACAGTTTCACAGTCATGCAGTCCAGTGTACGTGCCTTTCACGGATTCCGTGGATATGTCGTCATGATCATCCGCCGACATCAGCACGCCCCGCTGGCGGGAGGCTGTCGGCACAGCATCGATACATAAACAGGTGGGGCTCCACGCACACACGCGTGGAGCCCCGCCATATCATTTCAATCGGTCATCGCCGCAGTCCGCACGCAAGGCCGGCAGCGGCCCGCCGCACGTTTACTGCAACGCCAGCGGCTTGACCAGCGGGAAGGTGATGGTCTCGCGGATCGTGGCACCGGTCAGGGCGATGAGCAGTCGGTCGATGCCCATGCCCATGCCGCCCGCCGGGGGCATGCCCACGCCGAGGGCCTCCAAGAAGTCCTCGTCGATGTCGCAGGCCTCCTCGTCGCCGGCCAGCGCGTCCTTGGCCTGAGCCACGAAACGCTCGCGCTGCACGATCGGGTCGTTGAGCTCGGAGTAGCCGGTGGCCAGCTCGAAGCCGCGCACGTAGAGGTCCCACTTCTCCACCACGCCGGCCTTGTTGCGGTGGCCCTTGACCAGCGGGGAGGTCTCGACCGGGAAGTCGCGCACGAAGGTCGGCTCGTATAGCTTGTCCTCGTAGAAGTGCTCCCACAGGTGCTCGACGAGCTTGCCGTGGTTCTCAACGTCGTCACGCTCCACGCCGAGCTTGTCGGCGATCTCGCCCAGATGCTCCACGGAAGTGCCGGGGTTGTCCGGCCCGCCGTTCGGCACGATCTCTTCGCCGAGCGCCTCGGAGAGCGAATCATACATGCTGATGGTCTTCCAGTCGCCGCCGAAATCGTATTCGGTGCCGTCGAGCAGCGTGACCTTATGGGAGCCGAACACGTCCATCGCGGTCTTCTGCACGAGCTCCTTGACCAGCTGGCCGATGGTGTCGTAGGTGCCGTACGCCTGGTAGGCCTCGACCATCGTGAACTCGGGGGCATGCGTGGCGTCGACGCCCTCGTTGCGGAAGTCGCGGTTGATCTCGAACACGCGGTCGATGCCGCCCACGAGGCAGCGCTTGAGGAACAGTTCCGGCGCGATGCGCAGATAAAGATCCAGGTCGAAGGCGTTCATGTGCGTGGTGAACGGACGGGCGGCGGCACCGCCGTGGATAGTCTGCAGCATCGGCGTCTCGACCTCGATGAAGTCGTGGTCATCGAACGTGCGGCGCAGCGAGGCGACGGCCTTGGACCGGTTGCGCACCATGTTGCGCACCTTCTCATCGGCGATCATGCCGATGTACGGCTTGCGCGTGCGCGTGTCGTCGTTCAGGTCCTTGTGCAGGGCGGGCAGCGGCTGCAGCGCCTTGGACGCGATGGCCCATTCGGTGGCGAACACCGACAGCTCGCCGGTCTTGGACGCGATCACGCGGCCGCGCAGGTACAGGTGGTCGCCGAGGTCCACGAGCTGCTTGAACTGCTTGAGCGAGTCAGCGCCGATCTCCTTCTTGGAGATCATGCCCTGGATCTTCGTGCCGTCGCCGGCCGACAGCTGCACGAAGCACAGGCCGCCGCCGTTGCGCAGAAACAGGACGCGCCCGGCGATGCCGACCACGTCCTCGGTCTCCTGACCGGCTTCAAGCTTGCCGTCATACTTGGCGCGCACGGCCTCGATGGTGTCGGTCACGTCGAGGTGCACCGGGTAGGGCTGCATGCCGGTCTCAAGCATCATCGCGCGCTTGGCGACGCGCATCTGCACCTGCTCGGGGTGCGCGAGCGGGCCGAACTCCTTGTTGGAGGGATCGACGGCCTCGTCCAAAGTTGCGCCGGAGCCGATGCGGTCGCGGATGGCTGCGTCCTGTCGCAACAGCATCTCGGCACGTTCGACCGTGGTCATGACGGGAACAGCGGGCGCCGTCTCGTCGTCGTTCAGGGATTTGGGGGTTTCTTGCGTCTGACTCATAATGTCACAGTGTAATGAGATGGCGATACACGCCGAGAGTCCGTTGATATTCCGCGGTTTTCGGGATGCCACGCCACGCCGGTTTGGCTTGTCCGGGATTTCGTTGTATTATAGCCTGCGTTGCCAAAACGGGCTGTAGCGCAGCTTGGTAGCGCGCTTCGTTCGGGACGAAGAGGCCGCGGGTTCAAATCCCGCCAGCCCGACAACATGAAGGCCAGATCGCATCAGCGGTCTGGCCTTCTTCTTACCGGTGGCTTGGCAACTCCCGCAGTCTCACATGCGGGACCACCACAACCATCAGCGACAATCACAACAAACGACACCCACGCGCGGGCACGCCCGCGAGATGTGATGAAGAGGGAACCATGAAGAAAAGCCTGCTTGCCTTGGCTTCCGGCGCGTTCATTCTCGGCGCGGCCGAATTCGTGATGATGGGCATCCTGCCCCAGACCGCCGAGGCGATGCACGTCGATATCCCGACCGCCGGCCATTTCATTTCCGCCTATGCGATCGGCGTGTGCATCGGCACGCTGATTCTGGTGTTCGGGCGCAAGATCCCGCCGAAGCAGCTGATCATCATGTTCATGGTGATCGCCTTCGTCGGCAACGCCCTGTCGGCGTTCTCCGTCAATGCGCCCATGCTGCTGGCTGCCCGTTTCATCTCGGGACTGCCCCACGGCGCGTTCTTCGGCACCGCCACGCTGATCGCCAAGACCGTGGCCGACAAGGGCAAGGAGGCGCAGGCCGTCTCCGCCATGGTCACCGGTCAGACCGTCGCCAACATGATCGGCGTGCCGGCCGGCACGCTGATGTCGGAGTTCCTGTCATGGAGGCTTGCGTTCATCGTGCTCAGCGTCTGGGCCGCGATGACCGTGTTCCTCGCGCTTGCCTGGGTTCCCGCCATCGCGCCGGTGAAGGACGTCGGTCTGGCCGGCCAGTTCAGGTTCCTCCGAAAGCCTGGACCGTGGCTGATTCTGGGCGCGGTGTTCACCGGCAACGCCGGCGTGTTCTGCTGGTGGAGCTACGTGTCGCCGTGGCTGCAGAAGACCGGCGGATACGACAGCGACATGGTGCCGTTCCTGATGATGCTCGCCGGATTCGGCATGGTGGTTGGCGGCATCATCGGCGGGCGTATCACCGACAACTGGCGTCACGCGGGAACCGCAGCCCTCGGGCAGGCGATCTCCGGCGTCGGTCTGCTGCTGGTGTTCCTGGTGCCCGGCAACCATGTGAGCGCCGCCATCTTCACGTTCTGGATCGCGTTCGGCCTGTTCTTCATCTCCGCCCCACAGCAGCTGCTGATGACCGAATCCGGCAAGGGCGGCGGCGAGCTGCTGGCCGGCGCGGCCGTGCAGGTGGCGTTCAACTTCGGCAACGCGGTCGGCTCGATGGTCGGCGGCGGCATGCTGAACTTGTCAGGCATGAACTACCACTTCACCGCATTGGGCGGCGTGCCGCTGGCGGTCATCGCGGTGGCGCTGCTGACCATATACTCCATGCGTCACGAGACGCACACCGACGCGCTGGAGCGTATGCGCGAGATCACGGTGTGAGTTTCGCGGGATATAGGCTCTCAAAACTCGCAGATACAAGTGGAATTTCGCTGAATCACCGGTATATCTGCGAGTTTTGAGAGCGGGGGTTTGTTATATAACTCACATCACACGCCGAAAACGTCATCACCAAGGCTTCCTAGACTGGTAGAAACCGGTTTCATGGCAAGGAGATGACATGAACGATGATGCACTGATGGCGAAGCTGATGGCCGCGTTCGACGATGACGCGGCACCGGACCAAGCCGGGGACGAGCCCCGACCTTCCGAGCAGCCTTTTGACACGCAACGGTTCCTCGCCGGACTCGACGCGATCTTCGACGCGCACGCCGCCGCCAAGGCAGGGCCGTACCTGGAGCAGGCCATGATCGACGCGGAGAACGCCGGCGATGACGCCGGGCTGCTCACCGTGCTGAACGAGACGATGGGGTTCTACCGCTCGCAAGGCCGACACAAGGAGAACCAGTGGATCGTGCAACGGGCGCTGGAGCTCGCGACCCGTATGGGCATCACGGGCACCGAGGCATGGACGACCACCCTGATCAATGCGGCCACCGCCATGCGGGCGGCCGGCCAGTACGACCAGTCCGAGGATCTGTACAAGCAGGCGCAGGCGTCCAGCGAGCGCACGCTCGCCCCCAGCGACCGGCGACTCGCCGCCCTGCACAACAACCTGTCGATGCTGTACAGCGAGACCGGGAAAACGCATCAGGCCGAGGTGGAGCTGGGCGAGGCCCTGCGCATACTGGAATCGTCGAGCCCGGACGCCGAAACCGACCTCGACGTGGCCTCGACGCACACGAATCTGGCGTTGACGCTGCTCGCCGAAGACAAGCTGTCCGCCGCGAGCTGGCATGCGGCGAAGGCGTTGGAGATCTACCGCAACGGTCATCTTGAGCACAGCGCCCATTACGCTTCGGCGCTGGCCGGCTACGCGCAGGTGCGTTTCCACCAGCATGATTACGGGCAGGCGGTGGACCTGTACTGCCAGGCCCTGCAGGTCATCGAGGAATGCTACGGCAAGGACACTGATTATTACCGCATCACCGAGAGCAACCTGCGGCAGGCCGAACACGAGGCCTCCGAGCATGCCCCCGCGAATGTTTCACAGGATGTTTCACAGGATGTTTCACAGGATGCGAGCGCAGGTGGGAATGGTTCCGGCACGCCCGGCGCAGCACCCGCCGGCACCCCATCCGCCGCCGTTCCGTCCGCTACCGCCTCACCCACCGGCACCTCACCCATATGCGGCCTCAAGCTGGCACGCGAATGCTGGAACGCCTATGGCAAACCGCTCATCGCCGACAAATACCCGGAATATCAGGGGCGCATCGCGGCGGGACTGGTGGGCCACGGATCGGAATGCTATGGGTTCGATGACGATCTCTCGCGCGACCATGATTTCGGCCCACGCTTCTGTCTATGGCTCACCGACGAGGATTATGCGGCGATCGGCGAGCGCCTTCAGGCCGATTACGAGGCGCTCCCCCAATCGTTCATGGGATATGGCCCGCGCGAGTCCACCGCCAGGGCTCAGGGTGCAGGCAGGCGCGACGGAGTGTTCCGCATCGGCGATTTCTTCGAGTCGATCACCGGATACCGTCAGGCGCCCAGCACCAACAACCCGCACGAGTGGCTGATGCTGGATGAGGCGACGCTTGCCGCCGCCACCAACGGCGAGGTGTTCGCCGACCCGTTGGGCAAGTTCCTCGACACCCGGCAGGGGTTCAAGACCATGCCGGAGGACGTGCGGCTGGCGCTGATATCCAAGCGTCTGGGCATGATGGCGCAGGCCGGGCAATACAATGTGCCGCGCATGCTCGCGCGCGGCGACGGTGCGGCCGCCTGGCTGTCGATCGGCGAGTTCGTGCAGGCGGCGGCATCACTGGTGTTCCTGCTCAACAATCCGATCACCGTGGGATACCTGCCGTATTACAAGTGGCGGTTCGCCGCGCTTCGGCGGCTGTCGTCCCGCATGGCGACGAGGCTCGCCGATGTGTGCGGGCAGCTGGAGACGCTGCTGCGGCTGAGCTCCGCCGCCTGCTATGGCGGTGCCGGTTTCGGCGAGGGCGGCAAGGGGTCGGCACCGGTCGCCGAGAAAATATCCCAGACCATCGAGCACGTCTGCGCCGAGGTCGTGGCCGAGCTGCGCCGAGAGGGACTGACCGGCAGCGACGAGACGTTCCTGGAGTGGCAACGGCCATATGTCGAGGAGCACATCGCCAGCGACGCGGCTTGTCTGCATTCCCTGTGACAGGGCGTGACCGGCACGGGCGATGACGGCGGCAACGACGATAACGGACAACGGGAAAGAGACGGCGGATGAGCGACCAGCTGATCGAGCGGATAGTGCGTCATGAATGGGATCAGTTCCAGCGCACGAACAACGAGGGCGGGCGGGCCGCCTGCCAAGGCAATTGGCCGGTGTTCCGGCAGATGCGCACGAGCCAGTTCATGACATGGCCCGATCCGCTGCTGGATAGTTATCTGGCCGATCTGGTCGAGGCCGAGCGCGTCGGGCGCAATCTGGTCACGGAGAAGTACGGTCGCATGATGGAGTCCACGGCACCGCAGGATTTCCATGACAACATCGAACCGTACATACCCCGGTTGAGCGACGAACGTATCGCGACGCAGGAGCATGTCATCGCGACGCAGGTGGCGTGGGCCGAGGACTTCCGCGCCCGCTACCCGAAACTCGGCCGGGCCATGCGCGTGCTACGCACCGCGGAGGACACCGCGCAATCCACGTCGTTCGAAACATATCTGCGCGGGGAGCTCGGCACCTACTCGGAACGCACGATGGCCCTGTACCGGCGTTTCGTCGACGATCTGCTCCGAAAGGGTCGGAACCTGACCGAGGAGACGATCGCCCACACCGTCGCCCTCGCTGGTTTCGCCGATCTCGCCGAAGCGGAGGCCGCACAGGGCTGACGCGGGAATCGGTGCCTTGCCGGCAGGGCCGCCGGCAAGGCACCGATCGATATGTCACTCGCCATGGGGCGTTCGCGCGTTGCGCGCTATCTTTGCCAGAGACCAGATGATGGCGATCAGGATCAGCGCCCCGCCGACCACCGCGCACCCGATGGCGAACATCACGCGGGGATCCATATCGAACCATGCGAGCACGCCATTGGGGAACCTCACTCCGAACAGGATCACCACCGCGCCGACCAGCAACATGAACACACCCAATGTCAGTGTGGCGGCGCTCGGCCCTGTCTTGCGGATGACCGGACGCACCGGCACGTCCCGCGGCACTTGCACGTAATTGGAGCCCGCGCCCGGCTGGACCCAGGGACCGGCCGGAGCGGCGTATGCAGAACCCGCATCCGGGCGGTTCGGTCCGTATCCGTCATGCTCTCGCGGGGGCTGCGTGCTGTACAGCGGAATCTGCTGAGGCGCCGGATCGGGCTGCTCTGTATCGCCCGCGGCGAAGGCCGTGGCGGCATCAGGCTGTTGCGTGGCGCCCGCGTCTGTGGATGGCGCGGCGGCAAGAGGCTGCCCTTTGTCAGGAACATCGCCGGCCGTTGTGGCTCCGGCCGGAACATCGCCGGTTCGCCGATCGGAAGCGGCGGCGGGATTCCCGAATGCGTCGGCGGCAGGCTCGGTCTCGGTCTGGCCGTCATCCACGGGGGCCGCCGATTCGTCCGAAACCGCCCCGGCAGCAAGTGGTTCGGCAGACAACTTCTCGGTCGACGCGGAGTCAACCGGCAACGACTTGGTCTCGGCCTGCGGCACCGCGACCTTTTCTACCGGCATCGCCTCTGTCTCGGCAACCGGCAGCGTCTGTGTCGGCTCGACCGGCAACGCCTGCGTGACGGCAGAAGCCTGTTCGGACACGCCGCCGACCAGTGTCGGCAAAGCCTCGGTCTGCTCGAAATCCGCAGGCATCGCCTCGGCATTCGGAAGATGCCGTGTCATATCGTGATCGTCATTCATGATGTGCTCCTTGTATCATTCGTCCGCAGTGCTCACAGGGCGTCATCGGATGAGCATCCGCCGCTGTCATCGACATAACGGACGGCCACTTTCCCCTCGATGGTGTACGGCACGTTGATGATCAGTTCGGGCCCGCCTTCGGGAATGGTGCTGTAATCGAGGTTGGATGCGCCGCCGTCGCACGCCGGCTTCTCACCGGAACGGCCCGAGAACGTGTTGTCCAGGCGCAGGAAATCGTATCCCCACTGGTTTCTGGTGATCGTATACCGGCCTCCGATAGAACCGACGAGCCGATACCCGTCGCTGCGCTTGCCGAACGCAAAGCTGCATCCTTGCGGCAAAGTCAGAATCACCCGGGCCCGATAGGCCGAGATGCGCAGGTCCCCGACCGGACACGTCGATTGCCTGACCTTTCCGTCGACATCCGTCACCTTGTGGGGGCTGATGCCGGGCACGCCATCTCGCGTCAGATCTATGCTGACGCGGTCGTCGCCGTAATTCGTGCCGACGAACCGCACGCCCTGTTGCAATCGGGCGATCTGCTGATCGGTGGTGCCATATTTCGTGACTCCGTGAACATTGACCAGCGTGCCGCCTTCGGACTGCATGGCATCCACCGTATAGCTGTAAGCGACGTTGACGCCCAGTACGCAGACCGCGACGAACGCGGCGGTCCAGGCGAGCGGAATCAGGCCTCCGGAGCGGCGTCCCATCAGTCCAAGCACCGTTATGACAGCACCCAGAGCCAGGCAGACGCCGCCAATCCACAGCGTGAGCACACGGGTCATCGATTCGATGGATGAGTTGTCGTTTGCCAGCATCAGAGCCGCACTGGAGACGAGCATCAGCCCGATCATGCCGATGACGATGGCGAAACCGGCCGGCTTGCGGCGCTCGTATTTCGGCGGAAGAGGCCCCGCCGATGGGCGATACGGAGACGACTGGTACGGCATGGAAGGACGTGCGGGCCGATCGGCGGTATGGGGCTGGCTGAAGCCGTATCCCGGAGCGGGCTGCTGGAACGGCTGACGCACCGACGCTCCGGAGGACTCCGCTGCACTTCCCGCGGCTTCCGGCGCGGCGGGCCCTGATGAGCCAGCCGTGCCGGCATCGGCCGCCTGCGCTCCCGTGTCCGCACCGTCATAGGCGTATGACGAGACCGGCCATCCGCGCCGGTATGAGCCGTTCTCAGAATCGCCGGTACCGCTGGCACCGCTGACGCCGCTGCCCGACCCGTATCCGCCATGCCGCCGGTTGGCGTTCTGCACCAGGGCCCACAGCACCAGCGCCGCGCACAGGGCCGCCGCGAGACCGGCACCGGGGACGGCGACCGCCAGCATCATCATGATTATCACGCCAAGCATGTTCCAATCCCAGCGCCCGTCGATCAGCTCCTCGCCGAGGATACGGCCATCCCGCGCATCGGGCAGCAGCGCCCATGCGATGGCGTACAGCGCCAAACCGAATCCGCATAGCACCACACTCGCCAGCACCAGTGCCCGCACCAGAGTCGGGCTCCATCCCACGCGCTGCGCGATGGCGCTGCACACGCCGGCGATCCACCGGTCGTCGCCGCGCTCCATCGCGCTGCCGCGGATCCACGAGAAGAACCGGTCGCTCTGCCGCTTCGGCTTCGGCTGGGGTCCGGGCGCAGGAGAGCCGTACGGATTCGAACCGTACGAATCCGAACCATTCGTGCCGGGGCCGGCGGCGCCACCCGCGTCATAGGCATACGTTGTATCGTTCATGCTTCCATTACAGCAGCAACCGGCCGCCGCACACATCGGGGGACACCCTGATTGTTCCCTGAACCGGGGCGTTATGCCCCATGTCGTCTTCCCCGGAGGCGCACAATGGAACCATGACCCAGCCGAACAACCCTTACCGGCAGCCGCACGCGCCCCGTCGGACGCAATGGCAGGCCCGGCGCGCCCAGCCGCCATCCGCCGCGCCGAGCCTGCCATTGATGCGCCCGCGGAACGGGCGCGTCCTCGTCGGCGTGTGCCGTGGCGTGAGCCTACATCTGGGAGCGCCCGTATGGCTGGTGCGACTCGCGTTCGCCGCGGCCGCTCTCGCGTTCGGGGCCGGCGTCATCGCATACGTGTTCCTGTGGATGTTCATGCCGGTCGGCGATCCCGTCGCCGCCGCGCAGGCCATGTCGGATGCGGCCTCGACAGGTTTCGCCGAGCCGCTCTCCCGCGGCAATGCGGCATACGCCGGCACCGCGGGTGACAGTGGCCGCAGCGACGCCGACGACTCCCCGGAGGGACTGGCGGCGGCTCTGCGCCGCGCCCCGAAACCTTCACTGGTGGCATTGGCCGGTCTGGTGTTCATCGCCATAAGCGTGCTGCTGTCGTTTGCCGGCGGACGGGAGCTGATCGTGCCGCTGGCCGTCGCCGTCGGCGGCCTCGGACTGGCATGGTCGCGGTTCGACGCGGACGAGGGCAAACTGCCATCGATGCTTGGCGGCATCGTGCTTCTGTTCGTCGGCTATGCGATCTTCGTGTTCACCAGCACGGTTCCGGGGTGGGGCGCGTCCCCTCGCCGCATCATCATCGGCGGGTTCGTACTGCTGGCCGGCACGGCTCTGGCGATCGTGCCTTGGGTGAGCACGCTCATCCGCTCCCTATCCACCGAGCGCGCACTCAAGGAGCGTGAAGAGGAACGTGCCGACATGACCGCGCACCTGCACGATGGCGTGCTGCAGACGCTCGCCCTGATCCAGCTGCACAGCAACGACCCGCAGACCGTGTTCTCGCTCGCCCGGCAGCAGGAGCGCGAACTGCGCGAATGGCTGTATCAGGAACGCACCACATCGGACCGTTCGGTCAGCGCCGGGCTGAAGGCCATCGCCGCGCAGACGGAAGACGAGCACGGCAAACCGATCGAAGTGGTGACCGTGGGCGACGCGAGGCCCAGTGCCCAGACCGACGCGCTGCTCGATGCCACGCAGCAGGCGCTCATCAACGCCGTGACGCATGGCGGCGAGCCCATCTCCGTGTATTGCGAGGCCGGCGCCGACAAGGTTGAGATCTTCGTGCGCGATCATGGCGATGGGTTCGACATGAACGCGATTCCCGAGGGCCGGCTCGGCATCCGCGAGTCGATCATCGGGCGGATCCGACGACGGGGCGGTACGGTGGAGATCGTATCGAGGCCGCATTGGGGCACCGAGGTGCGCATGCACATGCCGGTCGCAGGCGGACGGCAACCGAACCAGCGGGGCGATGCCACGAACGCCGGCGGGCAGCATGGACGACCGCCATCCGGCGCGGCATCATACACACGCGCGCAGAGGGAAACATGATTCGACAGGTGAAGCATATGGGTCAAGCAGACAGCACAAGCATCGGACCGGCATCAGGAGCGGATGTGAGGCAAGGGGCGGCCGGTGAGTTCGGCAGCGTGGAGTTCAACGACGTGGAGCCCGGCAGAGCCACTGATACGGATACCACTCCCCGCGAAGCTGCGGCGACGCCGATTCGCGTGGCCGTCGTCGACGACCATGAGATGTTCCGCGCCGGTGTCATCGCCACGCTGCAGCCGTACTTCCACATCGTCGGGCAGGCCGCCGACGTGGAAGGCTCGATCGCGATGATCGCCGACATCAGACCGGACGTGGTGCTGCTCGACGTGCACGTACCCGGCGGCGAGGGAGGAGGAGGCGCAGAGATCCTCGCCAAATCGCAGCCGCTCTCCCCCGCTTCCGCGTTCCTGGCGCTGTCGGTGTCGGATTCGCCGCAGGACGTCGGCTCGGTGATTCGTGCCGGCGCACGCGGATACGTTACCAAAACCATCACCGGCGACGATCTGATCTCATCCATCAAGCAGGTGCACGAAGGGTATGCGGTGTTCTCGCCGAAACTGGCCGGATTCGTGCTGTCCGCCTTCCAGGGGGCGCCGATGGACGGGGCCGGCGGCGCGCGGGGCCGCGACGAGGAGCTGGACCTGCTGTCAGGCCGCGAGCAGGAGGTCATGCGCCTGATCGCCCGCGGATACACATACAAGGAGGTCGCCGCCGAATTGTTCATCTCCATCAAGACCGTGGAGACCCACATGTCAAACGTGCTGCGCAAATTGCAGCTGTCCAACCGCACTGAACTGACCCGCTGGGCAGCCGACCGCCGCATCGTATGAGGCAAGGCACGACCGGCGCGGCGACATTTCCATGCCGACGGTGAAACGGACGCCACCCACGTAGAGCGTTCTTCATACACTGGTAACGAACAAAACCCTATCCTCGTCGGAAGGAAACAGCATGACCGCTGAAGCAAACGTCGGTGTCGTCGGACTGGCCGCAATGGGAGCGAGCCTCGCCCGCAATCTCGCCCGTCACGGCAACAAGGTGGCGGTGTTCAACCGTCACTATTCGCGTACCGAGAAACTCATCACCGAGCATGGCAGCGAGGGCGAGTTCTTCCCCGCGAAGACGATGGAGGAATTCGTGGCATCGCTGAAGAAGCCGCGCACCGCGATCATCATGGTCAAGGCGGGCGAGCCGACCGACGCGATGATCGGCCAGCTGGCCGATCTGATGGAGCCGGGCGACATCATCGTCGACGCCGGCAACGCGCACTTCCCCGATACGATCCGCCGCGAGAAGGCGATCAGCGCCCGCGGACTGCACTTCGTCGGCTGCGGCGTGTCCGGCGGCGAGGAAGGCGCCCTGCTCGGACCCTCGATGATGCCCGGCGGCAGCGAGGAGTCCTGGAAGACGCTCAAGCCGATCTTCGAGTCCATCGCGGCGAAGGCCGAGGGTGAGCCGTGCGTGACGCATATCGGCGAGAACGGCGCTGGCCATTTCGTGAAGATGGTGCACAACGGCATCGAATACTCCGACATGCAGCTCATCTCCGAGAGCTACGACCTGATGCGTCGCGCGCTCGGTATGACGCCGGCCGAGATCGGCGACGTGTTCGAGGAGTGGAACAAGACCGAGCTGGAGTCCTACCTGATCGAGATCACCGCCGACGTGCTGCATCAAGTCGACAAGAAGACCGGCAAGCCGCTGGTCGACGTGATCGTGGATCACGCGGGCATGAAGGGCACCGGCACGTGGACCGTGCAGTCGGCGCTTGATCTGGCCGTGCCGGTGACCGGTATCGCCGAGGCCGTGTTCGCGCGAGGACTGTCCGGGCAGGCCGAGCTTCGCGCCGAAGCCCAGAAGCAGGACTTCGAGGGACCGTCCGGCGTGGTGCCGATGGCCGAGGAAGACAAGGTCGCGTTCATCAATGACATCCGCGAGGCGCTGTACGCTTCGAAGATCGTCGCGTACGCCCAGGGCTTCAACGAGATCACCGAAGCCGCCAAGGTGTATGACTGGAAGATCGATCTGGCTGCGGTGGCGCGCATCTGGCGCGGTGGCTGCATCATCCGTGCAAAGTTCCTGAACCGCATCTCCGACGCGTTCGAGAACGGCGAAGCCAACGTGTCTCTGCTGTTCGCCCCGTACTTCAAGGACGCGATCGAGACCGCCGAGCGCTCGTGGCGACGCGTGGTCTCCCGTGCGATTACATTCGGCATCCCGGTGCCGGTGTTCGCCTCCTCGCTGGAGTACTTCGACGGCCTGCGCTCCCCGCGCCTGCCCGCCGCCCTGATCCAGGGCCAGCGCGACTACTTCGGCGCCCACACCTACCAGCGCACCGACATGCCCGGTGCTTTCCACACGTTGTGGGCTGAGCCTGGCCGTGAGGAAATCATTGCGTGATTTCCGGTGACAGCCGCGAGGAGACACCGAGCCTCGCGAAGCGAGACCCCAATCGTAGGGGCCGAAGGCGAGCCTGGTCATAAGCAAACACCGAGCCTCACCACAAGCCCCTCTCTACCGCTCGCAGATCGAACGCGAACCATACGAATGATGGCGCAGGCTCCCCTAGGGGCGTCTGCGCCATCGTGTTTCATCGGCACACCATTCATATCGTGTGATTCCCATTTTTCACACAGACGTTTTTCGCGCACAGTAATCGCAACCAGCCGCATCCCAACATCACCAATCAACGCCCAGTCACCGCCGGCGGTGCATATCCTCCTGTACAACGCGCGCATTGTAGGCAAACGCAGCAGTTGTACATACACCGTCCCGAGAGACCTCGCACACCATTCCTCATTTCGTTGGAATTCCAACGTTTCCAGGAACTCCGTCGGTGTACAACAGTGGGCGCAATCGTTTTCAACGGCTGTTGTACAGATTCCGCCCCGTACAACGCGCGCATTATGCCATTTCGCGGGAGTTGTACACGCATCGGCGTCGCAACCCTGCGCGCTTCTTGCGCTGCATCCCATTCGCATGCCGGACCGCACCGGGCACGCAATGAACCCTCGGGCGGAGTGAACGAAATTCGCAATACGACCGGATTGTCCAGTACGATCGTCGAACCGCATCGCCATGATTGACAGACCGGCCTCAATCTCATGCCATGATGAACACCAATCAGATCATATTTCACGACGGGAGACGTGGCACGAAACGGCAAAACCGTGCATCTTTGCCGTTTCGTGCCACGGAATCCTCGAATTGTCTCGCTATCCGAAATAACAATCTTCAAATACCGAACTATCCGATAGCCGAGACAAACCTCACAGCTTGCTGGCGGCGGCCTGGTCGATGTACCAGATGAGTTCCTCGCCGTCGGCGAAGGAGCTCGGGGCCTGCGGATTGCGCGGCTGGGCGAAGGCGGCGGCGACCGCATCCGCCTTGCGCTCCCCGGACGCGAACACCCACGTGCGCCGCGAACGGGCGATCATGGGAACGGTGAGCGTCACGCGCAGCGGCGGCGGCTTCGGCGAATCGCGCACGCCGGCGACCAGCACATGCGGGTCGTCGATCAGCACTTCAGGCCGGCCGGGAAACAGCGACGCGAAATGCGCATCCGGGCCGACGCCGAACAACGCGATGTCCAGCGTGGGCTCCTCCCCCAGCTGCTCGATCAGCTCCTTCTGGTAGGCGGCGGCCGCATCGGCCAGCACCGCATCGTTCTCCTCGTCGGTGGCTGCGGCGATCTGTGCGGCATCGCGCGTGTCAGCGGGCATCTCGTGGATGTTCTCCTCCGGCATCAGCCCGCGCTCCACCAGGATGTTCAGGAACCGCCGCGCCTGCTTGGCGTTGCGGTCGTCGCTGTCCTCGGGCACGAACCGCTCGTCGCCCCACCAGATGTGCACGCGCGAGGCGTCCAGGTCATCGGCCAGCGGGTCGGTGCCGATCGCGCGCAGCACGCGATTGCCGTCGGTCCCGCCGGTCAGCGCTATATCCACGCGGCTGCGCCCCGGTTCGGCGAGCAGGTTCCTGATCGTGGTCAGCACGCGCACGGCCACAGCTTGCGCCAGAACATCGGGGTTCGGGCATGTTACGGTTTTTCTTTGCGACATCAGTTACAGCTCCTTTGTCGTTCTGATTCGGTCTTCACGCGTCCGAAACCCGCGCCCGGGCATGGGCGCGTGACGGTTCCGTGACGCTCACGCATCGTCGTTCATTCGTTGATTCACCGATTGCCGTCGGGCCGGCGCCTTGCGGTCGAGACGCCGGCCCGACAGTGCTTATTCGGCAGGATGAATCAGATTCCATCCCTGAGTGATGACTTCAGCATACACTTCATCCGGGTCGAGCTGACGCAGCTCTTCGCTCAGGCATTCCTCAAGCGTCCTCGTGGGCACGCTGATGGATTGCGGCGACTGGCCAGGCGTGCTGATGACGGCGATGCCCTCCTTCGCGTCTGGCCGCTCCAGACTGAGCGTCCCGTCCGCGCGCGTCAGGTATACGCCGGTCACGGCGGTCGCGCCGGGCACCTCCTCCATGATGACGGGCACGTTGAGCTTCAGCCGCAGCCAGGCCGCCAGCAAATCCATGGGCAGGAAGCCCTTCGGACCGGAGACCTTCACCGTGCTGATCGGCAGGTGCGGCGGCTGGTCGAGCATGGTGGCGAGCATCGCACGCCACACCGTCAGGCGCGTCCATGCCATGTCCACGTTCTTCGGCGACCAGTTGCGGCGCAGATCCTCGATGGTGCGGTAGGGGTTCGACGAGTGCATGGCGTCGGTGATGCGACTCCTCGCCATCGCGCCGAGCAGGTCCTTGGACGGGTTGGCCGGCGCCTCGTTCGGCCACCACGCCACGACCGGCGCGTCGGGCACGAGCAGTGGGATGACCAACGTGTCGGGATGATGGACCAGCCCACCACGCGGGTGCAGCACGATGATCTCACCCGCACCGGCGTCCGCGCCGAAGCGCACCTGGGCGTCCAGATTGGAATTGTCGTACGCCGCATCCGCGTCCTCGGCGGGCTTGGGCGCACCCTCGACGGGCTTGCGCGCGCCATTTCCACGCCGCGGGGAGATGGCGATGACACGGCACGGGTGCTCGCGGCTGGCGGCGTTGGCCAGTTCCAGCGCCTGCTCCAGCTCGTCCTCGGTGGTGGAGATCAGCAGCGTCAGCACGCGGCCGGTCGCCGACTCGCCGCGCTCCTCGTGCAACTCGTCAATCTTCTGCGATATCTCGCGGGTGCGGGTGTTCGGCATTTCGATAATCATGGCATCCTCCAGTGGCGTCCGTCGCGTGCGAGCATTTCATCGGCCTCCGTCGGCCCCCACGTGCCGGCACGATACGGCTGCGGCTGACCGAGCGTGGACCAGAATTCCTCGATCGGGTCGAGGATCTTCCACGACAGGTTGACCTCTTCGGTGGTCGGGAACAGCGGCGGGTCGCCGAGCAGCACGTCGAGAATCAGTCGCTCGTATGCCTCCGGCGAGCTCTCCGTGAACGAGCGGCCGTAGCTGAAGTCCATCGAGACGTCACGCACCTCCATCGCCGTGCCGCCAGGCACCTTGGAGCCGAAACGGATCGTCACGCCCTCGTCGGGCTGTACGCGGATCACGATCGCGTTCTTGCCGAGCTCGCGTGTCGCGGTCGACTCGAACGGCAGGTGCGGCGCGCGCTTGAACACGACGGCGATCTCGGTGACACGCTTGCCGAGACGCTTGCCGGTACGAAGATAGAACGGCACACCGGCCCAGCGGCGGGTGTCGATGTCAAGCCGGATCGCCGCATAGGTCTCGGTGGTAGACGCCGGGTCAATGCCCTTCTCCTCCAGGTATCCGACGACGTCATGCGAGCCCTGCCAGCCGGCGGCGTACTGTCCGCGAGCGGTGTGTGCGGCGAGGTCCTTCGGCAGACGCACCGCGGAGAGGATCTTCGTCTTCTCGGCGGTCAGGTCGGAGGCGGTGAACGAGACCGGCTCCTCCATGGCGGTCAGGGCCAGCAGCTGCAGCAGATGATTCTGGATGATGTCGCGCGCTGCGCCGATGCCGTCATAGTATCCGGCGCGGCCGGCCACGCCAATGTCCTCGGCCATCGTGATCTGCACGTGGTCGACGTAGTTGGCGTTCCAGATCGGCTCGTACATCGCGTTGGCGAAACGCAGCGCCAGCATGTTCTGCACGGTTTCCTTGCCGAGATAATGGTCGATGCGGAACACGCTCGACGGGTCGAACACCTCGGAGACCACACGGTCGAGCTCCTTGGCGCTGGCCAGATCGTGGCCGAACGGCTTCTCGATGATCACGCGTCGCCATGCGCCCTCGGACGAGCGGGCCAGTCCGCAGTCGGCGAGCTGACGCGCCACCACGGGGAACGCCCGCGGCGGCACCGACATGTAGAAGGCATGGTTGCCGCGCGTGCCCCGGTCGCGGTCCAGTTCAGCGACCGTGTCGCTCAACCGCGCGAACGCCGCGGAGTCATCGAACGTCCCCTGCACGAAACGGATGCCCTTTGCGAGCTGCTTCCACGTCGATTCGCGGAACGGGGTGCGGCAATGCTGCTGCACGTGCTCGCGGACGAAATCCCTGAAATGGTCTTCGGTCCAGTCGCGGCGTGCGAAGCCGGTCAGTCCGAAGCTCGGCGGCAACAGGCCGCGGTTGGCGAGGTCATAGATCGCGGGCAGCAGTTTCTTGCGCGACAAATCGCCGGTCACGCCGAAGATCACGATGCTGCACGGGCCTGCGATGCGCGGCAGGCGCAAATCGCGCGGATCGCGCAGTGGATTGGTCCACGCGGTTGGCGTGGCGGAAACGGAATCAGTCATACGCACCATAGTAGTGATGCGCGTGCATCTCATGGCCCATTCCTCTCAGAAAGAACCATGCAATGCATCATATCGCGGGATTCTGGCGCGGCGAGAACCGCTCCGGGACCACCCCAGTCGCTACGCGACAGTACCAAGCTGGCGTCAGAGCGTGGGCTGGTCCGTCTCCCCGCTCTGCTCGCCGGTCTCGCCCTCATCCTCCCGCAGTCCGGATTCGAGTCTCCGGTTGCGTTCGCGGAGCCTGTCGTTCTCCGCGGTCAGCTCGTGGATGTACCGGATCTGCTGCGCTATGAGCATATCGCGCAGGTCCTTGGCCGCCGATCCGCCGAAATTCTCGCGGATCGTGGCCGCGCGAATCGGCGCCGGCGGAATCAGCGGATTGCCGGTACGCGGGGATTTGTCAGCGGATATCGGCTCGGCGTCGTCATCAGCCGGTTCCATCATCTTCCAACGCGCGATGCACCGTTCGATGCGCTTGTATCCGATAAGCGACGGGTCAAGCCCGACGTCGCGGAATATACCCGTCGGCGAGTCCCCCGCACGATACCGCTGCATGCAGTATTCGCGGAACTGGCCGGTGTATCGGATGCGGTTCCGTCCGACGCTGTTCACGGCAGGCAGTGAACGCAGGTAGTCAATCTCGTCGTCGTCAAACTCTCTGTCTTTCATGATGGTGCCCTCCAGCACTCTTCTCATCGATAGAGATGAACATGAAACGGAGGTTCGCCAGGATTCACTGCACTGTCTTCCCCGCAGTATCCTCCGAATCGGGACGCCCGCCCTGCCTCGTGAAAGGCAGGCGGATGGCCGAGTCAGCCGCCGATATGCGATTCGCGGCGTGCACGGGTCATCATCGGCGACGTGCCTGGCAGCCGTGTCTCGCCCAAAGCAGTCGCGACGGATGTCACCGCGGCGTAGGTCTCCGACTTCACAGGGACTTCCGAGGGTTCGGGGGTGTTCGGCGCGTCGGGGGTGGAGGTTTTCAGCACGGGCTTGGCATCGGCCATGGAATCGATCATGTGACCATCGACTTCGCCGGTCAGGATGACGTCGACGCCATTGGCGATGTCAAGCGTTGCGGCCAGAGCGATGTTGGCGGCCGGAGCGGCGGATCCGGCCTTGGCGGCGGTCAGCGGGGCCTCATCACCCACGCGCATGACTGGGGATTGCGCCTTGTGCACCGCGTTTGCGGCGGCGGCATCGCCTGTATATTTGCTGGATGATATTGATAATCGTTGCCTGAACCTGACGACGAAACGTCGATTTTCCCGAAACATGATACATCCTTCACTTCTTGCTTCGGGAGGGTTCATCCTACGCAAAAAGCGCAAAACAAGCCCCCCCCCCCGTGATTTCGAAGTGTAGCGCCAGCGGGAAGATATTTGGGGGACTATGTTTCTAAGGGGTTATGACGGGGAGTTACGGGGGTGTCTTTGGCGGCGCGATATGGTCATGCAGGAGACCATGTGTGTGCGAGCACGTCGGTATGGCCGGTCACCCCATACAGGTGCCCGGCCATACCGCAGCCGGTCACCGGCGACGGGAGCGCGCCGTCGTGATGGAGAATCCCGCGGCAAGCATGATGCATGCCGTCACTGCGAGCAGCAGCGTCTGGGCGCCCGTCTTCGAGAGGGTTTCCGTGCCCGCCGTGCCGGGTTTGGAGGTATCGGCGTTGCCGCCGGCGCCGGGTTTGACGCCACCGGGACGCTCGGGCTGTCCGCCGCTGCCAGGCTGTTCGGGATCCTCGCCACCTCCTGGTTCCTCACCGCCGCCGGGCTGCTTGCGCTCCAGCCCGTCGCGAGCCTGAGTCAGGGCCTTTACGGCCTTGTCCAGATCGCCCTGCGTGGTGGATCGCCGTCCGCACTCCTCCTGCGCGGCGGCCAACGCCTCGGCGAACGCCTTCCACGATTCGGCAGTGTAATCGCCTTCTCTGAGAGCCTGAGCCGACGCGATGGCGTCGGACAACGGGCCACGGTCCAGACGCGCGTCGGACAGCGCGGCGATGGCATCATTCAGCCGTGCCGCAAGGGCGTCCACGTCGGACTGGGAGATGTGCGCCATGTCGGTGGCTACGGCGGCGGCAAGAGCCTCGCGCATCGTCGCCCACGCAGCCCTGTCGTACTGCGATTCGACCAGACCGTTCGCCGCCCGCTTCGCCGCATCCAACGCGGCCGCATCGATGTGCACGATTGACTCGTTGAACGCGGTCGTCGCCTGGCGCAGCGCGTCCGCCGCGGCGTCCACCTTATCGGCGTCTCCGGCGGCTGCACCGTGTGCGGCCTTGGCGTCGTCGATGGCCTGGCGCAGAGCGTCCGCGGCGCTTTGCGGATGCTGCCCCTCGTATTCGCCGACGCTGCCCGCCGTCTGCGCGTCCTCCAGCGTCTTGACCGCCGCATCCAGCACGACCTGATAGCGCTCCTGCGCGTCAAGCTGCGCGAGCGCCGTGTCGGCCGACCGCCGCAACGCAGCCGCGGCGTCATCGAGATCCTGTTGCGTCACCGTGCCGTAGGCGTCGGAGACCTGCTTGGCGCTTGCCCTCGCCTCGGCCAATGCGGCCGACGACGCGGGCAGGCCATGCGCGTCCAGAGACGCGATCAGCGCCGCGGCGTCATCGATCGCCACATACAGCGCGTTGCGGTCGAGCGACACGTAGCCGGTGCGGTAGAACTCGGACACCGCGTCTTCGACGGTCGTCGTCCACCGGCCGGCCTCGCGCGAGGTCAGTCCGGCGTCCAGCGCCGCCCGCGCCCGCTCCAGCACGACTTCGAGCTTGGTCTTCGCCGCCCGGGTGACGTTGCCGGCGTATTCGCCGACGGTGAGCTTGCCGAGCGCGGTCTCGACGGACGAGAGGTAGCTTTCCAGAGACGCCCCTGCATCCGCCTGATACAGGTACAACTCGTTGATGGCGACGGGGTTCTCGTTGAGCACGGTGATGCGTACCGCGTCGGTGTAGACGGGCCGTGCAAGGCGGGCCACGATCTCCGGCTTCATCTGCGCATTGCCGGAATAGTCGGTCAGCGTCTTCCACTGGTCGGCTGCACCATCGCCCGCACCGCCGCCGTCCTGCGGCACCACGCGGTATTCGGCCTTGAACCGCACCGGCTCGCTGTTACCGGAGGCCAGCAGGCCGAGCATGTTGATGTCCGCGGCCTTCGCGAGCGTGAATGTCAGGGTCTTGTCGGCCGTGGCCGTCAAGGTGGCCGCGCTGTCGCGGTCTCCGTCCGTCAGCTTGGCGAGGTCGGCGGCCGTGAGCGTCGAGCCGTCCGAGGCCGTCGTCTTGGCGTCGCGAGCCACGTTGCCGGGCGTCGCGTAGACCTCGATCTCGGACACCAATGGCCATGCGGGCGAGCCGCTGGAGGGGATGCGGGCGTCGGCGATGTCCATGCGGATGCGTGTGATGCTCATGCCGACCGGCACGTCCATCACGATGCCCTGCTGTTTGCTCAGGTCGGCTTCGGTTCGTTCGGCGACCGTATGTTCGTCGCCGTTCGCGTCGATCACCTTCAACGTGAACTGCATGCTGCGGTCGGGCTGGCCTTCCTCGAACTTGAGCCGTATGCTGTCGACCTCACGGGCTTTGGCGTAGTCGAGCTGGAACCATGCCGGCGTGGCGCCGTCGCGGGACACCCATGCGGTCGCCTTGCCGTCCACCAGCGCGCCGGCGTTCTCGGGCGCGTCCTTGGTGGGCGACGACGTGATGGCGGCCGAGGTGGCGATGTTCACGCCTTCGATGGTGTCGCCGGCCTCCTGCAGCAGTTCGAGTTCGGCGAGCGCCGGCCATGCGGTGCCACCGACCGACCCCGTGAACTCCACGGTGACGTGTTCGACCTCCTCGCCAAGATTCGCCGCATACACCTGATCGAGGGCGCCCTGGTTCTGCGTCTCGTCGATCAGTGTCCGCTCGGTACCGTCAGCGAGCCCCGCGACGACCCTGAACTGGAACAGGCGGCCGGCCGTCTCGAACACGAGCCGCACGCGGTCCACACGCTGCGCCGACGCCAGGTCGATCCGATACCAGTTCGGGTCGGACCCGTTGCCGACCCACAGCGTACCGTCGTCGCCGTCGTTGCCGTTCGACGCGGGCCGCTCGCTGGGGCCGGCGCTTGCGGCGCCGCCGAGCGCCAGGTTCGTGTACTCGGGCTGCGGCTGCGCGGCTCCCCAGACGGACAGCTCGTAGATGCCGGTCAGGTCCCGCCCGTTCGTCGAATGCAACTTCCAACGCACCTTGGAGCCGAGTATGTCGGCGGCGACCTCGTTCTTGGAGCTGACGGCATCGGCTTCGCTGCGGCCTATCTCGACCCATCCCGAGCCGTTCCAGACCTCGATCTCGTAGCGCAGCGGGAAGTCGGCCGCGATCTGCTGCAGGGTGATGCCGGCGCCGGTGATCGAATACGTGCCGCCGAGGTCGACCACCAGCGTGGCGTCGGTCTTGCCCGTCTGCGTCCAGCCGGTGTCGGTGTTGCCGTCGGTCACGTCCGGGACGACGGTGCCGGTGTCCTCGTCGGTCACGTCATGTCCCAGCGCCAGGTTCGTGCGTTCGACCGCGGTGCCACCGTCGGTGACGTCGTCCATCGCGGTGACCGAATACTGGTCGAGGATGATCTTGCCGAGCGCTTTCTGGTCGACATCATCCGCGGCTTCGGTCGCGAAACCATACCCGTCCTCGTCGCTTTTGCGGTTCGCCCACTGCCAGCCGTAGTCGAACCAGTCCGGGTCGGTGAAGTCGGTGCCGTGCTCCAGTTTGTTCAGCCGGTTGTCCACGTACGTCTTCCACCGCCGATAGTAGTAGTCGCCGGTCAGCCCGGCCCACTGGCGGTTGGAATAGTCGATGAGCGAGCCGTTCTTGTTCAGACCCCACGTGGTGACGAGCGCACGCGCGTTGAGCTCGAACAGGTCGGCGGTCCAATCGTCCGCGCCGTCGAGCATCGTGCGGGCATCGTCGATCCATGCGCCCACGAGGAAGTCGTCCGAGCTGGAAAGCAGCTTGTCCTGCGCCTTGATGATGTCCAGCATCCGGGACGACAGTGTCCGGAACGTCTCCAGATCGCCCGACTTGTACGCCTGCCCGGCGAGCGGCTGGTATTCCTGGAAGCTGTTGGCCAGCACCTGCCGCATCACGTCGACGTAATCGTAGCGGAAGCCGGCCGAGTCCTTGTACGAGTCATACGCCTGCTCGAACAGGGCCGCGGCCTTCTCGAACTGCCGCTTGTCGTAATCTATGTCGCTGTGGCCCCACGTGGACGCCGAGCCGATGGTGTTGTCGGACGGGCGGGCGTTGATGATGGATTCGCTCGCGCCCTGATAGTATTCGCCGTCCGTGTGCTTGTAGGCGGTGTCAAGCAGGATGTCCCACGCCTTCTCGATCGTCCCGTCGGTTCCGCCGTACCGGCGCTCGGCATACTCCTGCGTCCAGGAGCGATAGTCGACCGGATCCTGCTCCCAGGTCATGTCGAACAGCAGCTCGTAGACGATCGGCGAATTGTCGATGGCTTCGGGCGTGATGCCGATGCCGCGCATATAACCGCTGGAGTTGTAGGCTTTCGTGATGTCCTGGGAGATCACCTCCGGCACTCCGTCAAGGCCCATGCGTCCGCCGAAGTTGTGCAACATGTTCCACACCCACGGCACGCCCTGGTTCTCCATCGCGCTGGCCTGCGAGCGCAGGTCGCTCTGCAGGTCGAGCACGAGCGCCTGGCCCTTGTCCGCGAGCCCGGAGAGCTTCGTCTCGTCGATGCCCCACTGCCACTGCTGCATCACCCACACGGCCGCCGGGTCATGGTCGAGCATCTTGCGCTGCACGGTGCGGTAGATGTCGACGATGTCGAAGCCGTCTGGAACCATGCCGCCCTCATGGAACGGATCGACCGCGTAGTAGTTCGACACCTTGCCGAACACGTTCTCCTGAGCTTTGTAGAACGTGTCGCCGACCTTCTGGAAGTAGTCCTCCTTGCCGGCCGCCTTGTCGGCGTCGGTCAGATACGTCTTGATCATGTACGGGCGGTCGAAACCGGACCATGTGCCGGACGACGCGGCCACCGACGTCGGGTTCTTCTCCTGGAAGTCGGCCGGCACCTGACCGCCGAAGCCCTGGATGACCGGCGTGATGCCGTACGCCTGCATGCGGTCGTGGATCCTGCGGCCGAGCTCGACGCGCTGCTCGAACCATGCGGCGGGCAGGGGGCCTCCGACCGAGTACAGGTTCTGCATGTAGAACCATGCGTAGTATCCCGGCCCGGACAGGTATTCGCGCACCTCGTCGTCGCTGTAGCCGTATTGGGTGAGCGTCTCGCGCAGCACCTCCTCCTGTCCGACGATGTCGAGCATGAGGTTCACGCCGTTCATCGCCGCCCAGTCGAGGAACGGCTCGTAATCATCCCAGTTCCAGAACGCCATCGTGTACGAGTAGGTGCAGAAGTTGAGCGCGTACCGGTACTCGTAGTTCGTGTATTTGAGGATTTTCCGGCCGACTGCAGGCAGGCTCTCCGGCATGGACAGCTGGGAGCCGAACAGCGGGTTGTAGTCGACCTTGCACCAGTGGCGCAGATAATAATTGAGGCCGGACGCGAGCGAGACGCCGTTGTTGCCGCGGATGGAGATCCGGCCGTCGCCGGCGTCTGAGATTTCGAACACGTCCTTGCCGTCGGCCTTGCCGCGCAGCTGGAAGTCGAACTTGTCGACCCACCGCTCGCCGATCACGCGGCCGACGAGGTTTCTGACCTCGGTGACGGTCTTCTCGGCGGCATAGTCGGAGTCGGTCTCTACGCGGGCCCACTCCCGGCCCCACGAGCTTGAGTCGAAGTCGGTGACGGAGATGGCCTTGGGGCTGGCCTGCTCGTCGGAGACCTTGGTGCCGTGGAAAGCGACTTCGGCGAGGTTGACCTGCTGGGCGGCGGAGTTGTAGCTGACGCTGATGCGCGCGTATGCGGCTTCGGTGGCATCGATGGGATGCGTGTCGGCGGCACCGGTCGCGGGGGCGTCATCACTCTTGTAGGCCACCTTGCCGTAGTCGGCGCCGTCCTTGGACAGATAGACCTCGTAGTGGTAGTACGAGCCGGCGAGGTTGGTGATGTCGATCTGCGAGATGCTGTATGTGCCGTGCAGGTCGAAGTCGAGGAAGCGGCGGTAGTCCTGCATCGACGAGTCTGCGGGTGACTGCCAGTAGGTCGCCGGATCGCCGTCGACTGCGGCGGCCGCAGCATGGCCGTCCGCGGCGGCACCGCTCGCCGTGACGCCGGCGATCGCCGGTTCCACAGCGCGCGCGAGACGTCCGGATGTGATCAGGCCGCACATGAGTGTCGCCATGGCGACGAGCAGGGCCGTCGCGCGACGCCGCCATGATCGGTGGCAGGTCGGAGGATGTTCGGGCGAGTGCCCACGACGATGACGAGCGGATGAAACCATCATTGGTTGCCCTTGTCTTCTCTTGATTTTCAGTAAGAACCGCACCGGCGAACATTGCCGGATTCTGTTAACAATATATACAAAGAATGGGACATGGCGCGCCCGCATCACGCCGCGCCGCTTTCAACCGCCCCTGTACCACACAATGCGATTTTTGGCGGTTTTTGTGCTGGTGTGGTACAGCGCCGATTCAGGACAATTCGGGCGAATTCCTCAGATCATTGGAAAATGGCGGTTCCTGAATTCTTGTTCGTTGCCATACCAGCTCAAAAACGCGTCGAAATCGCATTGTGTGGCAAACGCTGTGCCACACAATGCGATTTTGACCACAAATTGACGTGGTGTGGCACAATCCCCAGATGCCGGACCGCGGATATGCCGGCAATAGACAAAAAGGGTTCCAGGCGATGCACCCGGAACCCCGATATGCGGACAGGGCGAGATTCGAACTCGCGGTGGCTTGCACCACAACGGTTTTCAAGACCGTCTCTTTAGGCCGCTCAGACACCTGTCCTTATGTGCGCCACGAAGCGCACAAGATTCAATTATACATCCGGCGCGGATGTTCTCCGCCACCGGATACGGTCGACGCCGAAGCGATCAGGCTTCCCACTTGGTCGGCTCGATGACTTCCTTGCCGCCCATGTAGGGGCGCATGGCCTGCGGAATCTCGATGGAGCCATCCTTCTGCTGATGGTTCTCCAGGATCGCGACGAGCCAGCGCGTGGTGGCCAGCGTGCCGTTGAGCGTGGAGACCGCGCGGGTGGAACCGTCCTCGTTGCGCTCGCGGATGTTCAGGCGGCGGGCCTGGTACTCGGTGCAGTTCGAGGTGGAGGTGAGCTCGCGGTAGCGGCCCTGGGTCGGGATCCACGCCTCGGTGTCGAACTTGCGGGCTGCGGAGGAGCCGAGATCGCCGGCGGCGGTGTCGATGACGCGGTACGGCACCTCGACCTTGGCGAGCATCTCCTCCTCCATGCTCAGCAGGTGCTGGTGCTCCTTGTAGGAGTCCTCCTGCTTGGTGTAGACGAACATCTCCACCTTGTCGAACTGGTGCACGCGGATGATGCCGGACGTATCCTTGCCTGCGGCGCCGGCCTCGCGGCGGTAGCAGGAGCTCCAGCCGCAGTAGCGCAGCGGGCCGTTGGACAGGTCGAGGATCTCGTTCTCGTGCATGCCGGCGAGCGCCACCTCGGAGGTGCCGACCAGGTACTGCTCGTCAGGCTCGCGAAGACGGTAGATCTCGTCGGCGTGGGAGTTGAGGAAGCCGGTGCCGGCCATGACCTCGGGACGCACCAGCGTCGGGGTGATGGCGAGCACGAAGCCGTGCTTCTCGGCCTGATCGACGGCCATGGTCAGCATGGCGATCTGCATGCGGGCCACCTGGCCGCGCAGGAAGTAGAAGCGGGAGC
>ERZ773138.682-NODE-682-length-38639-cov-7.617225_pt1 | contig 38639 bp, 28 predicted proteins | sample MGYA00511114_ERZ773138 | MGnify/ENA primary metagenome ERZ773138 (study PRJEB29015, sample SAMEA2737805) | human gut metagenome | biome: human gut; feature: human-associated habitat; material: faeces | place: China | collected 2012 ...
GAGCGCTTGAATGGCATTCAAGAGGTCGTCAGTTCAATTCTGTCCAGCTCCACCAGACTAAAAGAGGCCCGCGTTGAAAGACGCGGGCCTTTTCTTTTGCGTATTCCCCCGAAAGGAGGGGACGAAAAAAGCCCCGGGAAACCGGGGCTTTTTCATTTTAGGCGTTGTATTTTTCCTGGACAGCGGCAGCCGCTTCCTCGACACCCTCGCGCATTCTGGCGCGTTCGGCCTCGATACGGTCACGCAGGGCGCTGTCGCCGAGGGTCAGGATCTGGGCAGCGAGCCAGGCCGCGTTGCGCGCGCCGGCCTTGTCGCAGGCCACGGTGGCCACCGGGAATCCCGGAGGCATCTGAACGGTGGAGAGCAGGCTGTCCATGCCGCCGAAGGCTGTGCCGGAGATCGGGATGCCGATGACCGGGAGAGTGGTGCGGGCGGCAACGGCGCCGGCGAGGTGGGCAGCCATGCCGGCCGCGCAGATAAAGACCCTGCAGCCGGAGGCCTCCTGCTCGCGGACAACCGTCTCGGTTCTTTCCGGAGTGCGGTGCGCGGAGGAAACAGTCATGAAGAAGCCGATGCCGAGCTTTTTCAGGATCTCGGCGCAGGGGGCGACTTTTTCCTCATCGGATTTCGACCCCATGATAATGCAGACGGAAGCCATGGATACCTCCTATTTGCCTTCAAGATGGCGGATACCCTTCATGCCGATATCCGTGCGGTGGAAACTCTTCGGCATGGTGATGCGGTTCACGGCCCTGTAGGCCCTGTCCTGCGCGTCCTTAAGGCCGTCGCCGAGGGCGGTGACGCAGAGCACGCGGCCGCCGTCCGAGAGCACCTGGCCGTCTCTGAACTTCGTGCCGCTGTGGAAGACTTTGACGCCGTCTTCGGACTCGGCCTCCTTAAGGCCGGTGATGGGCATGCCCCTGTCGTAGCTTCCGGGATAGCCTTCGGCCGCCACGACCACGCCCAGGGCGGACTTCGGAGTGAAGGTCACGAGGGAGGGATCCAGGTTGCCGCGGGTGCAGGCCAGCATGATTTTGACGAGGTCGCCGTCGAGGCGCATGAGAAGGGGCTGGCATTCGGGATCGCCGAAGCGGACGTTGTACTCGAGGACCTTCGGGCCGTCCTTTGTCATCATGAGGCCGGCGTAAAGCACGCCCACGAAGGGATGATTTTCGCCGGCGAGGTGTTTGATGACGGGGCGGATGACGAGATCGGTCATCTTCTCGAGTTCGCTGTCGGGCAGAATGGGGGCCGGGCTGTAGGCGCCCATGCCGCCGGTATTGGGGCCTTTGTCGCCGTCGTAGGCGGCCTTGTGGTCCTGGGCTGAAGGCAGGGGCACGGCGGAGAGGCCGTCGCAGAGGCAGAGGAGGGAAACTTCCTCGCCTTCAAGGCATTCCTCGATGACGACCTGGCGTCCGGCGTCGCCGAAGACGTGATCCTTCATGATGGCGTCCACGGCCTGCAGGGCTTCTTCCGTTGTACGGGCCACGACGACGCCCTTGCCGGCGGCGAGGCCGTCAGCCTTGATGACCAAGGGAGCGCCGCGGTGGGCGACAAAGGCATGGGCCGACTCCGCGTCGTTGAACACGGCGCATTCGGCAGTGGGCACGCCGGCCTTCTTCATGAGATCCTTGGCGAAATATTTGCTGCCCTCGAGCTGGGCGCAGTAGCGGTCAGGGCCGAAGCAGGGGATGCCGGCCACGTTCATGGCGTCGGTGATGCCAAGCACGAGGGGGAGCTCAGGCCCGGGGACGACCAGGTCGACCTTTTCCTCTCTGGCGAGCTTCAGAAGGCCCAGAATGTCGTCGGGCTTCACGTCGGCGCTGCGCACGCCGTCAAGCTGCGTGCCGCCGTTGCCGGGTGTGACGATGAGATCGGTGCAGAGCGGGCTCTGGCGGATTTTCCATACCAGGGCGTGCTCCCTGCCGCCGGAACCGATTACGAGAATGCGCACGGTTTTCCTCCTTGGAAAAAAGCAGAAGGCCCCCCCCGCCGGGGGGAGGCCTGCAGGACTAGTTGGGGCTGACTTCGAAGTCGCTCAGGTCGGCAGGCGTCTTCGGGTTGGTGGCGGACATATCCAGGGGATACGCGGTCACCATGGACTGCCGGCTGCCGATGCCGAGATCCGGTGAGGTGTTGAGGCCCACGACGAGGTCGAGGGTGCCGTCGTTATTGACGTCGGCCAGATCGAGGGCGGCCACGGAACCGCGGATGCGGCGGGTCTTCCACTTGAGGGAGAGCCCCACGCCGTCCCAGAACAGGGCGTGGATTTCGCCCTGGGGGAAGTAGCGGTAGCGGTCGAAGAGCTGGGAAGCGGTGGACACGGGCTTGTTGACGAGCAGGACGGGTTCGCCGGTGTGGCCGATGTCAGCCGTGATGAGATTCATGGGGCAGTAATACTTGCCGGGGAGCTGATAGGTTCTGTCAACGCCGAGGCCGGGCATGGACTTGTAATGGTCTATGCCCACGGCGGAGCCGGAGTAACGCTCCATGGTGGTGTGGATGAGCGAGTTATTGGCGCCCTGGTAGAGCTTGATGCGTTCGTCTTCCTGGAGGACGACGAGCTGGGGCATCTTGCTTTCCCTGCCGGCCGGGATCCAGTTGAAGTTGTAGCAGGTGGTTCCCTTGGGGAGGTCAAGGCGCTGGCCGAGTTTGTAGCTGTCGCCATCGCGCTCCATCACGCGTACGCCGGGAGCGAAGAGGCGCACGGTGTCAAAGCCCTGTCCCACGAGGGCGGGGGTGAAATACGGGGGAATCTTCGCCACGCTGACGAAGTAGGGGCAGCGGCGGGCGAGCTCGGTGAAGCGGTTGCCCTTGAAGCTGAAGAAGAAGCTGGTCGGGCGGCATTCCTCATCTTCGTAGGTGGTGATGATCAGATCCTGGGCGCCGTCGCGGTTGATGTCCATGGTGCGCAGGGAGAAGTTCGTATTATTGGCCAGGACCTTGCGGCGGCCGAGTTCCGTCATGCGGGAATCCTTGCCGTGCCAGACGTAGATGACGATGTCATGGGGCGTCATGATGGCGATTTCGTTCTTGCCGTCGCCATTGAAGTCACCGACAGCCATGCCGTTCATCTGCTCGCTGAGGCGCTGGGTGCGCAGTCTGGATCCGTCGCTGGTGCCCGCGCCCTGATAGCGGAACTGCGGGTTCAGGTAGACGTCCTTCTGTGTCTGGCTGCCGGTTTCGTTCATGATGATGTCGGAACGGCCGGAGGGCGCCGCCCATGCGGCAGAGGCGAGGACGAGGCCCAGGACGCAGCAGAGGGCGGACACAAGACGCATTTTTTTCATTGAATATCTCCTTGAAAAAGGGAGCTCCGCTCCTGCGTTCCGGTCCGCGGAAAGGCGGTCCGGAAACGGCGGGGAGAGGAACTATGCCGGCGCCGCGCGGACAGCTTTGAAAACGGGGTGCCTGAGCGGCGCAATCGCCGAACAATACCCTTACTTTCTGTCTCCTGCAATCTCCGCGGAGCGCCCGCGGACTTGCGGACCAGGGCTTTTTGCCTGTAAGGAGGGGGCATGCAGAACACGAATACCGCCCATGAGGCACCCCTCCGTTCTTTCAGGATTACCGTTCCGGAGCCGGCGCAGTCCGGCGTGGCTGCCCTTCTTGAGGAAGAAGGCTTCCGCTTCGAATCAGAGCCTTTTTCGGCCTGCTGCCGGCGCCTCACGGCCGAGCCGCGGCCCCTGGGATCCTCGCTCGCCGCGTTTTTCGGCCTCATTTATATTCAGGACAGGTCGTCCATGCTCCCGCCCCTGGCGCTGGCGCCGGAGAAGGGCGCGGCCGTGCTCGACATGTGCGCGAGCCCGGGGAGCAAGACAGGGTTTCTGGCCCAGCTCGTGGGCCCCGGCGGTTTCGTGCTGGCCAACGAGGTATCGCATTCCCGCCTGTTCACCCTGCGCCAGAACCTCAGGGTCTGCAATTTTCTGCAGGCCGGCACCTGTTCCTATGAGGGGCAGAATATTCCCCTCGCGCCGGGCAGCCTCAGGTACATCCAGCTGGATCCCCCCTGTTCGGGATGGGGCACAGCCGTCAAAAATCCGAAGGTCATGGAGCTCTGGCACGACGACAAGGTGAAACCTCTCATCGGCCTGCAGCGGCTTCTCCTGCGCCGGGCAGCCGAACTCCTTGCCCCCGGCGGCGTGGTTGTCTACTCCACCTGCACCACAAACAGCGGGGAAAACGAACGCCAGGTTGAGTACGCCGAGGCCTGTCTCGGGCTCACCAGGGAGCCGCTTGCCCCCTTCCCCGGCTTTTACTGGGACGACCGCGAGGGGAGCGAAGGCACCCTGCGCGTTGACGGGGAACGATCCGGAAGCCAGGGCTTCTACGTGGCGAGGCTGCGTAAAACAGGAGAGCCGGAACCGGAAAAAAGCGGTACCGGAGAGGACAGGGAGAGCAGAAAACGGGGTCGCAGGGGGAAAGAGCGTCCCTGCGCCCGGCACGCCGCTTCCCCGGGACAGGATGTGGAGCCAGAGACCCTCTCCTCGGCCACCGTCGATCCCGGACTTCTCCCTGACGGCCGCTGCGCCGCGTTCTCGGGAACGCTGCGCTTTCTGCCGGCTCAGGCTGAGCCCCTCCTTCCTGAAGGATTCGTCTGGCAGGGAGCGCCGCTGGGGCGCTTCGGCGCCGGCGGTTTTGTGCCGGACAGCAGGCTGCGCGCGCTCATGCCGGAAGAGGGACCGCGCGTGGTTCTCGAAAGCGCTGACGAGGTGCGCGCTCTCCTTGGCGGCCGCAGCCTGACATGCGATCTGAAGGTGACGGAAGCCGCGCTCTGGTACCGCGATCTGCCCCTCGGACGCGTCAGCCTCAGAAAGGGACGCGTCATCGCGACGTTTCAGTAATCAGTATTTTCCGGTCTCAAGGAGCCACCGGCCCCAGGCAGCCTGCCCGAGAGACAGGCCCCCGTCCCCGGCGGGCACGTCCCTGTTCGTGAGCACGGTGAAGCCCCGCTCCGAGAGGAGCCGCACGAGCTCCCCCGCCATGATTCTGTTCTGCATGACGCCGCCCGTGAGGGCGATGGTGCGCGTTCCGTAGGTCTGCGCCGCCTTCTCAGCCATGTCCGTGAAAGCGGCGGCGAGAGAGAGGTGAAATCCAAGAGCGGCGGTGCCCGTGTCAGCGCCGGAGTCAGAGAGAGCCTTCGCGCGCCGGAAGAGGGCGGCGGAGGAGATCTGCAGGCGGCCTCCGGCCTGCTCCGCCGTGATGTCCGGAAGCCTTCCCGGGAGGGACGTCCTTCGCGCGCCAAGGGCCGCTGTCTCGAGGCGTATGGCGGCCTGGCCCTCGTAGCTTGTCTCCTGGCACAGGCCGAGGAGAGCGGACACGGCATCGAAGAGCCGGCCGCAGCTTGACGTGAGGGGGGAGTTCACGCGGCGCGCGAGCATTTCGGCCACGGCGTCCGCGGCCATACCCTGCCTTTCGCGCCAGAAGGGTACGGCATCAGCGCCGCGCGAGGCGAGATCGAGGGAAAGGGCGATGCGCCAGGGAAAGCGCGTGGCCTGATCGCCGCCGGGCAGGGGAAAGGGCGAGAGGGAACCGGCGCGCGTAAAGGCGGGCTGGCCCGGATCCATAAAAAGGAGCTCGCCGCCCCACACTGTGCCGTCCGTGCCGAGACCAGTGCCGTCCAGGGTCAGGGCCAGGGCCGGATCCGTATAGCTGTTTTCAGCGAGAACGGAGGCGGCGTGAGCCGCGTGGTGCTGAAGCGCCACGCAGGGGACGCCGAGCTTCCCGGCGAGCTCCTCCCCGAAGCGCGAGGAAAAGAAGTCAGGGTGCAGGTCGCGTACGATGAGGCCGGGGATCACCTCGAGCAGATCCATGAGGTGGCGGGCCGTTTCCTCGTAGAAGCCTGCGGCAGCGGCGTTTCCGAGATCACCCGTGTGCTGACCCACGAAGGCACTGTCTCCGCGCGTGATGCAGACTGTGGCCTTGAGGCCCGCGCCGCAGCTGAGGACGGGACGGGTGTCGTCCGCGTGGCTGAGGCTGACGGGGGCGGGCACGTAGCCCCTGGCGCGGCGGAAGTAGAGGATATCCGCCGGGGGAGCAGGGACGGTGCGCGGGAAGAGGGCGGTCACGCTGTCGTCCACGCGGCAGAGGATATCGCGGTCGTGGAGGAGGAAGGCGTCGGCCGTGCCGCTGAGGCGGCGCAGGGCCTCGCGGTTGCCGAGGCAGATGGGATCGCCTGCCACGTTGCCCGAGGTCATGACGAGAAGGGGTACGGGACGGCCCTTTTGGGAGCAGGCTTCGGCGAGCAGGTCGAAGAGAACGGCGTGAAGGGGCGAGGTGGGGAGCATAATGCTCACCGTGGCGGTATCCGGCGCGACGGAAGGGGCGAGAGGGGCTCCCTTCCGTTTCCCGAGAACCACGGCGGGGCGGGCCGGCGAGGTGAGAAGGGTCGCTTCGGCACCGCTGATGAAGGCCGCGGTCTCCGCGTGGCCGGTGTCCACGGCCATGAGGGCGAAGGCCTTGTGCGGGCGGTGCTTGCGCCGGCGGAGAAGGCTGACCGCGGCTTCGTCCGAGGCGTCGCAGGCGAGCTGGAAGCCGCCTATCCCCCGCAGGGCAACGATGCGTCCCTCAAGGAGGGTGGCAACGGCGCGGGCTATGGGATCCCTGCTGTTTTCTTCCGTGCAGGCGGTGACTTCAGGAAGGACGCCGTCCCGGCAGGAAAGAAACCAGAGACGCGGGCCGCAGGCCGGGCAGGCTATGGGCTGGGCGTCGAAGCGGCGGTCAAGCGGATCCGTGTACTCGCGGGAGCAGTCCGGGCAGAGGGGAAAGCAGGCCATGGAGGTGGTGGCGCGGTCGTAGGGAATGGAGCGCGTGATGGTGTAGCGCGGTCCGCAGTTGGTGCAGCTCGTGAAGGGATAGCGGTAGCGGCGGTTTCCCGGGTCGCGCATATCTCTGAGGCAGTCTCCGCAGATGCCCACGTCGGGGCTGATGAGCACGCTGTGGCCGCGGTGCCCGGTGCTCCGGGCTATGGTGAAGCCGGTTTCGTCCGGAAGAAGGGGGATTTCGCGGAAAGAGAGGCCCGTGAGACGGGCGAGGGGCGGAAGCTCCGCCGGAAACCTGTCCCTGAAGGCCGCGACGGCGCCGCGCGGCCCCTGGATTTCGATGCGCACGCCCTCTGACGTGTTGCCCACGCTGCCCGTGAGGCCGAGGCTGACGGCGAGCCGGTAGACGAAGGGCCTGAAGCCCACGCCCTGCACCTGTCCGCGGGCGAGCAGGGATGCCCTGATATGACTGTTTTCCATGTTCTGTGTCCGGATGGCGGGGAGAGCTGTTGCGCGCCCCGGAAGCTGGGCGTAATTCTGGAAGAGAAGGCGTCCCCGGGGATGCCTTCCCATGTGACAGGAAGGAGAAATCTGAGGATGGATAATACTACACCGGATACCGGGAACTTGAAAACGTCCCCGGAAACTGAGGAATGCCGGCAGTGCCGGGTCATCCTGGCGGCCTTCGTGAAGAGCCTGCAGGAAAAAAAGAAACCCTTCTGGCGCAGGCACTGGCTTCTTCTGATCGTGCTCGCGCTCATCGCCGCCGGGGGCTTTGCCCTCGCCGGCGCCGGTTCCGACGCCCTGCCGGATGATCCCCATGTGGCTCTGCTGGAAATAAAGGGCGAGATTAAAGATCTTTCGAAACAGACGGTCTGGCTGCACAGGCTGCGCCACGCTGACGGCATAAAGGGGCTTCTCGTGCGCGTTGACTCCCCCGGAGGGAGCGCGGCGGTCTCCGAGGTCTTCTATGAGGAGCTCCTGGAGTTCGGGAAAGAGAAGCCCGTGGTGGTTTCCATGGGCAGCATGGCCGCGTCGGGCGGCCTCATGATCAGTATGGCCGGAGAGCGGGTCTTCGCGGGCGAGGGCACGGTGACGGGATCCATCGGCGTCATCATGCAGTCCCTGCACAACGAGAAGCTGCTCGACTCTCTCGGAATCGGCTATCTCCTGTACACCACGGGTCCGGACAAGGCGGCTGGCAACCCCATGCGCGCCCCCACGGACGCGGAAAAGGAATACCTGCAGAAGTTCATGGCCGAGATCTGCGACCAGTTTGTGGGGATCGTGGCTGACCGGCGCCACCTCGACAGGGAAAAGGTGAAGGCCATGGCCACGGGGGCGGCCTTTACCGGCCGCCAGGCCCTGAAGCTCGGTCTTATCGACGAAATCGGCGGTTTTGAGAAGGCACTCGGCTGTCTCAGCGAAAAGACCGGCGTGCCCGCTGACACCGCGCTCGTGAAGATGCCGAGGCAGGACAGCTGGAGAGAGCAGGTCACGGACGTTCTCGGCAGCATTGCCGGAGATATAGCGGACAGAATCTCCTCCCGTTCCGCCCCCTCGTTCCGCTACCAGCTGTACTGAGCCGGGTGCTTCCGGCAAGAAAAGAGGCGCGTCCCGGGGGCGCGCCTCTTCTGTTTTCAGGGGTGAGGGAAGAAACTACTTCTCTTCCTCAGAGCTGGCGGCCTGCTTCAGGAGGTCGCCCAGGTTCTGGGAGCCGGCTTCCTGGGGGCCGGTGTGGTATTCCTTGCCCTTTTCCTCGTCATGGCCGCGGAGCTGCTTGATGGAAAGGCCGAGACGGCGTTCCTCAGCGCTCACGTGGATGACCTTGGCCTCGATTTCCTGGCCTTCCTTGAAGGCGTCGGCCGGGGTCTTGATCTTCTTGCCGAGGCCGAGCTCGGAAACGTGCACCAGACCTTCAACGCCTTCCTCAACCTCGACGAAGAGGCCGAACTCGGTGATGTTGGTGATGACGCCCTTCACGGTGCAGCCCACGGGATAGGTGGCAGGCACATGGCTCCAGGGATCTTCCACGAGCTGCTTGATGCCGAGGGTGAACTTCTCGTTCTCCTGGTCAACGGTGAGGACCTTGGCCTGCACCACGTCGCCCACATGATAGAGCTCGCTGGGATGGCGGATCTTCTTGGTCCAGGAAATGTCGGAGACGTGGATGAGGCCGTCGATGCCGTCCTCGATGCCGATGAACATGCCGAACTCGGTGATATTCTTGATGGTGCCCTCAAGGATGGTGCCTTCGGGGTACTTCTCGGCCACGAGTTCCCAGGGATTGGGACGGACCTGCTTCATGCCGAGGCTGATGCGCTTCTTGTCAGCGTCAACACCCAGGATGACCACTTCCACCTCGTCGCCGGTGTGGATGAGCTGGGACGGATGACGCAGCTTGCGGGTCCAAGACATTTCGGAAATGTGCACGAGGCCCTCGACGCCGGGCTCAAGCTCCACAAAGGCGCCGTAGTCCACGAGATTGGTGACTTTGCCTTTGACCTTGGTGCCGATGGGGAAGCGTTCGGTGATGTTTTCCCACGGATCGGGAACGAGCTGCTTGAGGCCCAGGGAGACCTTGCAGTTCTCGCGGTCAAAGGAGAGCACCTTGAGGGTGAGGTCCTGGCCGAGGCTGACCATTTCCTTGGGATGGCGGATGCGCTTCCAGCTCATGTCCGTGATGTGCAGGAGGCCGTCGAGGCCGCCGAGGTCGACAAAGACGCCGTACTCGGTGATGTTCTTGGCCTTGCCGTGCACGATCTGGCCTTCGGCGAGGGTTTCAAGGAGCTTCTTACGCTTGGAGTCGCGTTCCTCTTCGAGCAGGACGCGCCTGGAGACGATGACGTTGCTGCGGTGACGGTTGATCTTGAGAACGCGGAATTCGAATTCCTGATTGACGAGGGCGTCCATGTCCGGGACAGGACGGAGATCCACATGGGAGCCGGGCAGGAAGGCTTCCACGCCGCCGATATCGACGGTGTAGCCGCCCTTGATGCGGCGCATGATGCGGCCCTTGATGATCTCGTTGTTTTCCTGCACCTTCTCGAGCTTGTCGAAGACCTGCATGCGCTTGGCCTTCTCAAAGGACAGGCTGATGGTGCCGTCGCTTTCATTCTTGTGCACAACGAAGACGTCGATGACGTCCCCGACCTTAACCGTTATATTGCCCTCTTTGTCGAGGAATTCACTGGTGGGGATCTGGCCTTCGGACTTGAAGTTCACGTCCACCAGGACATTTTCTTTATCAATTTTGACGATGGTGCCTTTGACGATCGAGCCTTCCTCCAGTTCGCCAAAGCTGTTGTCTAAATTGTTATCGAGCCAAGCTTGAAAATCGATGGATTCCGACTCGTTTTCTTTAGTTGCCATATAAACAAAAGCCTCCAAACGTATTTTTTCCTGTCCACAGGAAAGTGTGCTAAAATACGTCAGAAAATCACAGAAATCAATACGTCGGGAGGCGGCAGGGGAAAAAGGGAGCTAGCAGGTGCCGCCCGAGGGAGGCATGCCGCCGGCGGACGGCTTCGTGAGCCGCCGGATGGAGACCGTAAAGGAATCCCCGGAGGTGCAGAGAGGGCATCCGTCGCTCAGGATGACGCAGGAGGCGTCGAGCTCCAGGGGCGAGATGCCGGCGTCCCGGAGTATTTTCGCGGTCTGGCCGGGCTCCCAGAGTATGGGCGCGCCGCACCGGCTGCACTCCACATAGAGCATCTCCGGGTCGTAGCCCCGCTTCGGGAAGAGGGAAGAGACGGACGCTGCCGTCCGGGCTTTCGTGACTGGTTTATCCTTGTGCATAAAACCTCCTCCGCTTTCCTGGAGGGAAACATAAAAAAGATAGGTATTTCCGCGGGGAAATGCAACGACGCCGTTTCCGGAACGTCGCGGCGGGGCAGCCGTTCTTGCCCGGCCCGTCCCGATGTCGTACCTTCTCATGACAGCCGAAAAAAGGAGGAAATGCCATGGCCCTTCCGATATCCAGAATTCAGGTCCTGCCGTCCGAGCTCTGCAATCAGATAGCAGCCGGCGAGGTGGTGGAACGTCCGGCCAGCGTGGTCAAGGAGCTTGTGGAGAACAGCCTCGACGCCTGGGCCACGCGCGTGGACGTGCAGCTTGAAAACGGGGGACAGGGGCTTATCCGCGTGCAGGACAACGGATCCGGCGTGCTGCCGGATGAGCTTTCCCTCGCGGTGCTGCGCCACGCCACGAGCAAGATCAGGAAGGTGACCGACCTCGACAGCATCCACTCCTATGGCTTCAGGGGCGAAGCCCTGCCGAGCATAGCCTCCGTGTCGGACTTCAGCATGGCCTCCGCCGTGCGCGGGGAGAACGGCAGCGTGGTGAGCAGCGTGATCCGCGTGTCCTTTGGGGAGCGTTCCGGGGTGGAGCCCTCCTCCCTGCACCAGGGGACGGTGGTGGAGGTGCGCGACCTCTTCAGCAACGTGCCGGCCCGCCTCAAATTTCTGAAGAGTCCGGCCACGGAGGTGAAGCGCTGCCTCGAATGGCTGGAGCGCCAGGCCCTGGCCCGCACGGACGTGGCCTTCTCCCTCATGAGCGACGGAAGGACGCTTCTGCAGTGCCTGTCCGGGGAAACCCTCGCTGCGAGACTGGCCCGCATGTGGCCGCCGCAGGTCGTGGAGGCGCTCGCGCCTTTTGACGCGGAGCGCTGCGGCGTGCGCGTGCACGGCCTGGCCGCGAGGCCCGACGTGAGCCAGCCCCACGGGAGCCGCATCCTCATTTTCGTGAACGGCAGGAGCGTCACGGACAAGCGCGTCTACGGCGCCGTGCGCCAGGCCTACGAGGGCCGCATTACGAGCCGTGACTATCCCCAGGCCGTGGTCTTCGTGGAACTCGATCCCGCAGAAGTGGACGTCAACGTGCACCCCGCCAAAAGCGAGGTGCGCTTCAGGGATGAATCGGCGGTCTACGCCGCCGTGCTCACGGCCGTGCGTTCCTCTCTCCAGACGCCATCGGGTGAGCTCGACGCGGGATGCGGCGTGAAGGACGGCGCTTCCCCTGAAGTGACCCCGCCGTCAGCCAGGAAAAAGGAAGAGGTGTCCCCTGTTCTGGCCGAATCCCGCCCCATGGGCTTCTGGGGAGCCGCTGACAGCCCTCTAAGGAGGCCCCTGCCTGCAGAGAAGGAGTCTGAGGGAGACGGGGAATGGACCGTGGCGCGGCCTCACCCCATGCCTGATTCCCGCGGCATGACGCAGCCGGCGCCTTCCGAAGAAGACGCGCCGTCCTTCCGGGAGGAGGAGAAGACCGACCCCCGTCCCACGCCTCCCGTGCCGGAAAATCTTCTGAGGGAAGTGCCGGAACCGGCCCCGTCCCGCGGGCTCGAGTATCTCGGGCAGGTGGCGGGCACCTATCTTGTGTTCCGTGACGCGTCGGACGCCCTCGTCATCCTCGACCAGCACGCCGTGCACGAGCGCATTCTCTTTTCGCGTTTTTCGGAAAAGGGCTGGCATGGGGCGAGCCAGGGCCTGGCCCTGCCCCTGGTGCTCGAACTGCACCCTGCCGAGGCCGGGCGCTGGAGAGACGTGAAGGAGATGCTGGAAGGCCTGGGCTACAGGGGAACGCTCTCCGGCGGCACACTCACCGTGGACGGGATACCGGCCCTTCTGGACCGCGCCGGAGCGCAGGATTTTCTCAGGGAGTGCCTCGCGGGATTAAAGGATGATTTCCGGGCGCGCTTCGCCACCATGGCCTGCCGGTCCGCCATCAAGGGTGGGCAGAGGCTCACGCGGGACGAGGCCATGAATCTTGTTTCCCAGTGGCTCGCCACGCCGGACAGGGATTACTGCCCGCACGGCCGCCCCACCGTGCTGCGCCGGGACGCCGCTGCCCTCGAGAAGCTTTTCAAGCGCAGGCAGGATTAGAAACCGTTGTAGTCGAGAGCGTTGTTGAGGGAGCCCGACCGGGACGTGACCGTGCCGTCCTTTATGAAAAAACGGGTGATGCGCCAGTTCTCCATATCAAGCACGTCCATCTTTCCGGTGGAGTCCTTCGTGATATGGGAGCGTATGGCACCGGCCGCCTCTTCCCAGGGGAAGTAGATGCCTCCGAAGGAAAGAAGGACCATGCCGTCCTTCTCCGTGACGGAATTGTCGCCGCCGTCCGTGGAGACGGCCTCATGGCAGAGCGGGCGCAGGGCGTCCGCGAGGCCTTTCCCGGGATGGATGACGTTTGCGTAAACCTTGAGCATGATCTGCTGGGCCAAAGTATGCCTCCGGAAAGCAAAGCCGGGATCCCCGCTTACGCGGAAATCCCGGCAGTATGCTGATAGCGGGAAAAAGTTATCTGCCGATTTTGGCGGCCACCTTCTCGGCCATGGGGTTGACCACGTCGGTGAGGGTATCCTTCAGCAGGTTCTCAACCGTGCTGTTGCCTGGCAGGCCGGTCTTGGTCTGGCTGGCGTTGAGGGTCTCCATGGAGATCTTTTTGTTGCGGTCAGCCAGCGTGTATTTGGCCGTAATGGAAGTATCGAAGGACGTGGCCGACTTCTCGTTGATTTTGAGCTCGTTCAGGGTGCCGGTCAGCAGGTAGGCGGGCTTGCCCTTGATGGCTTCGGCCGTGGACTGGGCGTAGCTCACCTGGTAGCCGCGGGCAGAGAGGGCGTCCACGATGGAGCGGGAGAACCACTCCGAGGCGCTGTCCATGGTGGTGAAATAGCTGCCGTCACGGCGTTTGCCGAGCGAGGAGGGATCCGGGCGCTGATCCTGGAATTTCACCACGGAGATCGTGGGTGCCGTGGGTCCGGGCAGGACAGAGGAGGCTGCCTTGTAGGGCTGCAGGTGAATGGTGTTGCTGGGGCCGCAGGCCGTGAGCATGCCCATGGCGGCAGCGAGAAAAACGGGAAGAAGCAGACGGGGCATTTTCATGTGGAGTCTCCGCAGTGTGATCCGGGTCGCGGCCCCGGAGGTTCTGGAACGAGGCGCACGGCGACGCGCGGCGTAGCCGGACAGAGCCGAGGGGCTCTGCGCCTTTCAGGTTACTACGTAAGCGCGCATCCTTGCAAGGCAAGGGCTCCGGGTGCTATCTACACAAGTAGAAATTCTTATCAGTTTAGACTAAGTCGAGGCCCCGCCGTCAAGGTAAAAATTTCCGTTCAGGGCATTTTTTGCCCTCTTCCTTAAAAAACAAGGCGGCCTGCCGCCATGAAAAACGAGTGAACCCCACGGGGGAGACGCGGCAGGTATTCAAATGAGGACAGTATGTTAGATCTCAAGCTTGTACAGAAACAGCCGGAAATACTGGAACGCAACCTGAAGGTGCGCCACTCCAAACTTTCCATAGAGGATTTTCAGAAGCTCGACGGGAAGCGCCGCGCTCTCATCGCCGAGGTCGAGACGCTCAAAAGCGAGCGCAATAAGGCCTCCCAGGAAGTGGCCCTGCTGAAGCGCGAGGGAAAGGACGCCTCTGCGCGCATCGCCGAGCTCGGCGGACTCTCCGACCGCATCAAGGCTTTTGACGCCGAGACCGAGGAAGCGAGGCAGGCTGTGACGGACTGGATGATGGGCGTGCCCAACATCCCCGACGCCTCCGTGCCCGTGGGAAAGGACGAGACCGAGAACGTGGAGATCCGCCGCTGGGGAACCCCGCCGTCCTTTGACTTCGAGCCGAAGCCCCACTGGGATCTCGGCACGAATCTCGGCGGCCTTGACTTCGAGCGCGCCGTGCGCGAGGCCGGCAGCCGCTTCGTCATCACCTTCGGCTGGGCTGCCAAGCTCGAGCGCGCCCTCATCAATTTCTTCCTCGATGAGCACGAGAAACAGGGCTACATCGAAGTGGCCACGCCCTTCATCGTCAACCGCGCCACCATGACCGGCACGGGCCAGCTTCCCAAGTTCGAGGAAGACCTCTTCAGGCTGCGCGAGCAGGATTACTACCTTATCCCCACCGCGGAAGTGACGCTCACCAATCTGCACGCGGGCGAGGTTCTGAATGAGGAGGAGCTCCCGAGGGGCTACACGGCCGCCACGGCCTGCTTCCGCTCCGAAGCCGGCGCCGCCGGCAGGGATACCCGCGGCCTCATCCGCATGCACCAGTTCAACAAGATCGAGATGGTGCGCTTCTCCCATCCGGACGACAGCTTCAACCAGCTCGAGCTCATGACCGGCCACGCCCGCCAGCTCCTCGAGGAACTGGAACTTCCCTACCGCCAGATCGTGCTCTGCACCGGCGACATGGGCTTCAGCTCCGCCAAGACGTACGACCTCGAGGTCTGGCTGCCCGCCCAGAAGACCTACAGGGAGATTTCGTCCTGCTCCAACTGCGTTGACTTCCAGGCCCGCCGCGCCAATATCCGCTTCAAGCCCAAAGGCGGCAGGACGCAGTTCGTGCACACCCTCAACGGATCCGGCCTGCCCACAGGCAGAACCATGGCCGCCATCATCGAGAACGGACAGCAGAAGGACGGCAGCATCGTCCTTCCCAAAGAGCTCGTGCCCTACATGCACGGCGTCGAGTGCATCGAGCCCGCCAAAGGGAAGTAGGCGCTATGGCAGAGGAAAAACCTTTTCTCGAGTTCACCATCGACAATACCTGGCTCGGCGGCATGCAGACAAAGGCCGTGCTCGAAGGCAGGGCCGAAATCGTCTGTCAGGCCGGTCCGAGTTCCTTTGATCTCTGGGGGCCTGTTGAAATGGTCAGCGCCGGCCTCGTCAACTGCATTCTCTCCATCGTGGGCATCTATCTGGAGCACAGGAATATGTCCACGGAGGGCCTGCACGCCAGGATCGTCACGGATATGGCCGATCACCCCATGCGCATCAGCAGATACGCCATCGACATCTTCATGCCGGAGCAGGAGTACAGCGAGCGTGACCGCAAAGGGCTCGGCATCGCCATTAAACGCTGTCCCGTAAGGAACAGCCTCGATCCCGCCATCGAAAAGACCGAGACGTTCCACTGGGACTAGACGATTCTCTTTTTCAGAAAAATTCAGGGAAGATGCTCTTCGCGGGTATCTTCCCTTTTTTGTGCTTTCGGATCCGGGAGCGCCTGCCGAGGCATCCCGGGACTCTTTTCCCGTGCTCTGCCCCGGATGACGCATTTTCAGGTAAAAAATTTCAGTCTGTGCTGTCACCTTTCCAGATTCTGAACTTTATCCAGCTTTTTTTTGTTTTTTTTGCGCGGATATCTGCGGGCCCCAGGCCTGGATCGTTTGGCGGATCCGGTGAGCGATCGCCTGACAGCCCCTTTTCAGAACCGCGGGCGGCGGGAAAGGTGGAGCGTGCCTTCCCGCCGCCCGGCGGGCATGTCCGGCAGGAATCGGCCGGACGGGGAAAGAAAGGAGGATTCATCCGGCAGGCACTGCGCCTGGCCTGCCGGACATGACAGACATATCAGGCCGGCTTTCCAGATTCTGGACAGAAGGCGGAATTTTATGATCACGCTGCTGCCCCCTTCCCCGCCTCCCCGGTGACTGCCCCGCTGTTCTCCCTGTCAGAAAGGTTTGGGACAGGTCTGCCTGACACGGAAAAGAGGCTCAGGCGGCAGTGCGCCGCCGGAAAAACGCCGGTGTGTCAGAGGGCCTGCTGCGGCCGCGTGCGGTAACGCTGATTTTTGCTTTTGGGTTTTTCGGGGATAGTCATTTCAAGCCTGCCGCTTTTCACTAGGGGCGTTATGAACTTTCTTATGGCGGAGTACACGGTTTTACGCCCCAGGAAGTCCGCGAGTTCCTGACGGGTGCGGGGTGTTTTGCAGAAGTCGAGCAGGAGGTCCGTCTGGGATGCGGAATTTTTTCTGCGGGGCTGTCCGTGGCTGCAGGAGAGCCCGCCGCCGTGTTGTAAAAAGTGACAACGAACTCGTCTCTCCGGTTTTCGAATTGCGGTTCAGGGAGGTGAAACTCTTTCATAGCCCGGCGCATTGTCGGGATACCGGAATACCGGTTTTCTGCCCCCGTGAGCTTTTCCGCCATCACAGCAGAGCGGGATTGCGCAGTTCCGGTTTCGCATACCCGAGCTGTTCCACGCTCATTCCGCCGTAAAGGCAGCCGGGGCTGTGCACCTCAAGACGATCCGTGAAAAGATCAAGCTGCACGGGGGTGCCTTCCGTGTACGTGCTGTAATCCCGGTGGATCAGGGCATTGAGCACAGCCTCGCGGATTGCCTCTACAGGATATTCCGTGCGGTCGTCTCTGCGTCCGGTCCTGGGGTCGATAACCGTCCGTACTTTCATGTTCCGGAGACAGAAAGCCACAGCCTGGTCTGCCATGCTGGAGATAGTGCCTTCGATGCGGCTGTTGTCGAGGAAACGCACACCGTTCCCGCTGACATCGCCTATCTGTGTGCCGGGTACGGAGACTGCCGTGATGCAGAGCTGCGGGTAATATCCCTGTGGATAGACACAGAAGTTCATGATGGCAGCCAGAGTCGGCTTCCCCGAGCGGGAGATATTCAGCAGCTCGCAGGCAAGTGAATCCGGGAGGGAGGCGAATTTCGGCCGGGATTTTCGCTGTTCCGCCAGGTAGCTTTGCAGCGCATCCCTGTCCAGCATATTCATGGATGCCCTCTCCGCGGGACGCTCATCATCGTGCCGGTGCCTGCGGTAGGCTTCAAAGCTGTAGATTTCGTGGTCTGTCATGTGCTGATCAGCATCGCCGACACGTATGTATGATCCCTTTACTTTCCCTGCGCCCTTGTAATAACAGGGTCTTTCAGAGAGTTCTATGGAGGGGATTTCAGCAGAGCAAACCTGTTTCCCATCGATTTCAGCAATGGTAAAGAGAGCTCTGACCGGCGGTTCCATCTGATTGCACTGTCCGGTAACGTTTTTTTGCAGATCCTGTGGCTCGTAGATGCCGACTACTGCATAGTTTTCAATTTCATCAATACCGAAAACAATGATGCCTCCCTGATCCTGATTCGAAAAGGAAGACAGGGTGTCATAAAGCCGTTTCGGTACAACCTCATGGGCAGACTTAATCTCAATGGTCTGTCCTTCCGACTTTTGCTTCTGGATCCGCCTCACCAGTTCGGCTAATTCAGCAGGAAGCATGTTTTTTCCTCCACTTCCATATCAGAAATTACGGAATGTGCTGAAATTAACAAATTTATTCGACAAAATGAAAAAATTCAGCAAATTATTTTTGCTTAAACTCAATTTTTCGCAAAATTGTCAGATTTTTCGTTACGTCAGTATGATTTTTTTCAAAATTAACAAAAAAATGCTTAAAAACGGATTTTTTCTGCAATTTTTTCGATAAATTTGCTTTTTTAGCAAAAAAAAATTTGATAAATGAGGATATTTTAGCAATTTTTTTGATTAAACTAAAATTTCTGCGAAAACCGTTCAGATTTTCGTTATCGCGGCATGATTCTGAGAAATCGCAGATCACGTTGTTTATCCCGGGCAGGGCGTGAAACAGGCCTGCTGATTTTCCGGGGCGCTTCCGGGGAATGTTCCCGTGACGGCCGTGACGGGTAAAAAAAGAGGGGGCCGCGCAGGATGCGCAGCCCCCTCTGGCTGTCAGAAGCGCTGTGGGTTACTTTTCGTTGTAGAAGTTGATGAGGCACCCGTCGAGGATGATGCGGCGCTCGTCATCGGTGAGATCGCCGAGCTTCAGGGAGAGAGCGGATACGCTGCCGTCATGGATGAAGAGTGCGGGAATGACTTCCTTTTTCTCCTTCACTGCGGAGCGGATGCCGGGCACAAGGATGAAGTCGCCGTTGGCGATGGTCTTCTCGATGCCGGGCTCGCAGAGGAAAGGCAGCATGCCCCAGTTGATGAGGTTGGAGCGGTAGCGCTTCGTGGCGTATTCGAGGGCGAGGTTGGCCCAGCCGCCGAGCACCTTCTGGCTGGAAGCGGCCTGCTCACGGGCGCTGCCGTCGCCGGGCTTCATGGCGAAGATGGTCGAGCCGATGCCGGTGCCGGCGAGATCCTTTCCGCCGCAGATGGCGTCAAAGAGCGCCCTGTCGTTCTTTTCGAGAGGAGCGAGGGCTTTGCGCACGGCCTGAAGGACGGACGCGTCAGCCGGGTCGGCTTCGCGCTTCTTCTCGAAGGCGAACACGTCTTTGGCCCTGCCCACGTACTCCGGATCCTTTCTGGAGAGGGCGAACTCGGCCAGCTTCAGGGGGTTGGAGCGCAGGGAGGAGGTTTCACCGGAGGGAATGAGCTCGTCGGTGGTGGTCACGGGGTCGGTGATGACGCAGGCGACCCTGAGGAGCAGATTCTCGGGAAGAGCGGCCATGGCCGGCCAGTCAGTGATGTTGGGACCGTACTTGAGTTCCACGGAGGAATCGGCCCTGCCCCAGCCCTGGTAGCAGCGCTCTTTGTAGATATTGGCGTCGAAATGGTAGGTGAGATCGGGGTTGATCTTATCCCAGTCAAGATCCGTGGCAGGGGTGAGGCGTCCGGCGTTGGCCGCGGTAGCGGCGATGGAGCGGGCGTCCATGAGGGCCACGCCCGCGACCTGGCCGTTGCCGGGCTTGGAGCCCTCGCGGTTCGGGAAGTTGCGGGTGGAGTGGCGGATGGACAGGGCGCCGTGAGCCGGGGTGTCGCCCGCGCCGAAGCAGGGGCCGCAGAAGGCGTTCTTGATGAGGGCGCCGGCTTCCATGAGCTTTACATAGGAGCCGTTGCGCACGAGGGCGATGGCCTGGGGCTCGGAAGCGGGGTAGACGGAGAGGGAGAAGGGCGTGTTGCCGATGCTCTTTCCGTCAAGGATAGCGGCGGCGAGGGTCAGGTTCTCGAAGGAGCCGCCGGCGCAGCCGGCGATGAGGCCCTGATCCACATGGATGCCGTCGGCGTGGATCTTGTCCCTGAGCCTGAAGCTGTCGGCGAGTCTGCCGAACTGTTTGTGGGCCGCATCCTCGATTTCGCCGAAGATATCCTTCGCGTGGGCGATGACTTCGGTCACCGGGTACGCGTTGCTCGGATGGAAAGGCAGGGCCATCATGGCCGGCACTTTGGCGAGGTCGATGACGATGCAGCGGTCGAAGGCGGCGGGAGCGTCGTGGAAGAGCTTCTTGTAGTCCCCGGCGCGGCCGTGTTCGGTGAGGTAGGCCTTGACCCTGTCGTCCGTCTCCCAGATGGAGGAGAGGCAGGTGGTCTCGGTGGTCATGACGTCGATGCCCATGCGGTACTCGACGGAGAGGCTCGCGATGCCGGGGCCGGCGAACTCGAGGACGCGGTTCTTGACGAAGCCGCTCTTGAAGACGGCGCCGACGAGGGCGACGGCCACGTCCTGCGGGCCCACGCCGGGCTGGGGGGCGTTCTCGAGCCACACGAGGACGGTCTCGGGCTCCGCGATGTCGTAGGTGCGCTTCAGAAGCTGCTTTACGAGCTCGGGGCCGCCTTCGCCCACGCCCATGGTGCCGAGGGCGCCGTAGCGGGTGTGGCTGTCGGAGCCGAGGATCATGCGGCCGCAGCCGGCCATGGTCTCGCGCACGTACTGGTGGATGACGGCCAGGTTCGGGGGAACGTAGTTGCCGCCGTACTTCTGGGCTGCGGTGAGGCCGAAGAGGTGGTCGTCCTCGTTGATGGTGCCGCCCACGGCGCAGAGGCTGTTGTGGCAGTTGGTGAGGGCGTAGGGAATGGGAAATTCCTTCAGGCCGCTGGCTCTGGCGGTCTGGATGATGCCCACGAAGGTGATGTCGTGGGAGGCGAGCCCGTCAAAGGTGATGTGCAGAAGGCTGTCCCTGTCGGAAGCCTTGCTGTGGGCCCTGAGAATGCGGGAGGCCAGGGTGTTCTTCTTCGCCTGGGCGATGTCGGTGCCGGTGGCCCGGGCTTCCTCTTCGCCGAGGAGCCTGCCGTCCTTGAGAACGGTGAGTTTGTCGCTGAGTGTAATCATGAGCTGCTCGTGGATATGTGCGGTTTTGGGAGGCGGGAAATCCGCCTCCCTGAAGTTGTCTGCGGGAGGAAAAATCAGCCCCTGTCCTGTTCCTCGTGCTGGGCGAGTTCCAGTTCCTGGGCTCTCTTGAGAAGCTGTTCGAGCTGGATGTCGCAGCCGAGGACGCCGGTGATGTTGTCATCCTTGTCCGTGACGGCGCAGGAAACCGTGATCACCAGCTTGCCCGTGAACCTGGACTGATAAACGTCCATGATGTTCAGGTCGCCTGTGGCCATGGGCTTTTTGAACCATTCCCTGTCGGAGAAGTCATAGCCGATGGGCAGGGCCTCGTACTTCTCCTGGTAGGCCGGATCCGTGATGGTGGAGCATTTGAGCTTGCCCTGGGCGTCCGTGAGATAGAGGTACTGGATGAAGGGGTATTCCTTCGCGAATTCGTTGAGGCGGCTGCAGGCGTCCTTGCCGTAGGTGAGCAGGGATTCCTCCTCGGCCAGCTTGATGAGCAGGTGGGCGGAAAGCTCGCCGGCCAGCTGCTTCATATGGTCGAATTCGGAGGTGAAGAGCTCGGGCATGAAGCGGTGCGCCAGAATTTCCATTTCCTCGTAGGAGTAGGAGGTGGTGCGGCCGTTCTTGTACGATTCCATGATGGCGTCGTAGATCTTGCCCACGGCGGGATGCCGCTTCGACACTTCGTGTTCCGTGCCGTTGAGTTTGAGGTTGTGGTTGAGCCAGTAGGCCACGCCGGCGCGTCCGGACTTGTCGGTGATGATGATCGGCACGGGCCTGGCGAGAATGCGGTCCGTGTCGAAGATGTTGTAGATCTCCTCGTTCTTGGAGAGACCGTCCACGTGCACGCCGGCGCTCGTGGCGTTGAAGTCGCGGCCCACGAAGGGATAGTTGTTCGGGATGTGGTAGTGCAGTTCCTTCGAGAAGTAGTCCGCGATTTCCGTGATCACCGTGGTGTCCGCGGCCGCGTCGTTGCCCGTGAGGGAAATGTACTCGATGACCAGGGCCTCGAGGGGCGTGTTGCCCGTGCGCTCGCCGAAGCCGAGGAGCGTGCTGTTGACCGCGCCGCAGCCGTAGAGCCAGGCCGTGACACCGTTGACGAGCACCTTGTGGAAGTCGTTATGCCCGTGCCACTCGAGCCACTGGCTGGGAACGCCGGCCTCGTCAATGAAGACGTGCACCAGGCGCTGCACGGAGCGGGGCAGGGTGGCGCCGGGATAGGGCACGCCGTAGCCCATGGTGTCGCAGAGGCGGATTTTGACGGGCATGCCGGCCTGGCGGGAGAGCTCCATGAGCTTGGACGCGAAGGGCAGGCAGAAGCCGTAGATGTCCGCGCGGGTGACGTCCTCGAAGTGGCAGCGGGGGATGATGCCCCACTCCAAGGCCTGGGAGACCAGGTCCACGTACATGTCGAAGGCCTGTTTGCGCGTTTTGCCGAGCTTCAGGAAGATGTGGTAGTCGGAGACGCTGGTGAGCATGCCGACTTCGGAGAATTCCATGTCCCTCGCGAGCTGAAGATCGTTCTTGTTGGCGCGGATCCATCCCGTGATGCGCGGGAAGCGGTAGCCGCGGGCGCGGCACGCGTCAATGCATTTCCTGTCACGCTCGGAGTACATGAAAAACTCTGAGGCCGTGATGAGGCCGGTTTTGCCGCCGAGCCTGTGCAGAAAATCGAAGATTTTCGCCACCTGGCTGACTGTGTAGGGCGGACGGGCCTGCTGGCCGTCGCGGAACGTGGTGTCCGTGATGCAGAGCTGATCGGCCGGATGCGGCGCGAGCACCACGTCATCGAATTCGGTGCGGCAGATGCTCGTGTACGGAAACTGCTCACGGAAGAGCTGGGGTTCCTTAACGTCCTGAAGAGGCAGGCTGCGGTGATGCGAAGGGTGCTGTAGTTCCAAATCAATCTCCATCGGGAGCGTGCGCGGGCTGGCGGACCGGAGGCGATCCGGGCCCCTCCGCCACATCCGGCACCGCGCCGGGGATGCGCTCCCCCGCTCACGGCGCGTGAAGGCCGTACGGCAGATCACGCGGAAAAAGTGTCACATGAAAAATTTATTTTAAGGATGGGCGGGGGAAATACGCAAGTTCTTTTTCCGGTGCCTCCCGGAAGAGGGAGGGGACACGCGGAATTGCAACTTGCCAGAACGGCAAAAATGCATGAAGGTTGAAAGCTGTCCATTATAGGGAAATTACTGAAGGAGAAGACGGGATGGCGGGTTTACAGTTCCCAGCGCCGGGCTGCATTGTCGAATATTTTGAGTCCAATACGCCGCAGATAGGCATGGTGACGGAGGAAGCCAGGGGGCGTCTCCGGCTTCTTCTCCCGAACCGCCGCGAAACCAAGCTGCCGTCCTCCAGGATACTGCCCTGGACCGGTCCCGTGGTGCCGGGCTTTTCTTCCCTGTCCCGGGACGGGATCGTGAAGGCGCTCGAGGCTTCGGCAGCGAAGCGTGACGCCCTGGCCCGCGAAATTCCCGTTCAGGAGCTCTGGGAAATGGCCCAGGGCGAAGTGACACAGGCGCCGGCGCGCTGGTTCGCGGAGCTTTTCGTGACGGATCCGGACGAGGATACCGTGGCGGCGTACGCCCATGCCCTGCTTTCTGCCAAGACCCGTTTCCGCTTCGCGCCTCCCGTCTTCGAGATCTATTCCGAAGAGGATGCGGCCCGGCGCGACGCCGAGTACGAGGCGCAGAAGAGGCGCGAGGCCATTCTCGCCGAGGGCGTGCCTTTTGTGCACGCGCTCTGGAACGCGGTGCAGCACAGGCTCCCCGCGCCGCAGGAGGGGACGCCCGGTTATCCCGGACCTGAGGTGGCGGAGCGCCTTGAGCGCGTGCTGCGCGCGCACATGGCCGATCCCGAGAGCCAGGAAGAGGAAGCCCTCTGGAAGCTTCTCATCAAGGGACTCCCCGAGGTGCCGCATATAGCCGTGCAGCTTCTCATGGCCTGGGGAAAGCTCCCCCCGCATTACAATTTCTGGTACGACCGCGCGGGCTACGAGCCCGGCGATACGTGGTGGAAACCCTTCGCTGACGGGGTAAAAAAGTTCGCGGACGATTCCGCCGCCTGCCCGCTCCCACCCTGCGATCTCCCCTTCGTGAGCATAGACGGCTGGAGCACGCTCGACATTGACGACGCTTTCGCCATAGCCGCGAGGCCTGAAGGCGGCTGGACCCTGACCCTGGCTCTTGCCTGCCCAGGTGTCTGCTGGCCCTTCGGGTCCGAGTTCGACAGGGCCGTCCTGCACCGCGGCACGAGCATCTATCTCCCCGAGGGCGACAGCCACATGATGCCCGAATGCATTTCCACGGACGCCCTCTCCCTTGTGGCCGGAAAAGACCGCCCCGCCCTTATCGTGGCCCAGGACGTGGACGGAAACGGAGCGCCCGCAGGCGAATGCCGCATCAGCGTGAACAGGGTGACCCTCGCCGCCAATCTGCGCTACGTGGACTGCCAGAATGTTCTCGACGGGAAGGCCGGGGAAGACTGTCCGGCCCTGCCGTACCGCGAAACCCTTGAGATGGCGCTCGCCTTCTCGAAGGCCCGCCTCGCCTGGCGCGTGAGCCAGGGCGCCGTTGTCATCGAGAGGAAGGAACCTGAAATTGTTCTGAGCGGAGAGGGCGAGGACACCGTGGTGGACCTCAGGCCCGGCGAGAACGCCAGGGACGCCCAGAACCTCGTGGCCGAGATGATGATCATCGCCGCGGCCTCGGTAGGCGACTGGGCCGCGGCCCACAGTGTGCCCATGCTCTTCAGAACCCAGGACGTGGCCCTGCCGCGCGAGTACGCCGGCGTCTGGGAGCGTCCGGAGGACGTCACCAAGATCATGCGCGCCATGATTCCCTCCACGCTCGAAACGGAAGCGCGGCCCCACGCGGCGCTCGGCCTGCAGCGCTACGCGCCCATGACCTCGCCGCTCAGGCGCTACGCTGACCTCATCAACGAGGGCCAGCTCACGGAGTGGGTCCTGCACGGAAAACCCCGCTTCAGCGGAGAGGAACTGCAGCAGATTCTTTTGCCCCTGCACATCGCCCTGGACGGAGCCGGACAGATCCAGCGTTTCCGTCCCCGCTACTGGAAGTTCCTGTACTTCCGCCAGAAGGGCGACAGAGTGTGGTGGCATGGCGTGATTACCGAGGAAAATGACGCTTTCGTGAGCGTGAGTCTGCCCGAGGAGGATATCTTCGTGCGTGGACGCCGCCGTATCTTTGACGAACGCGCCTGTCCCGGCATGGCTGTTGACATCCGCCTCGGCAAGGTCAATCCCCTGTACAACGAAATGCAGATTCTTGAGGCCGTTCCGTCCGAGGGCGGAACGGAGGAGGACATGTTATGATAACGCTCCAGGCACTGTGCTTCGGAATTCTCGGCTACCTGCTCGGCGCTACGCCCTACGGCCTGATCATCGCCCGCGTGTTCTGCCATACAGACCCGCGCACCGGCGGCAGCCACAATACCGGCGCTACCAACGTGGCCCGCATGTGCGGCTTCGGCTGGGGTGTCGCCACCCTGGCCTGCGACCTCTTAAAGGGCGCGCTTCCCGTCTTCCTGGCCCAGATGGAGACCGGGTCTCCCGTAGTCGTTACCGTGGCCGCCCTCAGCGCCGTGCTCGGCCACGTGTTCTCCTGCTTCATGCATTTCAAAGGCGGCAAGGCCGTTGCCACGAGCATCGGTGTCTTCCTGCCCATCGCCTTCCCTCCTCTGCTCATCGCCTGCCTTCTCTGCCTCATTGTGATCTGGCGTACGGAGTTCGTGTCCGCAGGTTCCCTTACCCTGGTCTGCTCCATGCCCATCCTGCTCTGCCTTTTCGGGGACTTTCAGTGGCTGCCGCTTTCCCTCTGCGTGCTGGCCATCGTGGTCTGGCGGCACAGGGAGAATATAGAGCGCCTGAGGAACGGCACGGAGAAGAGCTTCCTGAAGAGCCATCAGACGCGCTAGGCGCTGCCTTCCCCGTCTTCCGCCCATTTTTTCTGTAAGGAGTTTTTTCATGTCCGACGATTTTCCCACCTACCGCGGTGAGATGGAATATTACTGCCTCGGCTGCGGCAGGCGCTATCCTTCCGACAGCCTGCTCTATACCTGCCCGGAGTGCGGCGATGTCCTGCTCCTCGAGAACAAAAAGTTCGGTGAGCTTAAAAAGAAGAGCGGCCAGTACTGGCGCGACCTCTTCGATTCCCGTGCCTCCACCCGCAGGAACGCCCTGAGGGGCGTGTTCCGCTACTATGAGCTCCTGGCTCCCATTTTTGACGAAGAGGACATCATCTACCTCGGCGAGGGCCTTACCCCCATCATCGAGGCCTCTGATTTCATGAAGGAAAAGGTCGGCATTCCCTTTGCCTTCAAGAACGACGGCCAGAACCCCAGCGCCTCCTTCAAGGACCGCGGCATGGCCTGCGCCTTCAGCTACCTGAAATGGCTCTGCCGCCATCACAACTGGGACGAGGTGATCACGGTCTGCGCCTCCACGGGCGATACGTCCGCCGCAGCCGCGCTCTACGCCTCCTATATAGGCGCTCCCCTGAAGAGCGTCGTGCTCCTGCCGCACGGCAAGGTGACCCCGCAGCAGCTCTCCCAGCCCCTTGGCAGCGGCGCCACCGTGCTCGAGCTTCCCGGCGTCTTTGACGACTGCATGAAGGTCGTCGAAATCCTCGCCGAGAAGTACCGCGTGGCCCTCCTCAACTCCAAGAACGCCTGGCGTATCCTGGGCCAGGAGTCCTACGCCTACGAGGTCGCCCAGTGGTATGGCTGGGACGTGAAGAATCTCTGCCTCTTCGTGCCCGTGGGCAACGCCGGCAACATTACCGCCATCATGTCCGGCTTCCTCAAAATGTACGACCTCGGCATCATCGACAGCCTGCCGCGTATCTTCGGCGTGCAGAGCGAGCACGCCGACCCGGTCTACAGATACTACAGGGCCCCAGAGGGCAAACGCGAGTGGAAGCCCGTGACCGTGCAGCCGAGCGTCGCCCAGGCCGCTATGATCGGCAACCCCGTCTCCTTCCCCCGCGTGAAGGCTCTCGCCGGACGCTTCGTGAAGGCCGCCGGTGAAAAGGCTTTCCAGGTTGTCCAGGTGAAGGAACAGCAGATCATGGACGCCATGCTTACCGCCAACCGTCACGGCCACATCGCCTGCACCCAGGGCGGCGAAACCCTCGCCGGCCTCCTCAACGCCCGTGACCTCGGCCTCATCGGAAAGGATGAGCACGCCGTGCTTGACTCCACGGCCCATGCCCTGAAGTTCTCCGGCTTCCAGAACATGTACTTCGAGAACACCTTCCCCGCGGCCTACGGCATCACCCCTGATCCCAGCCTTGCCAACAAACCTGAACTCCTCCTTCCCGAGGAGGCCAGAAAGGGCAGGGACGTGGCCGAATTCGCCCGTGAGGGCGCGGCCGCCGTGGTGAAGCGCCTCGGCCTGAAGCACAACTAACAGCACAGTCTCCGGAAAATCAGAGAGGAGCGGCCAGCGATGGCCGCTCCTCTTTCTGATCCCGGGGTGTTTTATATCGGATGATGACGTCCTGAAAGTACAGAATAAAAATTTTTTGTCTGCAAAATGTTTTTTTATTTGCCCGGGCCCGTGCCGGAGTAGAAATTGGGGAAGGGTGGTTATTTTTTTCTGACGATATCAGCATGCGGGGAAAAAACATGCAGAAGCGGGACGGTAAAAAGGGACAGGCCTTGATGAATTGTGCCTGAAGGCTGGCCTGTACCGGCACAGTGAGGACCTGAGAGAGATTTCCCTTATTAGAAGGTTTCCCGGTCTGGCTCCGTATAACGCCTTTCTGATTCATATCCAGAAACCTGGTGTAAGGCGAAAGTATAATTACCCCCTTAAACGAACAAGGCGGCGGGATGGATAGAAACGATGATGTCCGGGAGCCTTCCTGTGCGAAAGGAGCTCAGGATAAAAGATGAAGAGTATAGATAATAATGTGGACGTTTTTATTTATGCCGTTCTGATCCCGTGCCGCATGCGGGCATTCAGCTGACATGAGCCGGGCATGATGCCAACAGATGACCTGGGTGCGGGGGCCCGGCCCCCGCGTCCCACGGCAGGTATCTGGCACGGGGAAAGCCGTATCGTTTTTTCCGTCCTCATGGCTTAAGAAAGATATAAGGGGCGGATCTGCGGCACGGGAACGTGTAGGATTCCCAAAACAGGAGAAAAATTTTTTCGAAAAAGAAAAATTTTTTTTCTTTCCGTCAAATTCTCGTCTTTTCAGGGATAACAAAAGTAAAGAATAAGCAAATTCAATCGGTTATCCAGGCTGTTTCTGAGTGGCATGCTTTGTGCTTGGAAGAAGGTAAATCTGTCTGTCCGGCATTGTTTATCTTCATCCCTTTATCAAGGAGATGTCACATGAAAAGACCCATTATCCGATTCGATCAGAACTCCGCGGCTGTACAGGGGCAGGGATACGGAATCAACTGGGACACCGTGGATTCCCGGTATACGAGCCTTCATGATTACCTGCTTACTGCTCCGCAGGTCATGGATCCTGAACGCCTGCGCTGTCTGCTGGATGTTTATGATGAGTTCGACGGAGAGCCAGTCATCTATATCAGGGCAAAACTCCTTGAGCGTGTGCTGCTGACAAAGAAAATTTTTCTGGACGGCAACCCCATTGTGGGCACGCTGACCGGCGTCCGCTGCGGTGTTTATGCCTATCCGGAGTGGAACGTTTCGTGGATTAAGGATGAAATGCAGCTCGCAAAAATGACATCTCTCGGCGAGATGAAGATTCCTCAGGAAACCGAGGAGCTGCTGGAAAAGGTCTACAGGAAGTGGAAGAACCGTACGTGCATCGCCCTGAACAATAAGATGTACAAGGCCAAGTACGGCGTGAATCCCGCTCAGTATTCCAAGGCCGGCATGTATTACGACAATGTGAGCGTGGCCTCCGGTTCCGGCATCGCTGACTACCCCATGGCTCTCAATAAGGGACTGCGCTGGGTCGTGGACGACCTGAAGCGCCGCCTCGCCGAATGTCCGACAACACTGGTGAACAAGGAAAAGCACGACCTGTACCGGGCTATGATTGTGGCGACAGAGGCTGTCATCGCCCATTCTCACCGCTATGCTGAGCTCTGCGAAAAAACTGCCGCGGAAACCGCTGATCCGCGTGATAAGGCAGAACTGCTGGAAATCGCCGAGATCTGCCGCCGTGTCCCGGAATTCCCGGCACGCAACTTCCGTGAAGCCATCCAGTCCTTCTGGTTCATCCATCTGGCCATTGAAGTGGAGCAGATGGCCTGCGCCACTTCTCCTGGGCGTTACGGACAGTACATGTATCCTTTCTACAAAAAGGATATTGAAGAAGGGAAGCTCACAAGGGAACAGGTCATTTCCCTGCTGAAGTTCCAGTGGATCAAGCACATGGAGCTGGGCGAATACCAGGGCGGATCCTACGCGAAGACCCTTTCCGGCCATACCGGACAGACTATCTCTATCGGCGGCGTTGACGCTGATGGCCGTGATGCCAGCACGGAGCTTGAGGAACTGCTTCTTGAGACGCAGATTCGCGTGCACGGCATTCAGCCTACACTGACGCTTCTTTATCATTCCAAGCTTCCGCAGTCCCTCCTGAACAAGGTGGTCGACTGTATCCGGGGTGGATCCGGCCAGCCCCAGATCCTCAATAATACCGTGGTGATCGAACGCAATCTTGCCCGTTTCGCCCAGTATAAGGACGGCATTACCCTGGAAGACGCCCGCAACTGCGGCAACTACGGCTGTGTGTCCACCGGCATCTGCGGCAAAGGCAGCTTTATCACGCAGGAAGATCAGCCCTGTCTGGCCAAGACCATTGAGCTCATGCTCTATAATGGCAAGGATCCTTCCACCAAGAAAAAGGTCGGCGCCGAGACCGGCGACCCGTGCAGTTTCAAAACCTTTGAAGAAGTGTACGATGCCGTAAAGAAACAGCTCCGCCACCTCTTCACAATTTCCCGCCATCACTCCGATCTGAGCCAGATGGCACGCCTCCAGGTTGTCCCCAGCGTGTTCCGTTCCGTTATGCTCGATGGGTGCATTGAAAAGGGCATGTGCGAAGAGGCCGGCGGCACCCGCTATCCGCAGGTGAACCCCATTATGACTGCCGGCGTCGACGCGGCCAATTCCCTGCTGGCCATCCGGTACCTGGTTTTTGAGACGAAGAAGCTGACTATGGATCAGCTGCTGGAAGCCCTGAAGACGAATTTCGAGGGGCACGAAGACATCCGCAAAATGTGCTTCGAAGCCCCCAAGCATGGCAACGATTACCCCGAAGTCGAGGAGTTTGTGCAGCGTTTCTACCATGACGTGGATGAAATCCACAGTTCCATCGGACCTGACTGCTTCGGATACCGTACGCCGCTTGACGCGTATTCCCTGTCCTACCACAACTACTTTGGCTCTCTTATGGGCGCACTCCCCACTGGCCGCAAGGCGGGCATCGCCCTTACCGATGGCAGCGTTTCCGCCATGCCTGGAACGGACCACGAGGGTGTAACCGCGCTTATCAAGGCCGGTGCGGAAGCCATTGATACGGTGCGCTACGGCGCGAACCACTTTAATGTGAAATTCCTGCCTTCAGCTCTGGAAGGACCTCAGGGAGCCAGAAATCTCTTGGCGCTCATCAAGACCTACTGTGACTATGGCGGTTCACATATTCAGTTTAACTGCGTGAGTTCCGCCACGCTGCAGAAGGCCCAGGATCATCCCGAGGAATACAAGGACCTTGTGGTGCGTGTGGCCGGTTTCAGCGCGTACTTTACGCGCCTTGACCGCGGGGTGCAGAACGAAATCATCAAGCGCACCGAGTACGTCTGGTAAAAACGGTACGGCGCCTGCGGCATGCTGAAATAACGGAACTGGCGGCAGCGGAATTTTCTCCTGCCGCCAGTTCCCGTATACGGGCGGATTGGTGGGACGGCAGAGAAAGACGGAGGGGGGAATGAGCCAGGGAATGGTTTACAATATTCAGCGGATGTCAACGAAAGATGGTCCGGGCATACGGACGACGGTTTTCCTGAAAGGCTGTCCGCTGCGCTGCCTCTGGTGCAGCAATCCGGAATCCCAGATTTCTTCCTCTCAGGTGCTTTTTTTCGCCAATCTCTGCTCCGGCTGCGGTGCGTGCCAGATGATCTGTCCGACAGGAGCAACAGTCATGAGAGGGGCTGTTTCTACACTTGACCGTGCGAAGTGCGGAAACTGCGGCAGGTGCGCGGAAGTCTGCCCCTCGAAAGCCAGGGAGGTAAGCGGCCGGCTCATGAATGTGGATGATGTCATGGGCATTGTTTTAAAGGACCGGCTTTACTATCTGAACTCAGAGGGCGGAGTCACTTTCGGAGGCGGTGAGCCGACAGCAGCCGGCGGTTTTTTGCTGGATCTGCTGCAGGCATCGGCCGATGAGGGCCTGCATACGACTGTGGATACATGCGGGTACTGTCCGGAAGATCGTTTTGAAAAAGTGACTGCCCTGGCTGACCTGTTTCTCTTTGACTGCAAACATATGGATCCCGGGCAGCATAAAAGGCTCACGGGCAGAGACAACGCGCTTATTCTGCGCAACCTGAAGACTGCCCTGCTTTCCGGAAAAGAAGTGCGTATCCGTATGCCCCTCATGCCGGATCTCAATGACAGCGAGGAAAATGTGGCAGCAATGGCGGATTTTTTCCTTCCTTTCCATCATGCCGAAATAGAAATCATGCCCTGTCATACTTTTGGTCACAACAAGTACCGGGCTCTTGGCAGGGAACTTCCTCCTGTGCGGCAGTATAGCCCGGAGGAACTGGCCCGCGTACGGGAACGTTTTAGCAGGCACGGCCTTTCCACCGTGATCGCGTAACTACGGACGAAACAAGAAGGAGAATCTTTCTATGTTTAACATAAAAATCAGTGATGAAATTCTGGATAAACTTCGCACCATGCTGGAGGACGAGGATGAGGGCACCGGCGTGCGCCTCCGCGAATACAGTATCGGCGGCGGCTGACACAGCAAAATCATGCTCGGTCTGGGTATGGATGAGGCTGATGAGGAAGAGGATGAGCAGATAAGCGTAAACGAAGTGCCTTTTATCGCGAGCAGAGACTTCCTCCTGAAGTACGGGAAAAATTTTGATCTGCATCTGGATGACGCCGGCCAGGTTATTCTGGTGGCGCTGGACGCCTGAGCGCTGCCCGTACGGGCCAGGGCACGGATCTCCTGCTGACGGTTACGTCAGAAAACCGGATCTTTCGTGAGAACCCCGTCGGGTTTTCATATGAGAAAACAGTTCCCTTCAAGAGCTTCCGCAGGAAACCGCTTGAAGGGAACTGTTTGTTTTTAGGCAGAGAGTCCCTGGAGAGCGTCAGTTCGTTTTGAAAATACTTGCAGCCTTTCCCGTCTGACGGGGACTCTGCAGGAACCCGTTACCGTGCGGAGGAAGTTTATGGATTTTCCTTCAGTCATTGTCTTCATAGCCTGGCTTCTGGGAGGCTTTGTTTCCGGGCTCACGGGCATAGGCGGGGCCATGCTTGCCGTGCCTCTGGCAGCCATGTTTATCCCCATGCACGACGTCATACTGCTGAGCTGCATTCTGAACCTCTCCATGGATGGAACGCTCACGTGCATGTATCTCCGCCACTGCCGGTTTTCTGCGCTCGCACCCCTTCTGGCTGGCGCCATTCCGGGCGCTTTCGTTGGTCTCGTTATCCTGCAGGCAGTGTCAGGCCGGATTCTTCAGGGGGGCGTCGGGCTGCTTCTCCTTTCGTATGTGTGCTGGCAGTTTTTTGCCAGGAGGAGCGGACGGGAAAGAAGCTCCTGGGCCGTTGGGAGCATTGCCGGCCTGGGGGCCGGCGTGCTGGGTACAGCCATATCCTTTGACGGACCGCCGGCCGGCGCCTATGCCCTCTGGTGCGGATGGGAGCCCCGGGAAGCGCTGGGGACTCTTGGCGTGTTTTTTGTCCTGCGCAGTCTGATAACCTGTTCGCTTCAGGCCTGGTCGGGGCTGTATACTGAGCAGATACTTACCTATGCGGCGTACGGATTTCCCGCCTGTGTGCTCGGCGTTCTCTGTGCTTTCCCCGTGGTCAGACGCGTGCGGGGTGAAATTTTCCGTCGATTCCTGATGGCTGTCGTCGCTGCTGGAGGGCTGGTCTGTCTCTGGAACTCTTTTCATTAGGCTGCGGGTGGTTTTCCCGGAAGAGGAAAGAAAAAAGAAAGGACGGCAATCGGGATGAAAACTGAAAACACCCGGAGCCGTGCAGGCGTTCACATTCCGGAATTCCGGCGGAGCCTCCCTGCCGTTTTTTTCTGGGGAAGACGCGGTGGTACAGGACTTTCAGCAGGCAGCGGTAATCGTGGGGAGCGGCTCCGTGAGGGAGTGTCTGTTCCGCGGGCAGGCGGGAATCCCTTTACATGTCAAAATGAACGAAAGCAAGTCAAAGTCTGTTCCGCGGGCAGGCGGGAATCCCTCAAAAAGAGGCATAAATATTGCAATGTAAATTTCGCAGTCTTCGGCACGTTTTTATTTCCAGACGGTCCGGGTTGCCAGTCTCTTCATCCTGACGCTATCGTGACTCTGCTAACGGTATTTTGGGGAATGAGCCTGGCGGCATAAGGGGAGCAGCTGCCATTCATCCGGTTACAAGGAGCAGTTCACGGCCATGGCACCACTTCAGATCCCAGCCAGACGTTTCACGGGCGGCGTTACGCCTTGCCCCGTGTCCCCTGCGGAGCTCTCTGTCTACGGAAGAACAGGCGGTGGTGCCTGCCCGTCCTCTGACGGTGAGGACTTTCACCGGACTCTGTCTGCTGCAGTCTGCGGACAGGGCAGTTCTCTGTGCGCTGCAGACACGGATGAAAATGCTCAGAGGGGGACGTGCCGGCTTCGCGTTTATTCCCTGGAGCGGCGGGTATTTCATGGGCGGTGACTGAACCGTCCCGGACAGATTCTGCAGGAAAAAAGCCGGGTGCAGGAACGCGAAACTCTGGCACACTCTGATTTCCTCATGTTAACCTTTGTTGCTTAGCCGGACAGCAATGCCATGAAAGATTTGTTTTCGGTCAGTCTTCAGGATGTCATGTCTCCAGCTCTGCTTGCCGTGTGGGAGCGCATGAGCATCGGCGTAGCCATTGTGGACGCCGATGGAATCTGTGTGTTCATGAACGACGTTCAGCGCAAAGTGGACGGGTTCTCCCAGACGCGTGTGGTGGGCAAACATATAACCCAGCTGTATCTGCCAAACGGGATGAGCTGCGTCCCCACCATCGAGTGTCTGCGCCGTGGAGAACCCCTGCTGAGGAAGGCCTACTGGTATAAGACCGTTAATAATTCCCTTTTTTCCTCTGTTTCAGATTTTATTCCCCTTTTTAAAAACAGGGTCAGGGACGGCGTCCTGACTTTCACCATCTGGATGGACAGCACCCTTCTGACCGGCACAGGGACACACTCCGCAGCGGGCGGGGCTGACCGTGGCGGCCAGCCGCTCGCAGGGGAAAAGCTGCGTTATGATTTTGCGAGCATAATCGGGCAGGATACTGTACTGCGCGGTTCCATTGCCGATGCGCAGGAAGCGGCGAAAAGTACGGTTCCTGTCATGATCTGGGGAGAAAACGGAACCGGCAAGGAACTCTTTGCCCAGGCGCTTCATGCCGGCAGTCCCAGGCGGAAATATCCGTTTATTGCCGTCAACTGTGCGGCCATACCGGAAAATCTGCTGGAAGGCATACTGTTCGGAACATCCCGGGGGGCGTATACGGACGCGACTGAAAAACCCGGACTCTTCGAAAAGGCAGATGGGGGGACGCTGCTTCTGGATGAACTCAACTCCATGCCTCTGGGGCTGCAGGCGAAACTGCTCCGCGTCCTGCAGGAGAGGCGCGTGCGCCGGCTTGGCTCATCCACAGAGAAGGGCGTGGACGTGCGTGTCGTCAGCATACTGAATGAATCCCCCCTGTCCGCAGTAAAAAGAGGGATCCTCAGGAGTGATCTGTACTATCGCCTCGCGGTCATTGGAATTTTTGTTCCGCCACTCAGGGAACGCCGGGAGGATATACCCCTCCTGGTTTCCGACTTCCTGCAGAACTCAAAAAACGCGCCGGCGGGGATTACCGTGGCTGGAAGCGTCATGCAGATGTTCCGGGAATACAGCTGGCCGGGCAATGTCAGGGAACTGCAGCATGTCATAGAAGCCAGCCTGGCTCTGCTCAAGGGCCGTTCTGTTATTACGGAGGAATGCCTGCCCAGGCATTTCCGCGAGGCCGCCGGAAAGGAAGCTGTAACCGCTGACGGTGCCCCGGAGCTGTCTTATGGCAGCGCCAGTCCGTCTGCAGGAAGTCAGGAGACGATTGACGACTACCGTGACGTGCGCCGGAACAGTGTTATTCCTCTCAAGGAAAAGCTTTGCGCCTTTGAATCTCGCTGTATCCGCAATGTTCTCAGGGTTACAGGCGGCAATGTGGCCAAGGCCGCGCGCATCATGGATCTCACGGCCCCGGGGCTCAGGTATAAGATGAAGCAGCTGAATATAGGCGATGAGGACTTTTAGTCCGGATACCCGGGCGGAAATTATCCCTGCCTGGTCTGGATCTGCCGTTCATGCGGCCTGTGTATGACCAGGGCCACAGAGCCAATGGTCACCGCGCAGGCCATCAGGATGCCGGGCGTGATGTGCTCGCCGCCCACGTACCAGCCCAGGATGATACCCACGACAGGAACCACGTATTCATAGGAAACGGCCAGGGCGATGCTGACATGGGTCAGCAGCCAGATATAGCACGAGTAGGCTACCAATGTGCCGCCTATGGTCATCCAGCTGAAGGCGATGATGATGTCCGGGCGCAGGTTTTCCCAGTGCATGGCAAAGGGTTCGCCTAGGATAAAAGCCAGGATGAAGCAGTCCGCGCCTCCACAGACGAGCAGCAGGCTTGTTGCCTGCAAAACGGAGAGAGTCTGTCCTACCGGATGTTTTTTCATGAAAAGGGAAGCGAAAACCCAGCCTACAGCGGCCAGCAGAACCAGAATCATGCCAATGACGGGGTACTCTCCCTGAGCCGAGCTGCGTTCGCACCAGCCTATGTAGGTGATACCGGCGGAGCCGGCGATAAGGCCAACCCACTGCAGGAAAGCCGGCCGTGGTTCACCGGCGAAAAGGTACCTGGCCACAAGCATAAGTATCGGTGTGGTGCTTGTGATAACAGCCGCAGTGGATGAGGAAACCTGTGTCTGGCCGAAACCGATAAATCCGCTGCCAAAAAGCACAAAAGGTATGCCTACGACGAGATTCCAGCGTATGGTTTTCCAGGACGGCCGGACCCATTTCCCGGAGGCCAGGAGCATAAAAGCGAGAAGCAGGCCGCCAATGAAGGCCCGGCCTCCGGCCACAAGGAACGGGCCGGCGACTTCCAGACTCAGTTTGTAGCCGATATACGAAGAGCCCCAGCCTATATAGACAAGGAACAGGACGGCAAAGACAAACCAGGGGGAAGGATCACGTCGAGTCATAAACACCTCTTGTCCGCAGATATGCGATCCATTTTATGAGCAAGATGTATGCCGTGGAAGCCAGACGGCGGAGAACCGCCTCCGTAACGCCGGTATCAGCCGGGGCTGACAGACCTGGGGGCGCGCGGCCGTTTTTTTTCGCTCCTTTCCTCCCGGAGGGAGGAGAGGAGCTGCCGGGGCAGTGCCTCTTTTAGGGAAAAAGCAGAAAAGAGAGAAGAGGCCCTGTGCTGTTTTTCACACGGGGCGGCCTGGCCAAAGTCCGTGTTCGTGTACAGCCCTCCGGGGAAGAAACATGGATTTTACGGACGTTGCCGGAGAAGCCGGGAAAGGTCTTCCGGAGCCCTTCTGCGGCCTGAAATCCCATATGTTTCAGCCTGAGCCTGTGAATTCGTCTGCGGCGTTCCCCTGTGCCCGGCCTGACGCTGAAGGCGGGCCGGGCCTGATTTCCGCAAATGGCCAGAAGCTGCCGGCTCTTTTTCTGTTCTCTGAAAGGCAAAAGTTTCACAAATAAAACAGATAAATTTTTTAAAAAAAGAAAAAATTTCTCTTTTTTTGTTACATTTTTTACTTTTTTTAATAGCAACTATTCCTGTTTTATACTGCAGATATTGTAATTCCCATAAGCGCTCCTGTTCACAAGCCATGGCAAGATTTTTGCTTTTGATTCGCTCAAGGAGGTTTTGAACAGTCAGAGGCTGAACCGCCAGAAGTATTGTGTGTTCTAAAGTCCCTCAGGATACGGCAGGAAAGGGACTGAATCATATTAAAACGTATAACGGTGCTATTTACAATTTTACGCAAGGACGCTTTCATGGAACAGGAAATAAAACTCGAAAAGGCTTTGTCTCCTACACAGGTTACGGCGCTGGCCCTCGGCTCCATCGTAGGTTGGGGCTGTTTCGTTCTTCCAGGTGATATGTTTTTGCCCCAGGCAGGGCCCCTTGGCACACTGCTGGGTTTTCTTGCGGGTGCCATTCTCATTTCGTTTGTGGGCGTCTGTTACAGCTATATGATTAAATACGCCCCGGTTGCCGGTGGCGCGTTCACCTATGCCTACGTGGGCTATGGTCCTACGGCGTCTTTCATCTGCGGATGGTCTCTGGTTATTGGCTACATCGCTATCGTTATGATTGATATTGCCGCGCTGTCGCTGATCTTCCGCTTCCTGTTTCCCGGTGTATTTGAATTCGGAGAGCTGTACACCATCGCCGGCTGGAAGGTGTATGTAGGCGAAGTGCTGCTCATGTTCGCGGGTACTGCCATTTTCGGGTGGCTCAACTACCACAGTATCAGCTTGGCCGGCAAACTGCAGCTCATACTGGCCTTCATGCTCACCTTCGGCATTATTGCTTTCTTCTTTGGGGCCGCAACGACCGATACGGCCAGCGTCACCAACCTCATGCCCTATTTTGCGGAAAACAAGAGTAAGACCGCCTGCGTGTTGAGCATTTTTGCGCTCTCGCCTTTCCTCTTCGTGGGGTTTGATACCGTGCCTCAGGCGTCGGAAGAATTTGCCTTTGCGCCCGGCCGCTGCCGTAATATTATGGTCGTTTCCATTTTTGTCGGTATGATGCTTTACGCCATGGTTATGCTGGGCGTTGCCCTGGCTATGCCCTATCCGGAACTGCTCCAGAAAATGGATGAGATGCGCGCTGCCGGCGGTCACGCCTGGGCAACCGGCTACGTTGCCAATATCGCTTTTGGAAAGTTTGGTTCTATTGTGCTTGCCTGCGCTGTGTTTGGCGCTGTCTGCACTGGTATTAACGGTTTCTTTGTGGCTGCGAGCCGGCTGCTCCTCGCCATGTCCCGCGGCCGTATCCTGCCTGAATGGTTTGGCCGCATCCATCCCAGGTATCACACTCCGTACAACGCCATCCTGTTTACGGCCGCCCTTGCCCTTCTGACTCCCTTTGCCGGGCGTTCAGCTGTCGGATGGACCGTTGACATGAGCTCTGTCGGCACCGGCATCGGCTATCTGTTTACCTGCCTCGTCGCCCGCCGCGCGATCAGACAGAGCAGCGGCCCGGGACGCTCCGTTGGGCTCTTCTGCTGTATGATGGGTGTCATCTGCTCCATTCTGACCCTCGTCCTGCTCCTCACCCCCGGATCTCCAGCCTACATCTCTTTTGCGCCGCGGATTGTGCTGGCTGTGTGGGTTGTTCTTGGAGTTATCTTCTACTTTTCCAATAAAAAGGTTTGGAGCAGTCTTTCTCCGGAGGAGATGTCCCGCAATATTCTTGGCGGCGCGGACATCAAGCTCTTTTTTACGGATAAGACAAAGTAATCTTCACCCGGGCTGACACGCTCATGCGGACAGAAGGCCTCCGGCGGGAGCCGGGGGCCTTCTGTCTTCCGATAAGAGGGGAAAAGGACTGCAATACGGGCTGCGGGAAGAGGAGCCCGCCGGAGACTGGCTGCTCCGGATGCTTAGAACTCGTACTGAACGAAGAGGCTGCCGGTTACGCCTTCCTTTTTGCCGGCGTAGCCCTGCACACCGAGGTCAACAGTGAGCGGCAGGTCATCCGTGGGCGTGAACCTGAGGCCCATCTCGCCGCGTCCGGAATCGCCCCGGATTTTCGGGGAATCGATATCGTAGCCGAACACGGAGGAAT
>ERZ773138.691-NODE-691-length-38357-cov-3.353063_pt1 | contig 38357 bp, 31 predicted proteins | sample MGYA00511114_ERZ773138 | MGnify/ENA primary metagenome ERZ773138 (study PRJEB29015, sample SAMEA2737805) | human gut metagenome | biome: human gut; feature: human-associated habitat; material: faeces | place: China | collected 2012 ...
CGAACGGCTTTATCTGGTTTGCCGGACGCTATCATCTGTTTTATCAGTGGAACCCGCTGGGCTGCGATCATCGCTACAAGTGCTGGGGACACTGGAGCTCAGCAGATCTGGTGCACTGGCAGCACGAGCCAATGGCGCTGATGCCTGACGAAGAGTATGACCGCAACGGCTGTTACTCCGGCAGCGCCGTGGATAACAACGGCGTGCTGACCCTGTGCTATACCGGCAACGTTAAGTTTGACGATGGCGGCCGCACCGCCTGGCAGTGTCTGGCGGTGCAAAATGACGACGGCACGTTTGCCAAACTGGGACCGGTGTTGCCTCTGCCGGACGGGTATACCGGGCACGTCCGCGATCCGAAAGTGTGGCGCCATGACGGGCAGTGGTACATGGTGCTCGGGGCGCAGGATCGGCATAAGCGCGGCAAGGTGCTGCTGTTTACGTCAGCCGATTTACACACCTGGGCGTCCTGCGGCGAAATCGCCGGTCACGGCGTCAACGGACTCACGGACGCGGGCTATATGTGGGAGTGCCCGGATCTGTTTGAGCTTGATGACACACACGTCTTGATCTGCTGCCCGCAGGGGCTGGCGCGCGAACCGCATCGCTATCTCAACACCTATCCGGCCGTCTGGATGAGCGGGGCATTTGATTATCAAACCCCTGCATTTACGCACGGCGAGCTGCATGAGCTTGACGCCGGATTCGAATTTTACGCGCCGCAAACCACGGTAGCAGAAGATGGCCGCCGCATCCTCATCGGCTGGATGGGCGTGCCGGACGGCGAAGAGATGCTCCAGCCTACGCGGGCGCACGGCTGGATCCACCAGATGACCTGTCCTCGCGAGCTGCGCTACCGCGACGGTAAGCTCTGGCAGACCCCGGTCCGTGAGCTGGAAACGCTGCGCGAGGATGAACACCACTGGCAGGGACGCGCCAGCGATGCCCCGGTGCTGGCGGGAGCGCGTCTTGAGTTCGAACTGAGCGCCTCGTGCGTGAACGTGGATTTTGCCGGCGCGTTGCGACTGATTGTGGATGATGCGGGGATCCGTCTGGAACGCGCCAGTCTGAAAACCGCAGACACGCTGACCCGCTACTGGCAGGGCACTGTTCATCATTTACGCGTGCTGTGTGACCGTTCCAGCGTCGAAATTTTCATCAATCACGGTGAAGGCGTCATGAGCAGCCGCTATTTTCCTGACCATCCGGCCCAGGTACGCTTCGAAGGTGCGTCCGACATCACATTACGCTACTGGTCGCTGCGCAGCTGCATGATAGAATAGAGGTTTTGGCAGCCGGATCTAAGTCGTTGTGAGAAAAACAAAACGCGTCACCATTAGAGATATCGCGGAGCTCGCGGGGGTATCAAAAGCCACCGCCAGCCTGGTGCTGAACGGCCGCAGCAAAGAGCTTCGGGTGGCGGAGGAGACACGCGAGCGCGTGCTGGCGATTGCCAAAGAACATCATTATCAGCCCAGTATTCACGCCCGTTCGCTGCGGGACAACCGCAGCCACACCATTGGTCTGGTGGTGCCAGAAATCACCAACTACGGGTTTGCCGTTTTTTCTCATGAGCTGGAGACCCTCTGCCGCGAGGCGGGTGTTCAGCTGCTGATCTCCTGTAGCGATGAAAATCCGGGCCAGGAGACGGTGGTGGTCAATAACATGGTGGCCCGCCAGGTGGACGGGCTGATTGTCGCCTCCAGCATGCTCAACGACGCGGACTATCAAAAGCTGAGCGAACAGTTGCCCGTTGTGCTTTTTGACCGTCATATGAACGACAGTACTCTGCCGCTGGTCCTCACCGATTCAGTTACCCCAACCGCCACACTGGTGGCCGACATCGCGCGCCAGCATCCGGATGAGTTCTACTTCCTCGGCGGCCAGCCGCGGCTTTCCCCGACGCGTGACCGTCTGGAAGGGTTTAAGCAGGGGCTGCGTGACGCTGGCGTCGAGTTACGTCCGGAGTGGATCATTCATGGTAATTACCATCCGAGCTCCGGCTACGAAATGTTTGCCGAGCTTTGCGCACGCCTGGGCCGCCCGCCAAAAGCCCTTTTTACCGCCGCCTGCGGTCTGCTGGAAGGGGTGTTGCGCTATATGGGGCAACATAATCTGCTGCAAAGCGATATGCGTCTGGCCAGCTTTGACGATCACTATCTCTATGATTCTCTGACCATTCCTGTCGATACCGTTCGTCAGGATAACCGCGAGCTCGCCTGGCACTGCTTTGATCTGATTGGCAAACTGATTGAAGGGGAAACGCCGGAGCCGATCCAGCGTAAGCTGGATGCCACCCTGCAACGGCGATACAAGGCCGTGGAGTGACAGGGTAACGTATGAGGGGTACATCTATAACTTTAATTAATTAAAGATTGGATTCAGCCGATAACCAAAGGGAAATTATATCCCTGAGGTGTGTTATGTCGTTGAAAAAATCATCCCTGATTATCCTGTTTTCCCTGCTTTTCTTCTTTGTGGCCAGCACTATCACCAGCGTTGGGCTCATCATTAAAAGTAATACTTCGCTGGATAATGTGAACAAAGAAATTCAGGTTGTCCTGTCCATTATTGATCCCATTAACCACAGCCGAACCCTGCGCGTCAGGGTTATGGAGTATGTGAAAATGGTGGAAGCGGGGGACGCCACCGACCCGTCTGCGAAACTGGCCTCGGTTAAAGAGGCGCTGACCAAAGCCGATAGTGCATTTTCGGCTTTTATGGCCTCGCCGCGTTTGCAGGACGAAGCCCCGCTGGTCACTGCCTACCAGCAAGCGTGGCAAAATTACCGTAACCAGGGACTGGCACCGCTGATTGCCGCTGCCGCCGCTCACGATGTGTCGCGGTTCAACGCTCTTATTCCCGTGGTGTCTCAACTCGATCGCCAATATGAAATTGTGCTCGATCAGGTTCTCTCCGTTCACCAGAAGTACGCCAAAACGCTGAACGAGGAGGCGAGCCATAATTTTGTGTCGGGTCTGGTTGTTATCGCCAGCATTGCGGTGCTGTTCGTGGTGGTGATCTTCGCCGTCAGCCTGCTGATGAAACGCGTGGTCTTTGCGCCGGTGAACCTGGCGCGCGAGCACTGTCGCCAGATTGCGGCCGGGAAGCTGGACGTACCGGTACCGATCAAGCGTGATTCCGGGAATGAAATCGATCACCTGATGTCCTCGATGGAGCAGATGCGCCAGGCGCTGCTCTCCACCATTTCTCAGGTGCGCGATGCCAGCCACACCGTGACGCATGCAGCGCAGGAAATTGCCTCCGGCAATATCGACCTGGCCTCCCGTACCGAGCAACAGGCTTCGGCCCTGACCCAGACGGCCGCCAGCATGGAAGAGCTGAGCGCGACGGTGGCGAATAACACCGACAACGTTTTCCAGGCCGGTAAGCTGGTGCAGGATGCCGTGAAAAATGCCCATACCGGTGAAGCGGTAACCCGTGAAGTCATCGAAACGATGAATACTATCGCGTCCAATTCGAAGCGTATTGAGGACATCACCAGCGTCATCAACAGCATTGCTTTCCAGACTAATATTCTGGCGCTAAACGCGGCCGTTGAAGCGGCGCGTGCTGGCACGCAGGGGCGAGGATTTGCCGTGGTAGCAAGTGAAGTGCGCACACTGGCCCAGAAAAGCGCGGTGGCGGCGAAGGATATCGAAAGCCTCATCGCCCAGTCTGTTTCCAGCGTGAAAAACGGTGCGGAACTGGTGAATCGTTCGGGAGAGGTGATTGATTCTATTATCAGCTCTGTGAATAAAGTGCATACGCTGATGGAACAGATTTCGGTTGCCTCAGAAGAGCAGAGCCGCGGGATTGGTCAGGTTGGGCAGGCCGTAACGGAGATGGACGGTGTGACCCAGCAGAACGCGGCGCTGGTGCAGCAATCCGCCGCCGCCGCGGCCTCGCTGGAGGAGCAGGCGCAGCAGCTGTCCCAAAGTATCTCGCGCTTTAGTTTGCCTGCTACGGCGTGATGTTCAGAGAGGCTCCCGAGGGAGCCTTTTTGATGTTTGTATTCAGCCGCTGCACAATCTCCTTCAGCCAATACTGTTATCCATACAACGCCGCTATCACATAAATTTTCTCTTTCCCCGGCAATATTTCTGTTTCTCATCCGTCTACCTCATCAGAGACCATAATCATTCAACATAAACGAGGCACACATGAGAAATTTTGATATGCACGGAAAAGGTCACGGGCGTGGCTTGGGCCGCCATCGTATGGGTAAGGGCATCGTGATTGGCGCAGTCCTGTTCGTGGTGCTTGGCCTGCTGGTCATGTCCCTGTGGAACGCGTTGCTCCCGGCCATCCTGGGGGTTAAAGCCATTGGCTTCTGGCAGGCGTTGGGGATCCTGCTGCTGAGCCGCATTCTTTTCGGTGGGCTGGGTTTCCGTCCCGGTATGTTCGGTGCGCACCGCCGTATGCACGAACAATGGATGAATATGAGCCCCGAACAACGTGAGGCCTTCATTCAGCAGCGTCGGGCGGGATTTGGGCGCCATGGTCATTGCCGATGGCACGATGGCCGGGATGAAAAACGAGATGATAACGGTGCGAAAGCGCCGGAAGCCGAGTGAGCGATATGAAAGCCGGTGAGGCGGGGGAATCATTACTGATCTCGGCACTCAATGCCTGCCGCACGCGGCTAAAAGCCTTCATTCGCGGAAGGACTGCGGTTCGTGATGATGTCGATGATATTCTTCAGGAAGTGACCTGGCAGTTGATGAAAGTGGAACAACCGGTCGAGAACGTCGCCGCCTGGCTGTTTCGCGCCGCACGAAATGAGATGATCGACCGGGCGCGAAAAAAGCACGAGGTTTCACTGCCGGGGTACCTGACAGCAGATGACGAGGACTTTCCGGAGCAGGAGATTGCAGAAACGTTATTCGGCGTACCGCAAACGCCGGAAGAGGAGTATCTCAACATGCTGCTATGGGAAGAGTTGGGGCAAGCCCTGTCGGAACTGCCGCCACCTCAGCGCGAGGTGTTTGAAAAAACGGAATTTGAGGGCTACAGCATGAAGGTGCTGGCAGAGGAAACAGGCGACAGTGTGCAGGCGTTATTATCCCGTAAACACAAAGCTGTGCGATTTTTGCGTAGTCGCCTCAAGGATATTTATGAAGCGTTGACAGGGCAATAAACTTCGACCACTCTGAAAAACAATATCTTAGAGGGGTCGTTATGCTTCAACGGTTAGCAAAGAAAAAGGTGCTGTTACTCTCTGCTCTGATGGTTTCGGGGCTGGTCAGGGCAGAGGAGTCGCTTCCGGATGTGGTGAAGCACTTCAGTGAACAGCAGGACATCAAGATCATTAAGAAAATTGACGCCCCCGGCGGCGCGCCAGCGTGGCTGGGGCAATATCAGGACATGGGCGTGACGCTCTTTCTGACCCCTGACGGAAAGCACGTCGTGTCTGGCTATCTGTATGATGAGAAGGGAACCAACCTCAGCGAGGCCTTTTTCCAGAAAGAGATCTACGCCCCGATGGGCCGCGAGATGTGGAAAAAGCTCAATGCGGCGCATCCCCTGAAGGAGGGCGCGGAGAGTGCCCCGCGCAAAGTCTTCGTCTTTGCCGACCCGTTCTGCCCGTACTGCAAGCAGTTCTGGGCTGAAGCGCAGCCGTGGGTGAAGGCTGGCAAGGTCCAGCTCAACACGCTGCTGGTTGCGTTTCTTAACCCGAACAGCGGGCGTAACGCCTCCGCGATCCTGAATGCGAAAGATCCGGTGTCGGCCTGGAAAGCGTACGAGCTGTCCGGCGGTAAAAAGCTGCCGAAACCTGAAGGAGCGGCGTCCCGGGAAACCGTTGAGATCCTGCAAAATCACCAGACGCTCATGGACAGTCTCGGCGCGAATGCCACACCGGCTATTTATTACCTGAATGAGCAAAACGAACTGCAACAGGTCGTGGGTATGCCAGACGCAAAACAGCTTGAGGCAATGTTCGGACCGAAGCCGTAAAAAGAAAGGCAGAAACAGGACGTTTCTGCCTTTTTTCAGTCAACTACCCCAGCGTCCCCGGAGGTAATTTACTGCTTCCTGCGTCTGCGGCTGGTTAAGATAGTCTTCACGGAACAGGATGGTGCCCTTAACGTCTGGCAGTGAATCATTGAGGTCGAGCTGTTTTTTCAGCTCCGGTACGCCGCCGTTCACCGTCCAGTCCGGTTCATTTCTGGAAGGCGCGCCCACTTTGTAGAACGCGATCCCGATATACAGACGGGTGTGGGTCGGTTTCACCACGTCAGCCCACCATTTTGTCAGCACATCGTAACGTGCCGCGTCGCGGGCGAAGGGCCAGTAGATCTGCGGCGCAATGTAATCCAGTAATCCCTGCTGTACCCATTTGCGCGTGTCAGCGTAGGATTCATCATAGGCTGCGGCGCCGCGCGTGTCCGAGCCTGCCGGGTCGAAGGAGCGATTGCGCCAGACCCCCGCCGGGCTGACGCCAAATTCGACCTCAGGTTTAGCCTGCTTGATCGCCCTGGAGACCTGCACAATCAACTGCTGCGTATTGTGTCGACGCCAGTCCGCTTTTGACGAAAATCCTTCGCCATAGCGCCTGAAGGTCCAGGCATCATTCAGGGGGGAGCCCGGCGTCTCGGTGTAAAAATAGTCATCGAACTGAACGCCGTCGACAGGGTAATGATTTACCACTTCCATCACCACCTGGGTTATCCAGCCCCGCACCTCGGGAATGCCCGGGTCGAGAACAAAACGATCCCCCGAGGTGCGGATCCACTCCGGATGCAGGACGTACACGCTCGAAGGATGAAGCGACGAGGTGCGGTTAAGCGCGGCGATGGTCGACGGCTTCGTGTTGGTGGAAACGCGGTATGGGTTAAACCAGGCATGAACCTTCATCCCACGCTTGTGCGCTTCATCCAGCATAAACTGAAGCGGATCGTAACCGGGATCTTCCCCGATAGTCCCCGTCAGGGTATCTGACCAGGGCAGTATTTTAGAAGCCCACAGCGCCGTACTGTCCGGTTTTACCTGAAAGAAGACGGTGTTGATCCCAAGATTTTTCAGCTTATCGAGCTTGTCCGTCAACGCCCGCTGTTGCTGGGCGATGCGCTGGTCCGCGCTACGGCCATTCACCGATGAAACGGGAGGCCAGTCGAGACGGGAGACGGTCGCCAGCCAGATCCCGCGCATGGGTTCGTTAGTCTGCTGTACAGGTTTCGCCTGCGGCAGCGGGGTTACGAGTGATTTAGGTGGTTTGGAAGTGCAACTTACCAGTAAAAGCGCGCAGCCAAGCAGCGCGCCAGTCCGTTTTACGTGTCGCATCATTTGCGTGTTAGCTCCTGGGTGTCCGGCTATCCGTCCAGGGATTAAACGCCGGTTCGTCCTGTTCCCCGTTACCGTCATCGTGAAGGGAGTCGAGGTAGAGGGCTTCAACTTCCGCCCGCGCCCATGGGGTGCGGCGCAGGAACTTCAGACTCGATTTAACACTCGGGTCCTTGCGAAAACAGTTGATTTTGATTCGGTTGCCCAGTTCATTCCAGCCATATCGCGCAACCAGCGCGTTAACCTGCATTTCGAGGGTTACGCCATGCAAAGGATCGTTGGAAACATGTGCTGTCATAGGCGTCCGGTAGTCTCATTTTTTATGGGGATGTGATAAACGCTCAAAGGTTACAAGAAAGCAGGGGACGCGGCAATTTCAGCGTGAGGTTCTTCACCCGTGAAGGGTGAAGAAGATTTTCCGGTTAACGCTATTTTTTAAACAGTTCAGGTGCCCACGGCGTTGGGTCTACCTCCATAAAGGGCGCACGCTCAAAGCGGGACTTCAGCGCCCAGGGCACCGTACAGTCGAAAATCGTTTTGCAGGTGATCCCGTTGCCACGAATGGAGGGGCTGTAGTCCGGCGCCTGAGACGGATCGAGCTGGTGTCCGCGGATCCCCGGCAGATGGGTGATGCTGACATCGCCCTGCATACGGGTCGTCATCGCCCACAAGATGTCGTCGCTGTCGAAAATATCCACATCTTCGTCGACGAGAATAATGTTTTTAAGCTCGGAATAGGTGGCTAACGCAATGAGAGCCGCCTGACCCTGACGCCCTTCGTCAGAGGGCTGGCGTTTTTTCACCTGCAATACGCCAAGGAACTTGCCGCCGCCAGCGGTATGCGCATAGACGTTTTGCAGAAAACCGGGGATGGCTTCTTCCACCGCATTACGGATGCTGGCCTCCGTTGGCAAACCGGCCAGCGTGGTGTGCTCTTCGCCCGGTCCTACCAGGGTTTGCAGGATCGCCTGATGACGCATCGTGACGGCCTTCACTTTGATTACCGGTAAGGAGGGGTTAGCCTCCCCGCAGTAGCCGGGAAATTCCGGCATCGCGTGCCCGGTGTGGGTATGCTGATCTTCTTCTACATGCACGCCCGGCAGCAGTTCGCCTTCGATGATAATTTCCGCACGCGCTATCGCTTTTTCATTTACGGCCACACCCTGCACCAGCTCGTTGTAGCCGAAGGGCGTGGTAGGGGCTTCGAAACAGGCGCCAATATAGATAGCGGGATCGAGACCCATATTGATCGTGACCGGCAACGGTTTACCCGCCTCCTCGGCTTTCTTACGGAACACTTCAATATGGCGGCCCGCGGCAAGAAACATGGAGAGCTCATCGCGCTCCTGAACGCAGAGACGGTGAATAGTGACATCGGTCAGTGAGGCATCTTCCGGATCGCTTGCCAGCACCAGCCCCAGACAGAAGAACGGACCGGCATCTATCGGCGTGTTGGTCGGTGCCGGAAGCAATTTACGCAGATCGAAGTCCGGATTGTCGGCATAAAACACCTGTTCCTGACACGGCGCCTGTGCCGCCGGGACGACAACGGGAGCAATCGGGTTTTTCACGGCCTGGCCGACATGTTTTGCCAGTTCAGAGGGTTCGCAGCCCAACAGGAGCGCCGCCCGCTCGCGGCTGGCGTGCATTCCGACCAGAATACGGGAGTCGGGGTATCCCTTAATAGCGTTAAACATCATCGCCGGGCCAATGCGCGTAGGACGTTTTACCGTGCCGCCAGCACCAATATGCCGGTACACACCCGCCAGCTCCGCGTCAGGATCGACCGGATGGCTGGTTTCAAGGTATTGACCTTCATGGCGTTTTAGCAGTTCGATAGCACTTCTGAGATCGTTGATGTGGTTTTCCATATTTTTCCCCCCTCGGATGAATGCATCCATTCTTAACCGGACGAAGAGGGCTATCAATTGCATCATTTATGCTATTTTAATATGAATTTTATTATCAATAATAAAGGCATGGTATGCAGTTTCGACTGATGCGCAATTTTATCGTGGTGGCGGAAGAGCTTCACATGCATCGAGCGGCGGAGCGCCTTAACATGGCGCAGCCCGCGCTGAGTCAGCAGATAAAAACGCTTGAAGATCGTCTGGGGGTAATGCTCTTTAGCCGGGCGAATCGTCGCCTGACGCTGACGCCAGCCGGTGAGGCGTTTCTCAGTAAAGCCAGAGTCGCGATTTTAATGACCGATCAGGCGATTCTGGATGCCAGACAGACGGCCAGAGGAGAACAGGGCGTGCTGAATCTCGGATGTGTTTCAAGTGCGATATTCGACAGTAAGCTGCCCGCCGCGCTGACGCTTGCGTCGGTGAAAGAGGAGAAGTGGATCGCCCTGCGCGACCCGGAGGGGATGGGGCTGGAGCAATATTTCTATGATGCCTGCCACAGCGCGGGCATACAGCCTGACGTTGTGCAAAATGCCACCGATGTCCCCACGGTGATAAGTCTCGTCTCGGCAGGGTTTGGCATCGCCATGCTGCCGGCTTCAGCGAAGGCGATATGCGTACAAAACGTCGTCTTTGTGGATATTCTTGACCGACTCCGGGAGAGCGAGCTGACGCTGGTTTGCCACCGGATTATTCGCTCTGAGGTGCTGAAAAAATTGATGAGTATCCTCGATCATACCTGACGTCCGGCGGCCTGAAGAAGCTGTTCTCGCAGCCAGCGGTTAGCCGGATCCTGGCTGTTTTTCGGGTGCCAGTACATACCGATGACGATCGGCGGGAGATCCAGCGGCGGTGGAAAAATATCAAGCGTTTGCGTAAACCGTAGCAACATGCGTCTGGGTAAGGTGCAGAGCAAATCGGTACCGGCAACAATCGCAGGCGCCATCGCATAGCTTTGCGTCGACATCACTACGTTACGCTGGTGGCCAAGCCCCGCCAGATGCTGATCGACAAAGCCCGCGAACGGGTCGCCCTCGGATGAAACCACCAGGTGGGAAAGGCTACAATAGCTATCCAGATCCATCGGACTCGTACCGCGCGGATGGCCTTTTCGCTGGGCTGTGGCATATTCATCGTCAAACAGCTTGCGTCTGACCCATGCATCGTGCGCCACCGCGTTAACGCCGACATAAATATCCACATCGCCATTTTCCATCTGCGCTGGCAGCAGTTGGGTTTCCGGGAGCGCAAAACGCAGGCGGATACCTGGCGCCGCACTGCTAATCTGATTCTGCAACTCTGCCCCCAGCATCAGCGCCGGGTTCTCGTGCAGGGCAATCACAAAGGTGCGGTTGCTGCTCTGCGCGTTAAACGTGGTGGGTTCAAGCATCGCCGATATACCCTGCAAAACCGTCGCGACCTGCGGCCTTAACCCCTCGGCGCGCGGCGTCGGTAACACCCCACGTCCGTGTGGGGAAGGGACAAACAGCGGCTCACCAAACAACACGCGCAGGCGCGCAAGGCGGGCAGACATCGCCGGCTGGCTGATGCCCAGCCGCGCGGCGGCATGGGTGATATTCTGGTCCCTGAGTAACGCATCCAGCGTCAGGATCAGGTCCATATCCATATCGGAGGGGGACATCTTATTTTGCGTCACGGTTGGTATAGGTCACTGGAACCCACGCGTAGCCGTCCCGCTCACCTTTCGTCACATAGCCGATCCCGGGGAAAGGCAGATGTGGCGCCGCAATCAGCGCTTTATTTTTCACAAACTCAGCGAAAGCAGCGTTGCGCACCCGGGCGGCGCCGTCCTGATCCTCATCGTAAGCAATCGTCACGTTGGGCTGTGGGAACTGAACCGCGGCAACGTGAATGATGTCGCCGACAAAAGTCATTTTTTCACCTTTGCTCTCCAGCGTGTAGAACGCGGAGCCTGGAGTGTGACCCGGGTGAACCGTACCGCTGATGCCCGGCAGAAGCTGTTCCGTGCCGGAGAAGGTCGTCACTTTTCCGGCATCCAGATAGGGCTTTAAGGTCTTGTGCGCGACGTCGAAGTAGTTCTGGTCATAGCCAGACTTTTTCTGGTTCTCGTCGTTAAAGAAGAAATCGATATCCGGTTTGCCGACATACACCTGCGCGCGGGTAAACACGCGCTGACCGTCTTTAACCAGGCCGCCAGCGTGATCGGAGTGAGCATGGGTGATCAGAATATCGGTAATATCTTCGGGTTTGATGCCCTGGGTCGCCAGGCTCTCAATCAGCCGCCCGCCTTTGCCGGGACCAAAAAGCTGACCAGAACCGGTATCCACCAGAATTTTGTGGCCGGGGATGGCGATATAGAACGCGTTAATCGACGCTTCCACCGGATTGGCCTGGAAGTTTTTAGCCAGTAACGCATCGGTATTTTCCGCCGTCGTCCGGCGCAGTAAGGCGTGCAGATCCTGCGGCACGCTCCCGTCCGTAAAGGCGGTGACAATCGTATCGCCAACCTGAACGCTGTAGCCGCCAGCCTGCTGTTTCACCACATGCTGCGGAACGCTGGCCACCGCGTGGATAGCGGGAAAGAATAAAACCGAACCGGTCAACAGGGTTGATATCGCAAGTTTTTTCACAGTAAACATGATGGGCTCCTCAATAGTAAGTTCATCATAGTTCAACTGCGATTTTTGAGAACCGCCGGGAAGTGAATGTGACCTATCCATGGAATGGATAGGTCTGAGAGGATGCTTTACAGCACGCCGGTACCGCCGTCAGAGCACCACACTTGCCCGGAGGCGTATGAGCAGGTATCGGAGGCAAACAATACATACAGCGGTGCGATTTCAACCGGCTGGCCCGGTCTGCCCAGGGGCGTATCTTCCCCGAACTTCTGAACTTTGGACTGCGGCTGGCCGCCGCTGGACTGAAGAGGCGTCCAGTATGGACCTGGCGCGACGGCATTCACCCGAATGCCACGCGGTCCCAGCTGCTGGGCCAGAGACTTGGTAAAGGCTACGTTACAGGCTTTGGTCTGCGCATAGTCCACCAGGATCGCGCTCGGTTTAAACGCCTGAACGGAAGTGGTGTTAATGATCACGGCGCCTTCCTGCAAATGGCGCAGCGCAGCTTTGGTGATCCAGAAGGGGGCATAGACGTTGGTCTTAAACGTCGCGTCAAAATCTGCCGTGGTGAGATCGTCGATCGATTCGCAGTACTGCTGGCGTCCGGCGTTATTCACCAGGATATCCAGGCCACCCAGTTCCGCGACGGCTTTTTCCACCAGCGTATCGCAAAACGACTCCACGCGAATGTCGCCCGGAATGGCGACCGCTTTACGGCCTTCAGCCTGAATCAGCGCAATGACCGATGCCGCATCGGACTCCTCTTCCGGCAGATAGCCAATAGCGACATCTGCGCCTTCACGGGCATAGGCGATCGCTACCGCGCGACCAATTCCGGAATCACCGCCGGTAATCAGCGCTTTTTTCCTGCCAGTTTTCCTGACCCGATATAACTTGTTTCACCATGATCCGGTATTGGCTTCATTTCCGATGCCAGCCCGGGGGCCCTTTGCGGTTGTTCAGCAAACGGTGGACGAGGGTAATGCAGCGTGTGATTATTTCCTGTAGACATACCGGCCTCCTTAATAGTGAATTCCAAGATTAGTCGTTAATTAAACGTAAGCGGGCAAAATTGACAAATTCAGACAAATCTATCTTCCGGTAGCGGATATAAAATATTTTCTCAAGCCAGCATGTAATACCAGAAAAGGGCGACCTCATCTTTTTCCGGCAGGGCGTTGTAAAGGTAGCGATCGTAACCGCCGAGAATAAACCCATAGTGACGATAAAAAAGACAGGCAGAAACATTAACGTTCTGCGTCTCCAGCCGTAAACCGGGCGCATTGAGGCTTCGCGCCCAGACGTGGGTGGCGGACATCAGCTTGTGCGCCGCGCCCGTACGACGCTTTGAACGCTCCACGGCAATGTAATCCACCGATATAAATTTATTCCAGTTGCAGGACGCGGTAATAAAACCGGCGATTTCACCGTCATCCGTTTCGGCGATAAGAAATATTGAATCCGGATTAACACAATGATTTTCCAGCGTCTGGAGATCCAGTTCATAGGTTTTAAGATAAGGTTCGGTCAGCGCCTCGATATGCAAATCACCATTGAGAAAAGGCTCTCTGGCAATCTCATCGACCGTAAAAGAAAAATCACAGCATTCAAGACGGGCGAGGTCGGTGCTTAATCCTTTTCGAATATGCATAGTATTCCTTAAGTGGGAGTTATATATAGATAATAGACGAAGCGGCATACCCTGCTGGCATAACACTCTGTAGATCCTGGTCTAAGCTTGTATTTCGTTCCGCGTAAAATGTGGTCATTCGAGGACAATGAATGGAATTCAGAACATGTCGCAGGCACTGGGGTGCTGAGTTTATTTCCGATGACGTTGTACGTTTTCGCGTCTGGGCAGAAGGGCAAAAAGATCTCACGTTGCGTTTAACCGATACCGACATTCCCATGGCGGCGGTGGGCGACGGCTGGTTTCAGATTGACGTGCCCGGCATCAGGCACGGTACGACGTATCAGTTTGTTTTACAGGATGGAATGGCGGTGCCGGACCCGGCCTCGCGCGCGCAGCAGGCTGACGTCAATGGCCCGTCGGTGGTGATCGACCCGCGTCGCAGCCTGCCCGCTCAGCGCGAATGGCAAGGACGACCGTGGGAAGAGACGGTGATCTACGAGCTGCATATCGGCACCTTCACCGGGGAAGGAACCTTCAGGGCGGCCATCGACAAACTGCCTTATCTGGCCGAACTGGGTATTACGCAACTGGAAGTGATGCCCGTGTCCCAGTTCGGGGGCGCGCGCGGATGGGGGTATGACGGTGTACTGCTGTATGCCCCGCACTCGGCTTATGGTACACCGGATGATTTTCATGCCTTCATTGATGCCGCCCACGCGCTCGGGCTTTCCGTGGTGCTGGATATCGTACTCAACCACTTTGGCCCGGAAGGGAATTACCTGCCGTTGCTCTCGCCGGCGTTTTTCCATCAGGATCGTATGACCCCGTGGGGCAACGGTATTGCCTATGAGGTTGAAGCTGTCCGGCAGTACATCGCTGAGGCGCCGTTATTCTGGCTCTCGGAGTATCATCTTGACGGTCTGCGCTTCGACGCCATCGACCAGATCCATGACGACGCTGAGACCCATATTCTTCCCGAGATAGCGCAACGGATCCGCGACGCCTTTCCGGATCGGCATATCCATCTGACCACCGAAGACAGTCGCAACGTGATTTTCCTGCATCCGCGTGATGAGCATGGTCAGACGCCGCTTTTCACCGCCGAATGGAATGATGATTTTCACAACGCCGCGCATGTCTTCGCGACGGGAGAATCACACGCCTACTATCAGGATTTTGCCTTTGAGCCGGAGAAAAAACTGGCGCGGGCGCTGGCAGAAGGCTTTGTCTACCAGGGGGAAATCTCGCTTCAGACCGGAAAATCGCGCGGGGTAGAGTGTCGCGAGCAACCCCCACAGTTTTTTGTCGATTTTATTCAAAATCACGACCAGGTCGGCAACCGTGCCCAGGGGGAGAGGCTTATCTCTCTGGCTGGGGCGGATAAAACGCGCGTGCTGTTCGCGGCGCTGCTCCTGTCGCCCCATATTCCGCTGCTGTTTATGGGCGAGGAGTATGGCGAAACGCATCCGTTCCTCTTTTTCACCGACTTCCACGGCGACCTGGCGAAAGCGGTGCGGGAAGGGCGCGCGAAAGAGTTTACCGGCCATGCCGGGCACGATGAAACCGTACCGGACCCCAATGACGTAAATACCTTTATGCGGTCGAAGCTTGACTGGAACAAGGCAGACACGGAGGAAGGCAGGGCGTGGCTGCACGTCACGCGCGAGCTGATTGTGCTGCGTCAGCGCTTTATCGTCCCGTTACTGAAACAGCGGGGCACCGTGGAGGGTAACGTCCTGCAAACGGCGCTCGGCATGGTTGCCGTGAGCTGGCGTTTTCCGTCCGGCACGTTGTCGCTGGCGTTGAATATCGGCAAAAAGCCGCTCGCCTTACCGGACCTGCCCGGAAAAACGATCTTTAGCTGGCCGGAGGCAGTCGAAAACCTGCCGCCGAACAGCATTGTTGTTCGCTTTGCTGATGGAGAAGCAGCGCTATGATCCCTTCCTCTACTTACCGAATTCAGTTTCGCAACGGCATGACCTTTGACCGCGTTGCAGACCTGATTCCGTATATGAAAGACCTCGGTATCAGCCATCTTTACGCGTCGCCTGTTTTCACCGCAACCACGAATTCCACCCACGGCTATGACGTGACCGACCCCAACGAAATTGACCCGGCGATTGGCGGGCGGGAAGGGTTTGACCGCATGGCGGCGGCGCTGAAACAGGCGGGGATGGGGCTGATTCTGGATATCGTTCCTAACCATATGTCGACCTCGCTGGAAAACCGCTGGTGGCGCGATGTTATCGAACATGGCAGGCAGAGCCGCTATGCGGCGTATTTTGATATCGACTGGTCCCGACCGCTGACGTTGCCGTTTCTTGGCGACACCTTTGAAGCCGAGCTGGAGCGGGGGACTATCACCTTAAAACGTGACAGTGTCACAAACAGCGCAGCGCTGGTTTACTATGATACCGCCTATCCGCTTAATCCCGGCACGTATGCCGAAGGCAAGAGCATCGCTGAGATCCACGAGGCGCAAAGCTGGCGGCTGATGTCCTGGCGTGAAGCGCCGAAACAGCTTTCATGGCGTCGCTTTTTTGAAATCACCGGGCTGGTCGGCGTGCGGGTAGAGGATGAGGCGGTATTCGCAGATACGCACCACCTGATCCTTGAGCTTGTCCACGCCGGGGTTGTCGACGGCCTGCGCATTGACCATGTAGACGGGCTTGCCGATCCGCTGGGCTATTTGCAGCGACTGCGTGCGGCTACCGGACCGGATTGCTACATCACGGTGGAAAAAATCCTCGCCAAAGGGGAACAGCTTCCTCCGGAGTGGCCCATCTCAGGTACTACGGGTTATGAGTTTATCGCCTCCCTGGCGGAAGTGCTGGTGGATGATACCAACCTCTCGCGGCTGGAGATGCTCTACGACGAGACGCTGGGTACGACCGTGGACAGGCAGGCGGAACTTCGCAACGCCAAAGGGCTGATGACCGATCGTAATTTTGAGGGTGAATTTACCACGTTGCTCAAAATAGCCAGCGAGCTGGCCGGGCATAACGGCGCCGAAGTGGAGCATGATGATATCCGCCATGCCCTGCGTGAGCTGCTTATCGCGTTTCCGGTGTATCGCACCTACGGCACCGCTGAGGGACTGACGCCACCGGATGTGGCGCTGCTCAGCCGTGTGGTCGCCAGCGTCAACGCCTCTGAACCCGCTCTGAGCCTGATCGTGCGTATTCTTACCGGCGATCTGCCGGAGCATGACCACGCGCTGGCCTCGCTTTTCCGCACCCGTTTTCAGCAACTGACCGGGCCGCTGATGGCAAAATCGGTAGAGGATACGCTGTTCTTCCGCCATAACCTGGAGCTGGCCCTGAACGAAGTCGGCGCCGACCCGACGCCGCGCGCGTTTTCACTTTCCCGTTTTCATCAGGAAATGCGCATTCGTCTTGCCCGCCAGCCCGATGCGCTGCTGGGAACCTCCACCCACGACACCAAACGCGGCGAGGATGCACGAGCTCGTCTCTATACGCTGACGGAAGCGCCAGATCTGTGGGGAGAAAATCTGGCGCGCTGGCGGCAGATGAACCAGACGCAGGTCCGATTCCTCAACGATGGCACCGCGCCGAACGCCGCCGACACCTGGATGATCTTCCAGGCGCTGGCGGGCGTCTGGCCAGCAACCCTGTCGCCTGAGGATCGTGATGGCCTTAAGTCACTGGAAGAGCGTTTCCTCGGCTTTATCCAGAAAGCCCTGCGCGAGGCCAAGCAGCGTACCGACTGGATCGACAGCAACGAAGGTTACGAGAGCGTGGTCCTGGACTACGTGCGCCATCTGCTTTCCCCGGATAACACCCTGTTCCTGCGTGATTTCAGTGCCGCACTCCAGCCGTTTATTCGGGCTGGGTTAATGAACAGCCTGAGCCAGACGGTGATCAAGCTGACTGCGCCTGGCGTACCAGACATCTACCAGGGCAGCGAGGGGCTTAACTTCAGCCTCGTCGACCCGGATAACCGCCGCGAACCGGATTTCGCCGCACTGGCGGAAAACCTCAGCGTAGCGGATGGCACCGTTTTTAACGATGCGCAACGCTGGCGAGACGGCAGCGTGAAGCAGTACGTTACCGCCACGCTGTTACGGCTTCGGCCACATTACCCCGCACTTTTCCGCTACGGCGACTGGCTGCCGCTGAAGGTAACCGGTGAGCGGGAGGAGAATCTGATCGTTTATGCCCGCATAAAAGATGACGAGGCGCTGATCGTCGCCGTGCCGCGTCTGGTGTTTGACGTCACCGACAATGCGTTGCTGTGGGCCAACACTATCGTGGCCATACCCCAGGAGTTGGCCGGGAAGCACTACCGGGATCTGTTTACCGGTGAGCGTCGCCTTCTGCCAGAGACGCTGGATTTAACGTCTGAAAAGGGATGTTTGTTGGTTCTGCTTACCTGCGACTAATCGAGGAGAACAAAAATGCCAAAGGATACAACGTTTGAAATTCGGGCCGGTCATGGCCAGCAGTTGGGCGCAAATTATGACGGGAAAGGGGTAAACTTCGCCCTGTTTTCCGCCCACGCGGAGCGGGTGGAGCTGTGTCTGTTTGATCCTTCGGGAAAAACAGAAATCGCCCGACTGGAACTGCCGGAATATACCCATGAGGTCTGGCACGGCTATGTGCCGGATCTGAAACCGGGGGCGCTGTATGGCTACCGTGTGTATGGCCCCTACGATCCGGAGAACGGTCACCGTTTTAACCCCAATAAGCTGCTTATTGACCCCTATGCCCGTGAACTGGTGGGTGACATTGAGTGGAACGATGCCCACTTCGGCTATGAGCTGGGACACGATGAGCTGGATCTCAGTTTTGACACGCGAGACAGCGCGCCATTTACGCCCAAATGTAAGGTCATCGACCCCAATGCCGTTGACTGGCAGGACTCACGCCGGCCCGATATCCCGTGGCCGCATACCGTGGTCTATGAAAGCCACGTAAAAGGCTTTACCCAGCTTAACCCGGCTATTCCGCCTGAACTGCGCGGTACGTTTGAGGGGATGGGGCATAAAGCCTCGGTGGAGTACATCAAAAGCCTCGGCATTACCTCGGTCGAGCTGCTACCGGTTCACTGGTTCCCTGACGATCAGCACCTGCTCGATCGCGGCCTGAAAAACTTCTGGGGCTATAACTCGCTCGGTTTCTTTGCGCCAGCGTCCCGCTATTACGGCCCGGCGGGCATCCAGGGTTTCCGCGACATGGTGCGTGCCCATCATGACGCGGGCATCGAGGTGATCCTCGACGTGGTCTATAACCACACGGCGGAGGGCAACGAGCTGGGACCAACCCTGTCGTTTAAGGGGATTGATAACTTCTGTTATTACCGCACCATGCCGGATCAGCACCGGTATTACATCAACGACACCGGCACCGGGAACACCGTTAATACTTCGCACCCGCGCGTGTTACAGATGGTCATGGACTCCCTGCGCTACTGGGCGGAGTCGATGCAGATTGACGGTTTCCGCTTTGACCTCGGGACCATTCTCGGACGTGAGCCAGAGGGGTTCGATCCGCGCGGCGGCTTCTTTGATGCCGTGACCCAGGATCCGGTGCTGTCGAAGCTGAAGCTCATCGGTGAGCCGTGGGATATCGGCCCCGGCGGGTATCAGGTGGGGGGCTTCCCACCTGGCTGGGGTGAGTGGAACGACAAATACCGCGATACGGTACGTGAATACTGGAAGGGGGATAACGTTTCTAACGATTTTGCCGCCCGTCTGTTAGGGTCCGGTGATTTGTACGATCTGCGCGGGCGTCGTCCGTGGGCCAGCGTCAATTTTATCACCGCGCATGACGGCTTCACGCTGAACGACCTGGTATCGTACAACGAGAAACATAACGCCGATAACGGGGAAGATAATAACGACGGACATAACGATAACCGTTCGTATAACTACGGCGAGGAAGGGCCGACGGAAAACCCGGATATCATTGCCACCCGCGAGCGGCAAAAGCGCAACTTCCTCACCACGCTCTTCTTCTCGCACGGCACGCCGATGCTGCTGGCAGGCGATGAGTTTGGCCGGACGCAAAAGGGCAATAATAACGGCTATTGTCAGGACAGCGAGATCTCCTGGGTAAACTGGGAAGGACTCACTGAAAACGACGAGAAGCTGCGCGACTTTACCCGTCGGTTGATTGCCCTGCGCGCGACGCAGCCGATGCTGCGACGTGAGAACTGGCGCGACGGGCTGGAGATCCGCTGGTTTAACGCCGGCGGCGGACCGCAGCAGTCGGAACAGTGGGACGAGGGTTCCACCCTTGGTCTTGCCATCAGCCGTCCTGATCTTGAGCAGGAAGAGGGCGTCTGGCAAGACGTGCTGATGCTGTTTAACCCGTTTGAAGGTACGGTGCCATTCCAGATCCCGCAGTTTGGCGAAGGGGGTTGGGTGCTCGAACTCTCGACGTCGGAGGATGCCCCCACGGGGGAAATCATCACTGAATCTGTCGATTACGAGCTGGCCGGGCGGAGTATCACCCTGTTCCGCCGTCCTTAAAGCGAAGCCGCCGCGCGTGCGGCGGTATCATACAGGGAGGAGATCGCGCGGAGTAACTGCGCGGTCTCGCCAATCGACGCGCCCGGAATACCGCTTTCCGCATGAATGTTGATCAGGCAGGCCTCCCGCACCTCCCGGTACTTCATGCACAGCGCTTTTCCCTCCTCCGTAGTGGAGAAAAAAAGCTCTTTTCCCGCTTTCTCGCTGGTGACGTAGCCCGCCTTGACCAGCTTTTTCAGCGCATACGTCACCACGTGGGTATCTTCCACGTTCAGCACAAAGCAGATGTCAGCCAGCTTTTTCTTACGGTTGCGGTGATTCACGTGGTGCAGAAGCGAAACATCAAAGGCCCCCATATCCGGTTCACCCGCTGCGGTCATGCAGCGCACCATCCATTTGTTAAACGCATTGCTGGTCATGATCAGCGCATATTCCAGCTCTGATAATTCAGCACACCGCTCTGAGACGAGATGACGGGAGGAGACGATTCGCCCGTCCGCAATATCGTCGTGGTTTAACGCTGTCGTCTTTTTCTTTACTGTCATAACGATCCTTCCCCCGAAATGTAAACCCGTCGATAAAATAAGAACATTTTATTGATAAATTGTTTACATGTTTTTGACGTTCAGATATAGCTTTTTAGTGCAGGTTCTGTGGAGCCTCACGCAAAACACAACATCGCGCGCCGTAATGCACCGGCTTCGCTCTGCTGCGAAGTATAAAAAATAGCCGTCGGCGCGCAACGCTCACTTTGGATAGGGTAACGTTTATGGACAGTTCTACACTGTTGCCACTTATCGGGATTCCGGTGGTGGTTATTGGTTTTGCACTGCGTTTCAACCCGCTGCTGGTTGTCGTGGTGGCGGGCCTGGCGACGGGCCTGCTGGTTGGCATGGATTTCGGTATGCTGCTGGAAACCTTTGGCGAAAAGTTCGTGAATAGCCGATCGCTTGCCACCTTCATTCTGATCCTGCCGGTGATTGGCCTATTAGAGTATTACGGGCTGAAAGAACGCGCCCAGGCCTGGGTCGCGAAGATCGCCAGCGCCACCTCGGCGCGTATCCTGATGCTCTACTTTGTTGCCCGCGAAGGAACGGCTGCGCTGGGCCTGATGTCGCTTGGCGGCCACGCGCAAACGGTGCGTCCGCTGCTGGCGCCGATGGCGGAAGGGGCAGCTCTGAATGAATACGGGGAACTGCCGCAGACTATCCGCGACAAAATCAAAGCCCATGCCGCCGCGTGTGACAATATCGCGGTTTTCTTTGGGGAAGATATTTTTATCGCCTTTGGCGCGGTACTGCTGATTGATGCGTTCCTGAAAGAGAACGGGATCGAGGGGATCGAACCGCTGCATATCGGCCTGTGGGCCATTCCGACCGCCATTGCGGCACTGATCATCCATATGACGCGTCTGCTACGCCTCGATGCCAGCATTCGTCGCGACGTGATGGCCTGGAAAGCAGAGCAGGGTACGCAGGAGATCGCACCATGATGACCCTCATCACCATTAACCGCGTGTACTACCTGATCGGCTTCGTCGTGATGCTGCTGGTTGTGATGACCCTTCGCGATCGCGCTAACCCGAAACGCTATACCACGGCGCTGTTCTGGTTTCTGTTTGGCGGGATCTTCCTGTTTGGCGATCTGATGGTGCAGGAGCTGGGTAAGTCCCTGGCGTATCGCATTATTGGCGGCGCCGTTATCGTGATTGCGCTGCTGGCCGGTTTCGGGCTGGTCGGGAAGGGGCGTTATAAAATGTCCACCGAGGAGGAGCGCGTTGCCTCGTCGAACCGGCTGAAAAACTGGCTGTTTTTACCGGCACTGATGATCCCCGTGGTAACGGTCATCGGGACGCTATTTTTGAAAGGCGTGTCGATTGGCGGTGTCTATCTGCTCGACCAGAAACAGCTTACGCTGGCGGCGCTGTGCGTGGCCTGTGTGGCAGCTATCCTCACCGGCTGGTGGCTGACAAAAGGTACGCCGCTGCATGCGGTTCGTCAGTCGCGTCGGCTGGTCGATACCATTGGCTGGGCGGTGATCCTGCCGCAGATGCTCGCCATGCTCGGCGGGGGGTTTGTGGTGGCGAATACCGGCGAATCGGTACAAAAGGTGGTCAGCCTGTTTGTGAACCCGGACAGCCGCTTCATGCTGGTGGTCATTTATTGCGTGGGGATGGCGCTGTTTACCATGATCATGGGTAACGCCTTCGCAGCCTTCCCGGTGTTAAGCGCCGGTATCGCTCTGCCATTCCTGATTAACGTCCATCACGGTAACCCGGCGCCGCTGCTGGCTATCGGTATGTACGCTGGCTATTGCGGCACGCTGATGACGCCGATGGCCGCCAACTTCAACATTGTGCCCGCCGCGCTACTGGAGCTAAAAGACAAATATCAGGTTATCAAGATCCAGATCCCGACCGCGTTAACCCTGCTGGTGGTGAACGTGTTCTTAATGTATTTCCTCGTGTTTCGCTAAGGAGCTGCAATGGAATTAACGCAACATCAGGCTGACGCCTTCGCCAGAATGCCGTTGACCTATTTACGTCAGGAATACCCGAACCACATTATGCATCTGCTCAACGATGACGGCGACGTTCTGCCGCCTCGCGAGCTGCACCCGATCTTTTACGGCTGTTTTGACTGGCACTCTGCGGTGCACGGCTACTGGCTGCTGCTGCGCTGCCTGCGTCTCTGGCCCGAACTGCCGTGCCGGGAAGAGATCATCACTCTGTTCGAAGAACACCTGACCGACGAGAAGGTGGCGAAGGAGTTGGCCTATTTTACCGCGCCGTTCCGCGCGTCGTTTGAGCGGCCTTATGGCTACGGCTGGCTGCTGGCGCTGGCGCAGGAGCTGAAGCAATCGTCACTGCCGCAGGCGGAGCGCTGGTACCAGACGCTGCAACCGTTAACGCGGGATATTCGCCAGCGGCTGGTGGATTACCTCAGCAAGCTTACCTATCCGATCCGCGTCGGGACGCACTACAACACGGCGTTTGCGCTCGCGCTGGGGCTGGATTATGCCCGGGCGGTGAACGATGACACGCTTGAGCGCGCCATCCTGGACGCGGCAACGCGGTTTTACCTCGCGGACACGCAATATCCTGCGCATTATGAGCCGGGTGGCGACGAGTATATCTCCGGAGCGCTGACCGAGGCCCTGCTGATGAGTAAGGTGGTGGAGGATTTCCCGGCCTGGTTCGATGCGTTTCTGCCTGAAGTGGGCGCCGTTTCTGCGCTGATGAACCCGGCAGAGGTGAGCGACCGCACCGACCCGAAAATCGCGCATCTGGACGGTCTCAACCTCAGCCGCGCCTGGTGTATGAAGCACATTGCCCGTGCTCTGCCGGAAAATCATCACGCCCGGAAGCCATTACACGATGCCGTTGCGCGCCATCTCTCGGCAAGCGTGGAGCATGTTGTCGGCAGTCACTACAGCGGCGGGCACTGGCTGGCGAGTTTTGCGCTACTGGCGCTGGAGTAGCGCTTAGTTATATTTTCGTGCTCATCCTGTTTCTGCAGGATGAGTGATTTTACGCAACCGACTCGCGCTGACGACGACCGCTACCGCAGAAGCCGCGGCGGCGACCCACAGTGCAACATGAATTGACCTTTCATCTGCGGCCAGCAGAACGGCCACGGCGGCGGCGCCCAGACACTGCCCGAACGTGCGCATAATGGATAAAACACCGGATGCATAGCTCGCATGCTCACGAATAACGTTGGAGAGCATTTCCCGGTTATTGGGACTCTGAAAGCAGCCAAACCCCATGCCGCATACCAGATTCCGCAGGCAGATATCCCACATTGTAGGGCGGGCGGGTAATGTCGCAAGAAGGATCAAACCCACGACAAAAATCACCAGCCCCAGGGTGGATATCGCCGGGGCTGAAATCGTGTCCGCCCACCGGCCTGCATGCGGCGCAATCAGTACGATCCCTAGCGGCCACGGCGTAAACAGCAGGGCAGACAACACCGGACTGTAGCCGTATTCGCTCTGAAACAGGAAAGGCAGTGCAATAAAAGTGATCCCCTGGCTGACAAAAGCAATCATTGACGTGAAGGCCGCGAGGGTAAAACGTTCATTTTTAAACATCGTCGGCGGCAGCAAGGGGTTATCCGTGCGGCGGATCTGCCAGATAAACGCCATGCCGCTCAGCGCAGCGAGCACCGTCCAGCAAAGACTGCCGGGGTGATAAGTAGCCTCCTGGAGGCTGTTCGCTGCCATGATCGTCGACCCCAGCAGCAGCGCCGACAATATGGCGCCCGGGGTGTCGAAGGGCGCTTGCTTTCGAACCGCATCCCGCGGCAGCGCTTTGACCGCCAGCAGTAAGGCGAGGGTGCCGGGAACCACGTTTATCGCAAACAGCCATTGCCAGCTCAGGGTGTGAAGGATCGTACCACCCAATACCGGCCCGATAGCGGAGCTGGAGGCGATGAGCAGAGCGTGTAACCCCAGAATGCGGCCAAGTAATCGCCCGGGAAATACGGATCGCAGGATTGCGGGGGCAATACTCAGCGTCGCCGCGCCGCCGATCCCCTGAAGCACGCGCATACCGATGAGCACTTCGGGCGTCTTCGCCAGCGCGCAACCCAGCGATGTCAGGGTAAAGGTTGTCAAACCTGCCAGAAAAACGTGGCGATAACCCAGGCGGGCCGCAAGCGCCGCGAATATTGCTAGCGACATCGCGGCCGCCAGCAGATACCCGTTGGCGAACCAGACGGCAATACTGGCAGGTACCTGCATCTCCTGGGCCATGGAGGGCAGGGCAATGTTGATCATGGTGCCATCAAACACGCCCATTAAGGTGGTGGTCATAATTGCGGCCATCACCCGTGCGCGCGCCGGGCCAGGCAGTCCTTCGTCGCCGGGTTGACTGGAAAAGAGCGTCATCAGGTTGTCCTCTGAGAAGAGTGTATGGATGACAAAACTATAAAGATGGCTTTTACAGGGCGGAAGGCGCACCATTTGCACTTTATCGTTGCATGAAACGCCTTATCTGAATGTACAGGAATGAGCGCTATGACCGATCCAGATTTTAATTTACTGATTGCACTCGACATATTGCTGAGCGAAGCGAGTGTCGCAGGTGCGGCACGCCGTCTGAACCTCAGCACCTCGGCCATGAGCCGGAGATTAAGCAGGTTACGCGACGTTACAGGCGACCCGATCCTGGTGCGCGCCGGGCGTAACATGGTACTAACCCCGTGGGCCGAAGCGACCCGGGATCGCGCCAGGCGTGCAGTGCACGAGACCAGGGCGGTATTGCAGCCCTCAACTGAAACGTTCAGCGCGCGAAGTCTGGCGCGTCTTTTTACCATCAGGGCAAACGATGGTTTTGTGGTGGCGTTTGGGCCTGCGCTTATAGCGGCTGTGGCCGACGCCGCGCCGGACGTCTGTATACGCTTCGCGCCGAAGCCGGAAAAAACGTCGCGCTATCTTCGGGAAGGGCTGGTTGATCTGGAGATTGGCGTCCAGAGCAATATGGGGCCTGAAATACGGCTGCAACGACTGTTTGAGGATCGGTTTGTGGGCGTCGTGCGTAAGGGGCATCCGCTGGCTAATCAGGCAGAAATAGGGGTGAAGGATTATGTCGCCTGGGGCCATGTGGTAGCGTCACCTGAGGGCGCGTTGCACGGTTCCGTTGACGATGCGCTGGCCGAACTGGGGACAAAACGTAAAATCGCCAGCGTCGTACCGGGATTTCCGACGGCGCTGTCCGTGGCGCTGGCATCAGATCTTATTGCCATGATACCCGCGCTCTATTTACTCAATCAGCAGATAACGGAGCAGTTACACGTTTTCGAGCTGCCGTTCAAAAGCCGTCGTATTACGGTTTCACAGATGTGGCACCCAAGAATGGAACGCGACCCTGGTCACCGCTGGCTGAGAGAGCAAATTCTTGCGATATGCGGTGTGGAGAGGTCAGACATGATTAAGGGCTCTGTATAGCGATTGCTATACACGCCGCTTATGTTATGCTTGTAAAGCAATTGCTATACAAGAGGTATACCCATGAAATCAGATGTTCAACTCAATCTCAGAGCCAAAGAATCCCAGCGGGCGCTTATCGATGCCGCCGCAGAGATCCTCCATAAATCACGTACAGACTTCATTCTGGAGATGGCCTGTCAGGCAGCCGAGAATGTGATCCTCGATCGACGTGTATTCAATTTTAACGATGAACAGTACGCAGAGTTCATTGACATGCTCGATGCCCCGGTCGCGGACGATCCTGCCATAGAAAAACTGCTGGCAAGGAAACCGCAGTGGGACGTGTAACAGCGCCAGAGCCCTTATCCAGCGTCCATCAACTGGCGGAGTTCGTCAGCGGAGAGGCCGTGCTTGACGAATGGCTAAAACAAAGAGGTCTGAAAAACCAGGCGCTCGGCGCAGCCCGAACGTTTGTCATTTGTAAAACGGGCACGAAGCAGGTCGCGGGATTTTACTCACTGGCTACCGGCAGCGTTAACCATACGCAAGCGACAGGTAATCTGCGGCGTAACATGCCGGATCCCATTCCCGTGATTATACTTGCCCGTCTGGCTGTTGATGTCTCGTTACGCGGAAACGGGTTGGGAGCCGATTTACTCCACGATGCGGTTTTACGCTGTTATCGGGTAGCTGAGAATATCGGGGTGCGGGCGATCATGGTTCATGCACTCACTGAGGAAGCCAAAGCGTTTTATATCCACCATGGTTTTAAAGCCTCGCAGACTCAGGAACGGACACTGTTTCTCCGGCTTCCTCAGTAGAGGCAAAGGAAAGGGTGGTATGCGATGGGCTTATCTGATGAGTGATAGGATTCATAATATTTCATTTAACTATTCTGGGTTTACGGGTGCTACATAACTAAATCTATAATCAAAAAATTTTGCAATATCCTGTATTAAAATAACTTTATTCATGAAACAATCAAAATCACACAGTTATGAACTCAGTTTGAGTTCATAACTGTGTGAAAATCGGGCCATAATTTATACAAAATTGCGATTGTTTGTTCATGAGCCTGCTTTTCTGATTTCGTGATTAATATCACATTTTTATTTAGGCCCGCTTATCGCTCAAAGCGGCCATATCAAATGGATGCATGACAGGATTGGTTAGTAGCAGGAAGAGGACGTTTGGGCATCTGGCCCACATGAACAGCGCGTCTTTGTCCGGAGCATTTGCTGATGTTGGTGACGCCTTTGAAATGCAGCGTGAACCACAGCATGGCCTGCCATTGAATACCTGCTGATTTCTAAACAACTTTATGAGGTTCGATCTGGCGGAAGAGGGCAGAAGGACGTTAAGAAAAGTGACGACTCCACTTCCCAATAAAACGGCAACCAATAATGCTGCATATGTAATCGAAGGAATCTCCCTCGTTTCTTCGTGATAGTGCCAGCATCCACGCCAGCAATGTGTTGGCCATCATCATGGCTATCTTGCCAGGAAAAGCGATAAGTAATTCTCGTTTCTGGTGACATGAAATGTGTAAAAATCACTTTTGCCGAATGAGAGTTACCGCGAGTCTGCGCTGTGGTCCGTGACGCTCTGATTCATCCGCTCTGTAAGACAGTGACTATCCCTCCGATTCATCATAAACAAGGAAAGACCATGTTCGGATTCTTTAAAAAGAAAAAACCTGACGCTGCGCCCGGGCAGGGTTCCCGACTGACGGCGCAACAGTTTATCGCGCTGACGCTGAGTGATGAAAAGCTGTCAATGCCTGTGTATCTGCCGGGGATCCGCAGTGAGGCCGAATGCGACGAACTGGGTTTATGGCCACTCATCTACATCTGGAATGTGGATCGTGCCGCTGGCACGTTCAGCCTTTCTGTTAACGGTAAAGCCATCGCCCACCTCCTTGAGCCTTTCGTGCCCCGTGAAGACCAAGCGTATGTCGAAATTCGTGATGAAGCGATGAAGGTTATCGCTGAGGCTTCAACGCAGTCCGTGCTGGCAACCATAGAGAAAACGGGCCTCATGCCCGATGTTTTGTTCGCGTACCACGCTGAGGATGTACAGCAGGAGCAGGGCTAACCGTCAGGGAGTGCGTGAGATTACGCCAGGGATTTTATTAGTCAGTCCTGTCAACCTAATGCTAAATATTCGTCAAGAAATGCTTCAGGTTGCCGAAATATACGATAAGCGTTATTCAAGAACATAACTAAAAGGATGGATCCATATGAAGAAACTGCTGCTTCTTGTTCCGCTCGTGTTTGCTGCTCCGGTACTGGCTTCTGAAGTGACGGTGGGTCAGGTTTGCAAGGCTGTTTCTGCGGCAATGTTCGGTCGTGACCTCAAAATCATGCGGCTGGATAAAGTCGAGTCAGGTATTGCTTACGTAAGCGAACTTGACCAGCAGCTCAAGGGCGTGAGCCAAGGAGTGCAAACGACGCGAACCATGCTCGCGGAACGGCAGGAAAGCGATCGGAGGCAAGTGTTAAGCAGCCTTGAAACGTTGTCTTCCGACGTCCCGGCAGCACTGGTGCAGCATTTGACCCCACTAACCCAGGCAATTGAGTCTCTGCAAACCAGCCAGCAGGCGTTGACCGAGGCAGTGAGCCAGCAAAAGAGCTATCTGGAGGCGCAAAGTGCCGCAAGTCAGGGTAGATTCCGCTACGTTGTCATCATTTTTGCCCTGTTTGCTACCTCAACGCTAGCTTATATCGGCTATGACATCTGGAAAAATTTAACTCCCTGACAGGGCGAAATTGCGTTGCGTCTAACACTTTTTTCAGGACGTCATTTCGACCTGACTGGCGATGAGCGTATCCACTTTACTCTGTACTGGAATCAGCAGATCGACACTGGTCTCCGGTACATGGAAGGAGATGGTGAGGTCGTAGCGCGCTTCAGAATCATCGCGTTCCAGAGCGCATCGTGTTATCCCCTAACACTGCTTCCAGGCAAGCGATTTGGTTGTTGGGAAGGGAAGGGCAAAGCTTGTAGGAGCTATATCTTAGTTGCCAGAGCCTTGAGCGCGGGAGTCCGCTTTGTGCCAAGAGCAGACGCTGGTAATTCGTGCCTAATATACTTCACTTAACTTATATCCCAGCTTTGATACAGATCATACAAATTAAATGCCCCAGTAATTGGCAGGCTGAGTAACTTAAAACTCCTTAGAATATAGGATGATTTGTATCGGCACTCATTCCACCATGCATTCCGATTAATCCCGCATAGCCAGTTGAACTTTGCTACTCTGTGAGAGGTAGTACCTTCTATCCAGTGCGGATTTAATTAATGGAATAAATGATTATGAGTGAAAATGATACAACCCCAAAGAAGTCTACAAGCCAGGTTAACAAAGCGGTATTCTTTACATCTGCTTTGCTAATTTTCCTTCTTGTCGCCTTTGCCGCCGTATTTCCGGATGTCGCCGACAAAAATTTTAAACTACTTCAGCAACAAATCTTCACGAATGCCAGCTGGTTCTACATACTTGCTGTGGCCCTGATTTTACTGAGCGTCACGTTCCTTGGACTCTCACGTTACGGTGATATAAAGCTGGGCCCAGACCATGCGCAGCCTGATTTCAGCTACCACTCCTGGTTCGCGATGCTTTTTTCGGCAGGGATGGGGATCGGCCTGATGTTCTTTGGCGTTGCCGAACCTGTGATGCATTATCTTTCGCCACCTGTCGGCACTCCAGAGACCGTTGCGGCAGCGAAGGAAGCCATGCGCCTGACGTTCTTCCACTGGGGTCTGCACGCATGGGCAATTTATGCCATCGTGGCGCTGATTCTGGCCTTTTTCAGTTACCGTCACGGTCTGCCTTTAACGCTGCGTTCTGCGCTCTATCCCATTATCGGCGATCGCATTTACGGGCCTATAGGCCACGCGGTTGATATCTTCGCCGTGATAGGCACTGTCTTTGGCGTTGCAACATCGCTGGGTTACGGTGTATTGCAGGTGAATGCCGGTTTGAACCATCTTTTCGGCGTGCCCATCAATGAAACGGTACAGGTCATTTTGATCGTGGTCATCACGGGGTTAGCGACGATTTCGGTGGTGTCCGGCCTGGACAAGGGAATACGCATCCTGTCTGAGCTTAATCTGGGCCTGGCGGTGTTGCTCCTGGCGCTGGTCTTGTGCCTGGGTCCCACTGTGCTTCTGCTGAAGTCATTTGTGGAAAATACGGGTGGTTATCTGTCGGAACTGGTGAGTAAAACGTTCAACCTTTACGCGTATGAACCCAAGTCGAGCAACTGGCTGGGGGGCTGGACATTATTATACTGGGGATGGTGGCTTTCATGGTCGCCGTTTGTAGGTATGTTCATTGCACGCGTTTCCCGCGGCAGGACAATTCGTGAGTTCGTGACTGGCGTGTTGTTTGTTCCCGCCGGCTTTACGCTCATGTGGATGACGGTGTTTGGAAACAGCGCCATCTATCTCATCATGAACCAGGGCGCCACTGACCTCGCCAATACCGTTCAGCAGGATGTTGCGCTTGCCCTGTTTAATTTCCTGGAGCATTTCCCGTTCTCTTCCGTGCTGTCATTCATTGCAATGGCGATGGTCATCGTCTTCTTTGTAACGTCTGCTGATTCGGGGGCAATGGTTGTGGATACTCTGGCATCAGGTGGGGTGGCAAACACGCCCGTCTGGCAGCGAATTTTCTGGGCATTGCTCATGGGCGTTGTTGCTATTGCCCTGCTGATCGCAGGGGGGCTGAGTGCGTTGCAAACCGTAACGATAGCGAGTGCATTGCCCTTCTCAGTTATCTTATTAATATCCATATACGGACTGTTAAAAGCCCTGCGTCGGGATTTGACCAAGCGTGAAAGCCTTAGCATGGCGACTATTGCTCCTACGGCTGCACGTAACCCAATTCCCTGGCAGAGAAGGTTACGCAATATCGCGTATTTGCCGAAGCGCTCTCTTGTGAAACGTTTTATGGACGACATTATCCAACCCGCCATGACGCTGGTTCAGGAGGAACTTAACAAGCAGGGAACGATAAGCCACATCAGTGACGCCGCCGAGGATCGTATTCGCCTTGAAGTCGATTTGGGCAACGAGCTGAATTATATATATGAAGTGAGGCTTCGCGGGTATAACTCACCGACCTTCGCGCTCGCTGCGCTGGATAATGATGAGCAGCAGAGTGAACAACATCGATATTATCGCGCTGAAGTCTATCTCAAAGAGGGCGGCCAAAATTATGATGTAATGGGCTGGAATCAGGAACAGCTGATTAATGACATACTGGACCAGTACGAAAAACACCTGCACTTCCTGCATCTGGTTCGTTAACAGCAACATGCCGCCACAGAGGCGGCATTTATTTATCCCGGCTGCAATATGAGGGAATGCAGAATGATTTCACGCTGGAAATGGATGCTGAAGCAGACATTTAAAAAACTATGGTTCAGGGCAACGTTATTCGCAATTGTCGCAATAATAACGGCCCTTTTATCAATTCTTTTTAAATCAATGATACCTGAGTCGGTTTCCGTGAAGGTTGGTGCGGAAGCAGTCGATAACATTCTGAACATACTGGCATCGAGTATGCTGGCAGTGACCACATTTTCGCTGAGCATCATGGTCACAGCCTACGGTTCAGCCACTACTAATGTGACTCCCAGAGCTACTCGTTTAGTTGTTGAAGACGTCACCACACAAAATGTACTGGCCACCTTCATCGGTTCTTTTCTCTTCAGTCTGGTAGGGATTATTGCCCTCAATATGGGAGCTTATGGAGAAAGGGGGAGAGTCATTTTATTCATTGTAACACTGGTTGTCATTGCCTTAATCCTCATCACATTGCTTCGCTGGATACAGCATTTGACCTCTCTGGGGAGGGTTGGTGAGACAACGGCAAAAGTAGAACAGGCGGCCATCGAAACATTTATTGCGAGAGCAAGAAATCCCTGTCTCGGCGGATATCCATGGCTTGAGAACAATGAACAGCCGAAAGGAACGGTTGCAGTTTATCCGAAAAAGATTGGCTATGTTGAATATGTTGATATGGTGAAACTCAGCAAGCTGCTGACCAATGATCCCCGTCATGTATACCTCGTGGCGCAGCCGGGCAGTTTCATACATCCGTCCACGCCAGTTTTGTACCTGAGTCAGGGCCAGGAGTCATCAATCAGCACCGATTTACTTGAGACGATTATTGTCTCGGATGTACGTTCATTTGCTCAGGACCCCCGATTTTGTCTTAGCGTCATGGCCGAAATAGCCTGCCGAGCCCTTTCCCCCGCAGTGAACGATCCTGGAACCGCCATTGATGTCATTGGCAGAGGTGTACGTATACTTTCCGCTTACGCGCAGAATAAATCTGATGAAATAGAAGTGAAATATCCTTCTGTACATGTTGCACCACTTCAGAATAACGATCTACTTGAAGACTTTTTCTCACCTGTTGCGCGCGATGGTGCCAGTATGAGGGAAATTCAGATAAGGGTCCTTAAAGGACTGTCGATGCTGAGTAAGGGTTGGCCTGGAATTTTTGCTGAAGCCGCACAAACCCTAGCATTTGAAACATTAGAGCATGCTACTCGTGCTGACCATATAGATTCTGACAGATATCTAATAAAATCAATTTATTATAATTTATTTAGTGGCGAAGATTCTAATAAAAAACCATAGTTGCGGAGCAAGCGATACGGTTGTTGGCAAGTCAAGGGCAAAGCATTCGCGTGAGAGTGGGCGTCTGCTTTGTGCCAAAAGCAGACATTGATAACATTGAAATATGTTAATTGATAGGGAGCAGGTCAATAACGATTTCTGATGACTTATTCCCTTGTGAGCTGGATTCGTGAGCCGTTCTCGCCAGCCTTATTTGCCTGGAGGGAGAAGCTGAAAGGTCAGTCGCGCCGCCCGGGCCCTCACAGGTTTTAACCTGAATGCGCTCCAACGTATAGATTTAACATTGGGCAACTGCGAATCTCGCAAGGATCTGCCAGCCACGCGCCTGAAATTCTTGAAGCTAACGCTTAAGCACATCCCCTTCTGATTCAGCAGGTTGCAGCAAGTGTATTTTTGAATCCGGATCTCATCCATTCGGGATAGCCCTGCCAGGCATTAAAACATGGCGTGCGTTAAATACCTGTTACTGATGGCGATGAAATTTTTAGCATTTCAGGTTTTGTGCCCGACTCAATTGGGAGTAAAGTGCCTTAAAATGATACAAAAAATATTGACTACGTTGTCTAAGGGATGGTGAATGGACGCCTGTATTCATATTTACAGCGATGAAGACGATGTTCGGGAGAGAGCGCGGGCTCACGACAACGCTCGGGATATTTATGCTCATGACTGCGGACAGTTGCCTTTTGGCACGCTTGACCCCAGAGCATTCGAATTAATCGTCCGGGATTTATTTGATGAGAAAAAGGTTGAGGCGACCTGGGACTGGTATGACACTGCCTTTCGGATAAACGATGGTTCCGATAACGGTATAGACGTTCAACTGATGAAAGACCGAGTGATTGCGGGCATCGTACAATGTAAACGGTACAGTTCGAAAGCGTTTACCATGCCAGAAGTTCGCGATGAGTGGATAAAAATCTGCCTGCGCAGTCTGGTGATAAGTGATTTGCTTCCTCCTGACGGTCTCCCATTCCGCTATATTCTCGTAGTTTCTGATAACGTTAACGGCGAAACACAGCAGTATTTCCAGCGAAACTCTACTGCGCTGGCCGATCTTATCGGACGAAAAACGGATTACCTCAAAGCACTGGTTGCCGTCCGGGACAAATATGCGTTGCTCAGAAAATCCCCGCTGCTTAAGGAAAAAACCGGACAGGCATTATATGACATGGTGTATCCGCAGTTTGAGCGACTGAATATTGAGCTTTACACCCGTGAATCGCTCTCGCCACTTGTGCGTGCGTCCGACAACCTCATGAGCATCTATTTTCGCCGTGAAGTGTATTTTTCTCAACAGAGCGTTCTGGATTTTTTCCGGGAGGTTTATCCAGAGGGCGCTATTGCGGCGGATGTACGCGCCATGCATGCAGAAAACGTTTATACCCATTACGGAAATGAAAACCTGTTATCCGCAGGCCGGCTGAACGCATTTATTTTTCCTGCGGGTGAAAGACTTTCTGTGCGTATGCTGGGCGAATTCCTAAAAGATAAAATGCCCGAGGTGGCCGGAAACTATCCGGTCATGCTGGTCTGCCCCGCGAATGCTTTTGACCCTGCTGACCAGTGCTCCATTGATGCGCTTATCAGTGAATGTCAGGGCACCGTTATTTTACAGGCAGGCTGCGGCATCGTGCCCGGTACCATGCTAAACACCTGGAAAAACGACGGCTGGCTTTCTGCTGACAGCGAGGGCCTTTACCCGGGAAGGGCTCAGTATCAGGCGGGCTGGTGCTGGGTAAAGTCCGGTGTAGGCGATATTCACCGCTTTATTTTACTGGAAACCTGCGACTGCGATGCCGCGCTGAGTTATGCAGGGCGCGCGCTTCGCCTGGCGTTTAATGATGTGAATCTCTGGCCCGTTCTGAACACCGATTATTACACTCCGGCCGGTTCTTCCGGCACGGTACTGGATGACCGTCTCTCTCTGAGCATTGCTGATGACGGTCACCGGCGACCCAACGTCCTTCTGGTCTCATCATCCTGTGCGCTGACACAGGAGCATTTTAACGCACAAATCCGCCGTTTTGAGAGCCTACGGCAGAAGCGTTTTCTAGGGGTCATTTTCTGCCATCAGTCACAAGTGGAGATTACGGACGGCATACGTTATGCCTCAGGAATTTACCCAGCCAGTGCAGGTGATGATCTTTTGCACGCCGATAACGGGCCGATTCCGGCCCTGTTAATCCGGGATAAGAGCGTGACCTCTGCGATGTTTTGTCTTCGGTTTAATTCGGCGGGTGATGAATTTACCGCGACATCCTCTTACATGTGGCAATGGCACAATGGGTGTTTTTACGAGGTAGCCGATGGTATACAACTTGAGCTTCAGCGGGTGCTGCTGGATCCCTTCACTGATCCCCCGCAATTCCTTGTACAGGAGGGGGTGAATGCATTTCGGCATGTGCTGGTGACATGTGCCCCTCCCTATGCCGGCTATTTTGTTCATTATGCACTGAGCGGGCCCAGGTCCTATGTCTATCCGCAGGTGAACACATTCCTTCAACGGCGCCGGGGCATTCGTAAAGTGATCAGAGCGCTAAGCTACCTTTCAATGCACCCCAGCCTCAGCTGGAACGGTAATCATGCCGTGACGGGGCATCTTTTATGGAACGGTGTGGGGACACCTGAGTCCGTGATGGGATGGTTACCTGATGAAATGAGTGACACGCAGGTTGACGCCATACTGACCCAATGGATACAGGATGGGGGGGAGCATTGCGACCTGAGCGTGTTTGCTGATGTGGAAGAGGACCTACCTTCACACGGTCGTTCAATCCGACAGGATCTAACTCGCGCCAATATTGCTGAACCTGCGGCGGAGGCTGACTCCTTCGCTGCGCCACGTTCAACGCGCAGAGCCTGGCTTTTCCCCCTTAATCCTCTGCTCAGCCGGACGCGAAATGACGATCTGGCTGAGCTTGAGTGCTATCTGAGCAATTTATGGACGGTAAAAAATGGATAGTTTGATTGCTGAATTTGAAACAAAAGCAGCCTTTGCCGGATTCTTCAGGAAAACATTTCCGGCAGAATACCTTGAGGGTTTGTCTGAAGGCAGTCTTTACTGGGAATCCGAATATGCATGCATGCTGCTGTGGCCTTTAAACGCGAAACCTGACCAGATGGAAAGAGAATTGATCGTCAGCGAAAGGATTGCGGACGCTATGGCCCGGACTCGTGAAGGCACGGGTAGGGTCATTGATGCAAGCGTAATATATGCGATGCCGTCAGTTCACTGTGTCCCTGACGGCATGATTACAGATATTGAGCAGAATACCCGTCTGGTCAGAAAGCATTTCGTGTGGATGGAAAATGGGGAGTGGAAACATCGGTCGCGTCACAATGCTGGGGCTTGCCCCGCTGGAGCAGCGGGGAATCTCTGCCGTAGACCTTAGGGTCACAGGCAGCACGCAAGCGCTTCTGGCTGAATTTGAGTCGGGAAATTCCCCGCGTGCTATCGCCCTGAACCATGGAAGTAAGTGGGAGAGCAGCGATGTATAATCTTCAGATATTAAACGTGACGATCAGCCGTTTTAGGGGAATACCCGGAAAGGTGACCATTCCGCTTAACTCGGGACTGACCGTTATTTATGCCGCAAATGGTACGGGAAAAAGCACGCTTTGTCAGGCGGTGGAGTGGTTACTGACGGGCATATTACCTGACGTTTCAGAAAGTTCGCTGACCTGTAAGTGGGGGGATGGAGAAACCTTTGTTGCCGCAGACTGCATTATCAACGGTCAGCAGTATCGGCTAACGCGCACGCTGAAGGGACTGGAGAAGTCCGACGGACAGGTCATCACTCAATGCAACACCCTGTCTCTTCTTAGCCTACTCTCTCCGAAGGAAATTGGTGCGGGCAAGAACCGTCCCCAGGCGGTTCTGACAAAGCAGGCCTGGCTTCGCAATAGCCGGTGGCTTTATTCTAATGCCTTATCCCTGCTGGTCGATGAATCGCAAGCCGAACAGCGTTCACAGGTCTTTGCCAACATTCTGGGGTACGGACATCTCATACCTCTACAGCAGTCCATCAACAGTTATCTCCAGTATCTGCCCGGTGTCAGCCAGTTGACACAGCGGCTAGACCGTCTCCGGGAAGAGCTCCGCGCCGTCAATGAGGCTGAAAAAGTAAATGAACCTGCGTCAGATGCGGCTGAGCTGATTTCGCAGCTTGCCGTCAGTCTGAATTCCGGGTTGGACAAGTCAAATCATGAAACCTTCCTTCAACGTGCGCAAACGGATATAGCGGAATACAGACGTGAGACGGAAAATTATGGAGCCATCTGTCTTGATGTTTCAGCCCGGTGGGAAGCCTTTGAGCATGCATCCGGAGAGGAGCAGCAGTTACGCACCCGAATCCTTGTGCATCGCACCGCATGGCAGGATGCCAACCAGAAGCATCAACATGCCGGGGAGCAAAAACTACGTGACGACGGTCAGGTTCGGGAACTAGACACGCGGCTGAAATGGATGGCTGCGCAAGGATCCCTGGCGCAGGATTATGCTCAAATAATGCAGCAGGCGGGTGTCAGCGCAAATCACCGTTTCACGGATACGCAGCTGCTTGAAAACTACTTTGAAAAGGGTATCCCGTCAGGCGCGTTGCAGGGCTATCACGAAGAACTGAGTCGCTACCTGGATGTGGCACGCAGTGTGTATATTTCAGGACAGGCTCGTGAGGAATGGCAGTCTCGTATCAGGCGCGTGTCGCGGGATGAGGTTGTCGCGTTACGTGTTAAAGAACAACAGGCAGCGGATGAACTTAAGCGGATGACATACTCGGTCAGGGCTCTGGATGATCAGACCGCTGAACTGCACGCACTGGGATTGCAGCTTGTCAGTCAGGTACAGGGGAGCTGTTGTCCGCTCTGCACGCATGACTGGGTTAAAAATGAACGTTTATTAACTGCGTTACGTACGGCCCGCGACAGGCTTTCTCCTGAAGCACAGGCGCTGAATGTGCAGCTTGAGCAAATGCGCAGTGATTATGCGGGCATGGAAGAGATGCTCAGGGAAAAGGAAGGCTTATTGCGTGATGCAGACGCCTTTTCAGCATCCCTTGCCGCAGCGGAGAGCAAGCTCAGTGAGGCATTTAGGGCGCATTGCAATAGTGTCTTTTTTGAGGAGAGCGGAATAACTTCATCTTCACCCGAACAGTTATCTCAGTTTATCGCTCACTTGGACCTGTCTGCACGTTATGCAGCGTTCAGGGAGAGGCTACTTGCCGCGGAAGCATTTCTAAAGACGGATACAGACGCAGTGGTCGAATTATCTGTCTACGACCGGTGCCAGTCTGTGCAGTCTTCGCTGGCGAAGATGAAGGATGATACTGACATTGCCCTCAAGACGGCGCGGCTGGCGCAGCAGGTATCCGAAATGGGGCTGAAGCAGACCGGGGAAGACGTCTCTAATAGCCTGCAACAAATAACGGCTGCAGAAGCGCAGCTTGTTGCTGTCCTTGCTGACCTTCAGTTCATCCAGACTCAGTGGAGAAAAGTCAGTGCTGCAGACCTGACAAAAGCGAATCTGCTCCAGTGTGAAGAGGCACATGCAAGCATGCAGAACCGCCTGAATCATCTGGAGACGCTATATGCACTGACTCAGACGGCCGTGGATCTGCACAGGACTATTTCACGCGCGGGAACGCTTCGCACCAGCATTGAGACGCTTGAGCGCAGGATAGATGAACACACACGCAGAAAGCGGGAAGGTGAGCAGGCCCGTGATGAGCTAGCATCCGAAATCGAACGTCTGACCAGCCTCAGTCTTAAGAATCTCATCGAACCTGCTTCGGAGATGTTTTTGAAGTGGCACACTGAATTTGGCCACCTGAACAGAGGTGATATGCTCACCTCAG
>ERZ773138.707-NODE-707-length-37459-cov-12.082371_pt1 | contig 37459 bp, 28 predicted proteins | sample MGYA00511114_ERZ773138 | MGnify/ENA primary metagenome ERZ773138 (study PRJEB29015, sample SAMEA2737805) | human gut metagenome | biome: human gut; feature: human-associated habitat; material: faeces | place: China | collected 2012 ...
TCCCATAAATCGTGCAGAATACACGCCAGGAGCTTTATTAAGATAATCTATCTCAAGCCCTGAGTCATCTGCCATTGTTATTTGGCCTGTAAGCTTCATAATTGCTCTTGCTTTTATCAAAGCATTTTCTTCAAATGTCGTTCCGTTCTCTTCAATATCAACATCAATTCCAGCTTCTTTCATAGAAATAATGTCGTACCCCTTCAGGATTTCTTTAACTTCCTTAACTTTATCCTTGTTATTAGATGCCAAAATAATACTCTTCATAATTAACCTCTCTTTGGTGGCTTAGGACCCATAAATGAATAAAAATATGTCTTAAGCATTCCATTGTATATTTTACGGTTCTTATCTGCCTTACGTCCAAAATATTTAACTGCATCTTCATATGATGTAATCATATATGCTGACCACGAATCCAGCTTTGCAAACTGCTTTCCAAATGCTGAATATATAGCTGGAAGCGTCTCTTTGTCTTCAAGACGTTCACCATATGGCGGATTAGTTATTATGAAGCCATATTTTTTGTGATGACTTAATTCGCTGACACTTCTTGCCTGAAAATGTATCAAATCCTCAACACCTGCATTGGCAGCGTTGCTTCTTGCTATTTTAATTACATTTTCATCAATATCAAATCCCTGTTTCATCTTCAGGTAATTCTTCAGATCTGCCTTCTTTCCGGCCTTTACTGCAAGGAGACGGTCGAGAACGGCATCATCGTTTACGAAATTGCCAAGTTTCTCCAGCTCATTGGCATCCTTCTTCCAGCCATCGCCGATCAGGTCAGTAATCATTGCGGAAAGTTCCGGGTTGCAGGACATGAGCCAGCGGCGGAATGTGATTCCGTTTGTCTTATTGTTAAACTTCTCCGGATAGAGCTTGTAGAAGTTATTTAACTCACTGTTCTTTAAGATCTCTGTGTGCAGATATGCAACACCGTTAACACTGTATCCATAATGGATATCCATGTGTGCCATGTGTACCAGTCCGTCCTTGATGATGTAGGTGCTCTCATCGGAAACTTTTGCACGTACACGGTTGTCCAGCTCGCGGATAATTGGCATAAGCTGTGGAACTGCCTTATCCAGGAAACCGATTGGCCATTTCTCAAGTGCCTCTGCAAGAATCGTATGGTTGGTGTATGCACATACCTTAGATACGATGGAAACTGCCTCATCCATCAGGATGCCTCTCTCCTGTAACAGACGGATCAGCTCCGGAATTACCATGGATGGATGGGTATCATTGATCTGAACGGTTGCATAATCTGCCAGATCATGTAAGTTTGATCCCTTCTCTACTGCCTCGTCAAGAATCAGTCTTGCAGCGTTGCTTACCATGAAATACTGCTGGTAAACACGAAGGAGACGTCCCTTGTCATCAGAATCATCCGGATATAAGAACAGTGTCAGGTTCTTTGCAATGTCATCTTTGTTGAAATCGATCGTATCTCCGACAATGCTCTCATCAACAGTCTCGATATCGAACAGACGCAGCTTTGTAGTACGGTTGTTATAACCAACGACATCAATGTTATATAATCTGGACTGTACGGTAAATCCACCGAACTGTACCGGATAAGTGACATCTGTCTTTGTCAGCCAGCTATCTGGTGTAATCCATGGGTTTGGAGTCTCTTTCTGTAAATTGTGGTCAAATACCTGTTTGAACAATCCGTAGTGATAATTTAATCCAACGCCATCACCGTTTAATCCAAGTGTTGCGATGGAATCTACGAAGCAGGCTGCCAGACGTCCAAGTCCACCATTTCCGAGTGAAGGCTCAAGCTCGATTTCCTCGATCTCTCCGATGTTCTTTCCAGATGCCTCAAGTTCGGATTTTACACTGTCATAAATGCCAAGGTTGATCAGGTTGTTGGACAAAAGCTTTCCGATCAAAAACTCTGCAGAGATGTAGTACAGCTTCTTTTTTCCCTCATTGCTGACCTTGTCCTCTGCCATCTGCTTTGTCATGTCAAGAAGTGCATAATAAATTTCTTCATTGGAACACTTCTCAATGGTCTTGTTATACTTCATGGATACTGCTTTTGCTAAAGTCATGTATTTTCCCTCCCACAAGATTTCGTGTTGTTTTGATGTACTCAGTATATGATTTTTTCCTGCTGATTTCTTGTCGTATTCAAGCAAAAACTGATACTATTCTATCATTTTTCATATTCAAATAACCCCCAGCTGTTAAATTCCACCAATTTCGTGCCACCTGTCTTGGTACATTTCCACAGTGCCTGCATATCCTGTGTTTTCGCCTGTTTCATGCGATTTCTGTCGTTTTTGTCCTTTACAGTCATAGGACAATTCTGCTAAAATAAAGATATGAATATACTTGAATATGAAAATTATCACGAAACCATCACACATGGGGATATCATCTTCCCTTATAATACATATCTATGCTCGATCCCACTGGATTTTCCGCGTGTACCGCTGCATTGGCACGATGAACTGGAACTGATCTACATCAAAAAGGGGATGGGACGCATTACGGTAGATTTCCGGGAATACAAAGTAAAAGGTCCGACTCTGGTTCTTATTCTTCCGGGACAACTCCACTCCATTGACCAGCTGGAAGATGCCTTCATGGAATATGAAAATATCATCTTTAATCCGAGTATGCTGATTCCACGGCAGAACGATGTGACTGCCACCGATTTTCTTCTTCCTCTTATGAGCGGAAAAGTCACGGTTCCAACCATCTTCACCCCTGTCTATCCTTATTACACAGATGTCATCATGCCAATTGATGCCTGTGACGAAATCAGCAAGACCAAACCACAGGGCTATGAACTGTACATCAAAAGTCAGTTGTACCAGTTTTTCTTTATTTTAGACAACCGCTGTCGGAACTTAACGACAGGCAGTAACCGCAAAACGCTTGATAAAATGAAAATTGTTTTAAAATACATTGAAAATAATTACATGCAAAAAATAACGATTGCCGACATCGCGGCAACCGTTGATTTTTCCGAATCTCATTTTATGCGGTATTTCAAAGAAACTATGGGAACGTCTTTCGTGGACTATCTGCGGGACTACCGCCTGACAATCGCCTCGCGTCTGCTGACAACTTCCGACTCCTCCATTCTGGATATTGCGGCAGAATCCGGTTTTGAAAATCTTTCCTATTTTAACCGGGTGTTCAAACAAAAATACAGCATGACACCGCGCCAGTTCCGGAAAGAAAGCCAGTAATTTTTCCGGCATAGCCGGTGAAAACCACACTAAAAAAACAAAGAAAAAAACGCAGCAAAAAGAAATCCCGCCACTACATCACTGATAAAGTGCACTCCGGAAACTACCCGGATCCATGCAATAGCAACTGTCATAAGCAAAAATACAATCCCCACAGCCGGGCACACAAACCAGAACGTAAACGCAATCACTGACGCGGAAAACACATGCCGGCTCGGCCAGGAATGTCCTTTCGTATCTTTTGGAATCACAGATGGCAGTTCAAATATTTCATACGGCCGTTTCCGGTTGATCCAGGCCCGCACAACCGTCACAATAATAAATCCGTCCAGCGGCACACAGATGGCTTTATACAGCCGCATATCCTTCTGCCACAGCAGCCACAGAAGCAGGCATGGATATGCCACAAAAATCACAACCGTCAATATTTTATTTGCTCTATGTAACGCCCGCGCACGTTTCGGGTCATCCCGAAACGGCTGGGTCATTTTAACGTAAGTTTCTTTTTTCATAGGTAATCCTGTCTAACGTCCGGTATTGGTCTTACCGCCATTGTTTGTGTCTGCATCCGGATCTACCGCGTCAATTGCATCATCCACGCCATCTGCCACAGCATCACCGGCATCTTTCACACCATCCACGACATCTTTTCCCATATCCCCGATATCTTTTCCGACATTGCCATCGTTTTTGGAATTTCCGGCATCCGTATTATTGTCTGTTGTACCATTTCCAGTCGTATTGTCCGTTCCCGGAATGTTTTCCTGTGTAGTAACCTGTGTATTGGAAGTATCGTTTACACCATTGTTCGTTCCGTCATCATTTGCTGTACCACAGGCCGCAAACAGACAGATCCCTGCTGCAAGCATTCCGCTCATCATCAGAACTTTTAATTTTTTCATCACACATATCTCCTTTTATTTGATCTACAGAGCTAGTGTGTGCAAAATTCCCATTTATTATACAACAGAATTTTCCAGATTTGCTAGTGCTTTTTCATCTTTGGCTGGCAGAGCAGGGAGGCAATATAAGAAAAAACGAGTGCTGCGGAAAGCCCTGCCGCACAGTTTTTAAAGCCGCCCAGAAAAATACCGATAAACCCTTTCTTGTCCACCATCTCTTTGACCCCCTTCCAGAGATTGTTACCAAATCCCAGAAGCGGCACATTCGCGCCCGCCTGCGCCCATTGGGAAAACGGCTCATAGATCCCCACAAATCCAAGGATGGCCCCAAGGCAGACCAAAAGAACCATGATACGTCCCGGAAGCATTTTTGTTTTTTCCATCAGGATCTGTGACAGTGCACAGATCATTCCCCCTGTTACAAATGCAATTACATACTGCATATCCTTATCCCTCCTTTTTTGCGGATGAAACACAGCTTTCCAGAACAACACCGTGTGCAATCCCCGGTATTGTCTGTCCTTCATTGAAACTGACCGTAGAAAGCAGTGCGCCTGTCGGCACAAAGAGTATTCTTTTCAATTCCCCGCTTGCCAGTTTTGGCAAAAAATGCGCACTCAGCACCGAGGCTGCACATCCGCATCCCGATCCTCCGGAACCGGTTCCCTGTGTCTGTGAATCAAAAATTAACATGCCACAGTCCTCATGCTGCTTGCGGATATCCATGCCTTTTTTCAGCAGCAGATCAAACAGAATCTGCTGACCGACTTCTCCCAGGTCTCCCGTGATAATCCGGTCATAATCTTCGGGTTTTCGTTTAAAATCCGTAAGATTCTGCGCAATCAGCTCAGCGGCAGCCGGTGCCATCACAGCTCCCATATTCATGGAATCTTTGATTCCGTAATCTACAATCTTTCCGGTTGTGACTCCCGCCACCTTTGCCAGCGGCTGCTTCGCATCCTTTGACAGAATAAATGCACCGCCTCCGGTCACTGTCCATGTGGCACTTACCGGACGCTGATTTGCGTATTCCAGCGGAAAACGGAACTGTTTTTCCGCACTGGCAAAATGGCTCGAAGTGACTGCGGCCACGCGATCCGCATATCCGGCCGCTACCGTCATTGCAGAAAGTGCCAGCGCTTCTCCACATGTGGAACATGCCCCGTACAGTCCAAACAGTGGAATTTCAAACGTTTTTAATCCAAATGATGAGGCAATCAGCTGTCCGAGCAGATCTCCGGCAAACAGATACCGCATATCTTCCGGCTTTTGATCTGCTTTCCCGAGGGCAAGCGTCAATGCTTCTTTCTGCAGACTGCTCTCTGCGGCCTCCCATGTCTGCTGACCAAATTTATCATCCGGTCCGATACAGTCAAAGGCATCTGCCAGGGGACCTTCCCCCTCTTTGGTTCCAACCACAGATGCTGTTCCAATAATAAAAGGAGCCTTTGCAAAGCAAAGACTCCCTGATCCAACCTGCTGATCCATACTGTCTCTCCTTACTTTGTTTTTCTGATAGTATGTACAGGTCGTGCGGTTTTATTCTGCTATAATGGTATACAGTGTCATGAAACAGAGAGCTTCAGCGTAAGCAGCACAATTTTAAAATCTTAATGTTCTATAATCCAGATAATGTCCTCATTACCAGATCTACATCCTTGTTTTCGAGTTCCTGTATAATATGTAAATATGTTTTCTGGGTAGTAGTCATACTGGCATGTCCCAAGCGTCTTGCTACACTGGCAATGGATACTCCTGCAAATAATAACAGTGATGCATGTGTATGTCGAAGCCCATGAATTGAAATCACTGAAATACCACAATCCCTGCAATGCCTCGCAAGAACATCATTAACCGTTGAATTATATATTTTTTCTTTTCCTACAAAAATCGGCTTATCTTCCGGCAGATTTTTAACCAATTCAGAGAACTTTACAACAATTTGCCAATCTATTTGTATTTTTCTGACCGATGACTTGTTTTTAGTAGGTAAAAAACCACCTGTTCCTTTATAATCCCAGGTTTTGCTTACCGATAATGTCTGCCTTGCAAAATCAAAATCTGCTGGAGTAATTGCAAGTGCTTCTGAAAAACGCATACCCGTTTTGGCAACCAATAGAATAAACCAATCCCAATTTGGTTTTTCCTTTATGTCAAGATGTGCAATCAATGTATGAAGTTCAAACTGATTGAGATATTTAATCTTTTTTACTTTTGGTGTTTTTCCTTTAATAATTGCTTTTCTTGTAGGATCTCTTTCTATCAGTCCCTCATCAACGGCATCCAGAATTGCTCCTTTCAACTGATGATGAAAATCAAGTGTTGTCTGTCTTTCATGTTCTTTTGCATAATCATTTAAAAGCTGCTGATACATCGTTCTTGTAAGTTCAGATACTTTCAAATCCGGCACCAGTTTTTCTACCCACTTTTGTGTCATTCGGTATTTTGCCAAAGTTGCTTCTCTTATGGCATCCTTCTTATATACATTAACCCATTCCTTATAATAATTACAGAAAAGTTCTGTGGTGTTCTCATCATTTCGCATAAGCACCTCCGTTTCCTGTACTACTTACGCTGATAAGAACAGTAAAGAATATTTATATATACAAATCAATCCTAATGGTTCATAAGAGGTTTAATTTCTTCATCCAGAGTTTTTCTTAACTCAGCAATCATCATTGTATAATATTTAAATTTTGGAATTGCTCTCTCCTGTACTTCTTTGTAACTGGCAAAATTTGCTGTCTCTTTAATTGCACTCTCATTCGGGATCTCTCCATTTCGATAATGCATTGCCGCATACATAACATCATCTTTAGACGTATACCATGTAATACAAAAATCTGTAACTACTTTTTCAATACACTCTTGTTTCATATTTTCAACAATATTCAGAATGGACTGTCCTTTATACTTATTTACATCCTGCTCAATTTCTCCAATTAAAGTGGTCATTATCTCAGCTACTTTCGGATTATCTTTTCTGAGTTCTTCCACATATTGCTTTACCTCATCCATCTGCTTTTGTTTCTGTTCCTGTGTAACATCCTGTGATTCTTCATCTGGTGATACAATGTTCTGGATCAGATTGATAATATACTCATAATCAATCTTTGTATGACTGTATGCCATTAATTCATAATCTTCATCTACGACAGGCACTCCCGGATCATCAATTTGACCATCGGTATCTTCTTTAATTTCCTCTTTTGCATTTAAGTACTGTCCTGCATAATCCGTATACTCATCTTCCGTAATACCATATCCAGCCAGCATATTATCTTCATACTGTGTAAATGATTTTAATTGCGCAAAAAACTTGTCAAAATCCTGAAACAGCTTAACAAATATTTTTTTCTCTTTTATTGACATTCCCGGAACTTCTTCCGGAGTCTCTGCAGATATTCGAAGTGCTTTTAATGACTTGCGAAATGCCGATTCCACCTCTTTCCAATCTGCCAGAAGAGCTGTTTGTGTACTTCCTGCAGAGTACAATCGTACCGCATTGTCAACACTCTCCTTAAATAATTTGGGTGCCTGAAATGTAACAATCTGACCATATACTTTATTTTTATCATAAATACGATTTGTTCTGGAAAATGCCTGAATCAAATCGTGCGGTCCCATTGGCGGTCTGTCAATGAATATCGTTGACAGACACGGTGCATCAAAACCGGTCAGGAGTCGATCGACTACAATCACCAGATCCAGCTGCTCATTTCTGCTCTTATATTTTGCATCCTTCCTTGCAAGACGCTTATTCAGATTTCCATTGTATCCCTGTATTTGAGAAATCTCATATTTTGTTCCAAACATTTTATTGTAATCATCTAATGATTCCTGCATCTTCTGCTGATTTACATGGGAACCTTCTTCGTTTTCTGTTACGGAATAAGTAATTGCAAACTTTGGGAAATCCGGTAATACCTGTTTTATTTTTTCATCTATTTTAAGTGTTGTCTTCCCTTCCTTTACCATTTTCAACAAATCATAATATTTTTGTGCCAATTGGATGGAACTCGTTGTAAGTAACCCCTCATATGTCTTTCCTTTTCCATTTTGAAATCCCAACTTATAATAAGATTTATTCAAAATCACCTCGAGTACTTTCAACATATGACTTTCGGTTACATAAAGATTACTGTCCGTTTCATCCTTTTTATTTTTTGGTCCATTATGTTCCACCTGAAATCCTAAAACAGCATTATCATGAATGGCATTCTGAATCGTATATTTATGCAGGCAATCTCCATATAATTCCTGTGTAGTACGAGGCAGATCTCCCATCTGTGGATATGGATTTTCCGCAAACCGGGGAGTGCCTGTAAATCCATACCATAAGGAATTTCCAAAAAATCTTTCTATTTCCCGCTTTGTTCCAGGAGTGACAGCTCTATGACATTCATCTACAACAAATGCAATTTTCAGGTTTTTAATTTTGTGATATTCCGGTGTACCTTCCTGCAATTTTCTGGTAATTAATCTCTGCAATTTCTGGATCGTTGTCACAATCACCTGACGATCATCTGATTTCAACTTTTTCTTTAAATCAAACACATTGTCTGTCTCATCTACATCTATAAGATCATTATTCGCATATGCCTGAAATGCCATGGTGGTCTGCGTATCCAGATCTTTTCGATCAATTAAAAAGATAGCTTTATCAATCGCCGGAATATCCATTAACAAATTTCTGGTAGCTTTATAAGAAGTTAAGGTTTTTCCTGATCCAGTTGTATGCCATACAAAACCAGATTTTCCAGTCTTAGAAGCATCACGAATTGCTTCTATTGCATGGATCTGATAAGGGCGCAACAAAATCAAACGCTTTGCCTCTTCATCCAATACTGTATATCTTGCGATCATCTCATGTGCCTCAGGAATACGAAGCACACTTTTTGCAAAAACAAGGTAATCGGAAACTGCGTTATTTTCCTTATCCAGCCATCCACTGATAAACTTCGGATTCAATTCGGTATCACTTGCAGCTGAAAAATATTTTGTATCAACCCCATTACTGATTACAAACATCTGTACAGCTGAGAATATTCCCGTAAATTTTCCCTCTCCAATATATTTTTTTATCTGCCAGAATCCATCCATGTACGAATGCTGCTTATTTTTCAATTCTATATGAATCATCGGCAATCCATTGATCATAAGAGTAACATCAAATCTTCGGTCTCTTGCATTTACACTACTATCCTCATCCATTTTTAACGCATTGTACTGATTAATCACCTCATAAACACTGCTGCCACCTGCAATATGCTCATGATTCATCACAACAAGATGCAACCGTTCGGTATCCCTTTGTACGTGTACCATTACTTTTCCATTTTCACCAACTAACCATTCGCCAGCCTTATAGAATGATGAAAACTGCAGTTGATTCTTTACCTGTTCAAATTCTGCATCCGAAAGTGGTTCTCCATTTAAACGTTCCTTATTATTCTGTTCAAGAATATATCTGAAATTCTTCCAAAGATCTGCTTCTGTTTTTAAGTCTTCGCGATACGTCCATTGTGAATCACCATAAATCAGTTGTTCAATAAGTTTCTGCTCTATCACGGACTCTAATTCTGCCATAATAGCCTCCTTTTTGGTTGTGTTTATATCGGTTGTTATGTATTTCATTACATTTTTTGCGCAAAATAGCTTATGCTGGTGAAGAGTTATAAGGTAGTCAAGATTAGTGAAAAACTCTCCAATCTTTGCTTGTTCATCAAATGACGGTACTTCAAAAGTAAGATTTTCAAGCACACCTTGACTAATATTTTTATTTGCACTATTGGTTGCTTGAGACATTATTTGATTTCGTACTTTTTGAGTTCCAAATATATATTTTTTAAAATCATTATTCAGTCCATATTCATCTCTAAATCGAATAATAAATCCTGAATATGTTGTATTTTCAAGGCTTTCGGGCACCAATGCTGCCTCGCCAACACCTTCAAGCTTTACTGAAGAACGAACAAATAATACATCTCCTTCCATCAGCGTATATTCTAACAATTGTTTTTCCGTAGCATCAGCTAATCCTAATGCATTAACATTAACTACATTATTTCCAAAAATATTTTGTAAATTAACAAAATGAAATCCATGCCCCATAGCATCTTTGGAAAAGTTCATTCCGTTCTTCAATGAACCAAGTTCTCCCAACTTACGCTGTTCCCAAGCGTCCAGCGCAATATCAATAAATCTATAACACTTACGTTGGTGAAGAGTGATGAGGTGGTCTAAACTTCTAAAATAATTTCCAATTTTCTTTTGTTCTTCAAATTCAGGGCATAAAATAGGGATTTTTTTACATGTCTCCTTATTGAGTTTTGGCATTGCCATTCCTGTATTATATTGCTTATAGTCTTTTCGTTCTAATGAATTACAAATAAAATTATTTTCATTTCCTTGCTTTGTTCGAAGAACATGCGCATGGTTATTTACCCAGTATTTTCCGCTTGCCAGAAAGCATACCGGATAATTTCTTTCGGTAATATTGGCACCATCTTCACTTAACAATATCAACTCTTCGTCGAACAAATATCCATCCACATAATCAACAATACCAGAGGCTCCATAATATGGATATGAACCAGAAATGCGTTTTGCACCTTCTAAAGGTTTTCTCATTGTATCAAGAAATTCAACTACATCATCCAACTTACGCTGTTCCCAAGTTTTCTCTTATATTTTTCTTTTTATAAAAACTTACGATAATATAAAGTGTTTAACAAAAATACCGTATCTCTCCAAAATACTCAAACCATTTTTGTTTTACCTCATCACTTCTTGCTTCAATAATCCTTACAATATTTCTCAAAGCAACTGTTGGAATATTTGATATGTTATTCACAACAATACATTTTCCGGCAGATGTAATCCACACTTTCGTTGCATTCTGATGTGGACGTCCTTCTGCAATATGCACATGTATCGGTTCCAACGGTTTCCCTTCATTTGCCCAAAAATATATCCAGTAGGCTCCTACCTTAAAAACCTGAGGCATGTTCAAATCCCCCTTCTTTTGCGAATTCCATAATCAAATGTGCTGTTGATTTTATAATTTCCATAAACTCTTCAACCTGTTTATCTGAATATCCATTGATTTCTTTTATTTCATAAGTTGGCAAATAACATGTCATATTATGAAATCCATCTTTTTTATCCGGGGTTTCAATATAAACTTTTACCGTTCCATCTGCATTCATATCAGAATGCACAATTTCTGTTTCATCATTTAACGTCATAAACGGATACATCATAATTCTTACCTTCTTTCCCTAAATCTAATACTACACTAGATTACATCGTAAGTATAATTCTTTTACAAATATTTATTTCAAATAAATATTATATATTTGTTTTGTATTTTCTTTTTAAAAATTACTATAAAATGTTACATAAACATATTTTGTAGCATAAATTTCTTTAATTTTTGCAATTCATCACACTTATGCTGGTGAAGAGTGATGAGGTGGTCTAAACTTCTAAAATAATCTCCAATTTTCTTTTGTTCTTCAAATTCAGGGCATAAAATAGGGATTTTTTTACATGTCTCCTTATTGAGTTTTGGCATTGCCATTCCTGTATTATATTGCTTATAGTCTTTTCGTTCTAATGAATTACAAATAAAATTATTTTCATTTCCTTGCTTTGTTCGAAGAACATGCGCATGGTTATTTACCCAGTATTTTCCGCTTGCCAGAAAGCATACCGGATAATTTCTTTCGGTAATATTGGCACCATCTTCACTTAACAATATCAACTCTTCGTCGAACAAATATCCATCCACATAATCAACAATACCAGAGGCTCCATAATATGGATATGAACCAGAAATGCGTTTTGCACCTTCTAAAGGTTTTCTCATTGTATCAAGAAATTCAACTACATCATCCAACTTACGCTGTTCCCAATCGTCCGAGAATCCAGAAAATCTAATTTCCGGGACACATTTCCCATTTTCCGGAAACATTTTTTGAAGCATATATTTTTTCAAACTTTTAGTTTCTTCACACTTACGCTGGTGAAGAGTGATGAGGTTATCGAGAGAGTCAAAATACTCCCCAATTTTTCGCTGTTCATCTAACATCGGATATGGAATTGGCATTTCCATAAACTGTGTTGATGAAATCGTAAATCTGTCAAACCGAGCACCCGAATCTCCATTTAATTTCATGAATCGATGCCACTTTGTAGTTTTAAAATAAAATTCCAAATACCAATTATCTATATCATGTGTTCTAAACACCGTATACAATGGTGACATTACGCCATTTCTGCCAAGTCTGTTACGATTTATTGGTCCAACAGGAGCCATTACAGAAATTCTTGGATTATAAATGAAGTCATCATTCCTGACTATATAATAACTATCCAAATTTTCATTGTTTACAATCTCTCTATCAAAATAGTCCTTCTGACTAATAATTCCCTGTTCTGCTGAGTTTGTAAATGGCTCTGAAAATTCATTGTTTTTATTCTTCTCTGACACCTTATCGGCAATCTCTTTCAACTTACGCTGTTCCCAAGCGTCCTCATACCCTTTGAATCTAATTTTAGGTTTTCCCATCGCTATCACCCCTCCATCTTCCTAATCAGTTCATTCAACGAGGACATAATAGTTTCATCCGTAGATGTCAATTCTTTAAGTAAGGACAGAAATTCTCCCTGCGCCTGTTCCAATTCCTTATCCGTCTGATCCATCTGCGTTAAAAGAGCATTTATATCGACTTCTTCCTCTTTTTCAAAATTATCTACATAACGCGGAATATTCAAATTAAAATCATTCTTCTCAATATCCTCAAAACTTGCAAGATAGGACTCTTTTTCTACTGTTTCTCTTTTACTGTACAACTCCATAACAGCTTCTATATGTTCATCTGTCATGGCATTTTGCTTTTTCCCTTTGTCAAATTTCTTTGATGCATCAATAAACAACACATCTCTTCCATCTCTGTGTTTCTTTAAAACGATGATACAAGTAGGAATTGAAGTATTATAAAATAAATTGGCAGGCAATCCAATTACTGCATAAATATTCCCTGCACGAAGCAATTTTTCTCTGATTTTTCCTTCTGCTGCCCCTCGGAACAGAACCCCATGAGGTAATACAATTGCCATTGTTCCATTACTTTTTAAATGATACAGACCATGAAGTAAAAAAGCATAATCCGCTTTTGATTTTGGAGCCAATACTCCATAGTCGCTGAATCTTTCATCTTGTAAAAATCCGGCTGTTGCACTCCATTTTGCAGAGTATGGTGGATTCATAAGTACCATGTTGAAATCGGTCTCTTCTCCTGTCGGCCAGTCTCCATCCAGCGTATCACCATTGCGAAGTACCTGATTCTCCGGAGTAATTCCGTGTAAAAACATATTCATACGTGCCAGATTATAAGTAGAAGTATTTAGCTCCTGCCCATAATACTTAATATAACCTGGTTCAGTGGCATACTTTTTGGCATTTAACAAAAGAGACCCAGAACCCATGCATGGATCATATACAGATAATCCCTTTTTGTTTTCCTGCCCTGCAATTGCAATCTTTGTTAATATCTTTGAAACTGCTTGTGGTGTATAAAATTCTCCTGCCTTTTTTCCGGTCTCTGACGCAAACTGTCCAATCAAATATTCATATGCATTTCCAAGTATCTCTGCGTCTGAATTCAACAAATCTGCCTTATCAATTTCCTTAACAAGACTGGATATGGTATCACTTTGCTTCTGATCTCCATTTCCCAAACGATTAGAGTACAAATCAATATCTGTAAATAAATCTGCAAACAATGGATCACTCTGTTCAATATTGTTAAAAGCTTTTTGCAATAACTCCCGATTAAATGCATTGTTTCTCGCCGCATCAGCAAAACACGTATAGGTAAGTTGCGGTTCAATCAAGTAATGACATTCTGACTTTATCTGCTCTTTCAGTTCCTCAGCACTTTCGTCTTCTAGTGCTTCTTTGTATGCATCCAATGCAACTTTTAAACTCTTCGGCTTTTCATCATAAATCAAATCATAAACTTTAATTAAAAATGTATCCGAAAGATATTTATAAAATACAATTCCAAGTAAATAATCTTTATATTCATTTGCATCCATCTTGGATCGGAGAATATCTGCGCCACTCCATAATACACTTATCAAATCTTTACTACCTTCTACTTCTGCCATGCTCTTTCCTCCGCTCGTTTTTCAATTTCAATGATCTCATACTGCTCATATTTTCCAAACAGATCGATTTTAATCGTTTCGCCATTAAAACGCTGATAAGATTATAATAACAAATTACCTTTTTATTTACAATCAAATATTAGAAAGCCCCCCACAACCACAGAACACACCATCGTGTGCCCCATAGCGCGAAGGGCTTTCATCCATTCTTTTACGCCTGTCTCAAACCAGGTTTTATTTTCCCTCGAACTGTACGACAGAGTCCACGTCATAGTCCTTTAAGACTTCCCGTCCGTTGAGATCGCTTAACTCTATGAGAAACAGCATCTTTACCACTTCACCGCCAAGTTCCTCTACCAGTTCTGCAGCAGCTTTCATGGTTCCGCCGGTTGCAATCAGATCATCCAAAAGTACAACCTTTTCTCCTTTTTTAACGGCATCTTTATGCATTTCAATCGTTGCCGTACCATACTCCAGATCATATGTTTTTTCAACTGTCTCACACGGCAGTTTTCCTTTTTTACGAATCGGTACAAACGGCTTATGCATGACATAAGCAAGTGGTGCCCCAAAGATAAAACCTCTGGATTCTGCTCCGGCGATCACATCAAAATCAACGCCCTCCAAGCGTTTTGCCAGTTCATCAATGGAAAGCTTCAGTGCATCTGCATCCTGCAGTACACTTGTGACATCACGGAAAATAATTCCCTTCTCCGGGAAATCCGGGATACTGCGAATGTACTCTTTTAACTCTTTCATCCTCTTACCTCACTACTACACGAATTTCTTCGCGTTTTTGACTTTTGATGGTTCTATTATAAGACTTTCCCCGCGCAAGCGCAACTCTCACTTAACTTTTTTCCATTCCTGCGTGCGCCTTGTGACCTCTTTTACCGTCAGGATTCCCTCTGCCACCGTAAACCGGATGTCATAATCAGCAAATGCCATCCCGTAGATATAATCCGGCTTTTTGTTGTATGCTGCCCTTGGATCCTGTGCCAGAACCTCAAGAAGCGGTTCTCGCAGATGTTCCGGAAGCTGTGCCTGCAATTCCTCCGGAAATACTACCGGTATCTGAAACTCCCGGAATTCTTCCGCAAAACCGTTTTCTGCCTCCGGATGGGCATCCACGTACGGCAGATACGGTTTGATATCAAAAAGCGGTGTGTGATCAAGCAGATCCAGCCCGGAAACCGTAAGAACCGGTCCAAGCTTCTGATCGATGCGCACTTTTTCAAGTTTCACGCACGAAAGACCGATCGAATTCGGGCGAAAGGGGGAACGTGTGGCAAACACGCCCCGTTTTTCTTTTCCTCCCAGACGGGGAGGTGCTACCGTTGCATGAAAGGTATCCTGCTTTGCCCTCGAAAACTCCCAGAGAAGCCACAGGTGGGAAAACTCTTCGATTCCACGCACTGCATCCGGATTCCGGAATTTCGGTGTGAAAATAATTTCCCCACAGGTACTCTCCGCCAGCCCACTCTGTCTGGGAATTCCAAATTTTTCTTTATACGGGGTCTCTACATAAGCTATATATTCCATATCCGTTCCTACATCTGATAAAACCGCAGATTTTCTTTCAGTTCCGGTGTGATCTCTCCACCTGCTGCTTCATATTTATCGTAAACAGAACGGAACCGCTGCAGTTTCTTTCTGTTTTCCGCATCAAGTCTGTGAAATGCATTCTGATACTGTGGATTGGTGGCCAGTCCCTGGCGGATATCCTTTGCAAACGGACAATACCTTACCAGAATATCTCTTGCCACTTTATTCAGTCGGAAACTTCCCTGTGACTCATACTTCATCCACGCCTGATAATCCTTGACAAATACCTCACGGTAACTGTTGCGCGCACGGGACAATGCAGTCTTGATCTTTTCCTTTGCATCTGCAGAAAGATCTGAATTTTTGCGATAATACTGAATAAAATCACAGTACTCCGCCGTAAGCGATTTCTCCCGGATATCGTTCCAGTATACACCCTGCACACGTCTGCAGATCTCCCAGCGGTATCGGCCGATACATTCCACCATCTGATCATCGAGATCCACTGCGGAAAAGATCGGAAACAGAAAACGCGCTGGTGTATCAATCTTGGCCCCGGATGTCTCCTGCCACATCAGGGTACGGGTTCCGGCATTTGGCATCAGAATCACATCCGGCAAAATCTCCTTTTTGATCCATTCCTGATTGATTCCGCGATCCGGATCGGAAAACATGACATCATGATAGAGTGCAGAATAATCCACACAGCGCACCTTATTGATGGCATCGGCAATTTTTTCTGCGGTAACTGCCATCTTTTCCACGGTGTTGATGAAATCCTCTTCCATCAGAACCGGACAGAATGTAGTCACACGGCCATAGGTCACACGGTTTCCGGAGGTAAACATATTGCGGATCTCAAACTGTACTTTCTGCCTGCTGTCATTTTTATACTGTTGCATCTGCGCTTCCGTAATATTCCCAGTTCTCTTTTCTTCCAGCAGAAATGCATTGAAATCCTGGTCAAATTCATTGCGGGACGGTTCTTTCTTTCCCTGATAAATCTGTACCAGCCAATCATAAACCGTATAGACATTTGCAGAGTGAAACAATCCAAGCGAATCCGTCAGATTATACAGTGCATTTGTGTTAGTTTCCCCCAGCACCTCCGCATCCATAAACCCAAAATTGAAAAACATCATCATGATCGGTGACGGCTTGACCAGTTCCTCAACTGATCTCATAAACGCCTTGGTATAAATATCGTAAAAGACCTTTGTGATTTCCCTGCGCAGCTGTCTCGCCTCATTGTCTGTAGACATCATATCCGGCAGCTCCCGGTACTGCTGCACAATGCTGTGGAAATCCCTGATCATATCGCTGCCATATCCTGCATACTCCATAATATGTGCAATACAATCCTCACGCATAATATTGATACGGCCTTCGGACTCCTTGGTAAAGTCGTAATTCTCGCAGAGCTCATGTGCCTCCGCCATCTGCTTTTTGTCGTATACATCAAGCTTTGTCATGACATCCACCATATTTAACAGACGCTTTTTGATCTCGGAAATGTCCTGCTTTTTCTGCGACTGCTGGACTGCCATTGCAAAAAACAGATGAAAAATATCATCTCTGGAATCTGAAAATAAAATATCCCTGTTGTACTGCAGATAATTTACCATCTCGCCGATTCCCTGTGTCACACGGCGCATCTGTGCCGCCGCCTCCATGATTGCTCCCACACACAGACTGTCATCTTTGATCATCAGCTGCATATATTCTTTCAGATAACTCCGGACCAGACTGTTACTGTTTGCAATCTCCCAGTTTTCCGCACGGTGCTGCATTTTTAAAGCTGCAAACTGTTCCATACGTGGAAAATCCTGTTCTTCAAGAAGCTTCTCGCTGCACAGATTTTTGTATTCGCTGTACAACGTTTCCGCAGCATTATGTAAAAGCATGCATTTTTTCTGCAGACTGGCATACAGACACAGTGCCTGATGCCTCTGTTCCACTGCCGTACGCAAAAAAATCGGGCGGAAATTCTCATGTTCGGACAAAATCTTCCGCAGATCCTGTGCATTTTTACATGGAATCACAATCAATGTCGTATCTTCATTTGCCACATAATCGCAGGCAAACCATTCGTTCTCGAGAATACCCACAATTGCATTCCGGTGCATAATGATCTCTGCAAATGCAAACTGCCGGATCACCGATCCCTCCTGAATCAGATACCATTCCATCACCTTGTCCTGTTTTCTGGCAAGCGTTTCTCCCTTTTTTACCTTTAAAACATTCATGTCTTACTGCTCCTTGTCTGCGCCGCCGGACAGCTGAAACGCTATATGATCTACCGTAAGTCCGGTTGCTCCAAAATATAATCTCATATAATGATGTCCCTCGAATGTATCAAACCGGATCTGCTGTGTCACCCACTGCCCTTTCGATCCCCGGAAGGACATTGTTCCTTTGATAATATTGTCCAGATATACCGTTACCGGAAGCTGTGCCAGATCATCCAGATTTGATTTTACTTTCATCTGCAGTTTATAACTTCCGGCTTTCATATCCAGATCCGCAAGTATTTCTTTTCCCTGATGTGTATCCCAGCCGCCACCGGAAATGCGGATGTTTCCCTGTTCATCTGCCACAAATTTCATCATCTTTGAGACATCCGGATCATCTTTTGCAGCATTCTTCCGGTCTTTAAGTTCTTCCGGAGAAATCCTATCCATCTCATAAAGCATCGCCGGGGATTTTAGTACAAACTGCAATATATTGATGGCATTTCTCTGCAGCTGTCCTCTCGTAAGATTTCCCTTCTGGAATTCTTCGAGCATATCATCCTGCTGCATATCCTGCGCGTCTGCAGTCACCATATATACATCATTCTGTGCCGCTGCCATGACCGCATGTATACGCGGATCCGATGGCTGTCCCTCATGGTTTGCCTTTGCCCACCAGTCGGTCATAACGATGCCGGAAAATCCCCAGTCTTTGCGCAATACAATGGTATTGAGATCATAACTTCCTGCAGTCCACACCCCGTTGACCGGGCCATAGGTAGTCATAACAGAGCGGGCCGGCCCTTCTTTTACCGCAATTTCAAATCCCTTCAGATAAATTTCCCGCAGTGCCCGCACGGAAATAATCGAATCTGCCTCATGTCGTTTCGTTTCCTGATTGTTTGCCGCAAAATGTTTGATGGTTCCTGTGGAACCTGCAATATTAAGTCCCTGCAGCTGTGCGGCTCCCATTTTTCCGGTTAAAAACGGATCTTCGGAAATATACTCAAAGTTTCGTCCGTTCAACGGATTTCTGTGAATATTCAATCCCGGTCCGAGCAATGTATCTACACGGTTTAACCGTAGTTCAAGCCCTGTCATTTCATATAATTGACGCACCAGTTCACAGTTAAATGTACATCCGAGCAGCGTTCCGTTCGGAAGGGAAAACGCCTTTGTTCCGCAGTCCATACGTATTCCGGATGGTCCGTCCGATGCACATTCTGCTGGAATTCTAAACTTCCTCAAAGACGGAGTCAGTCCTGCAAATGCCGCTGCAGTACCCGGAGTCACCTTCGGACTGCACATGCCTTCTCCGCGGAACAGCATAATCAGATCCTCGTCCGACAATTGTGCCACAAATGTCTCCATGGAAATCTTTTTGTCATATACATCTTCCAGACGATAGCCTTTATCGCCAGTCTGTGAAATCTCTGCCGGTTTTTCCACGCGGTCATACGGACCATAGATCCGTTCCGGTGTATCGGAATATCCGATCACATCACCCGGCTTTCTTGTCATACGGGCAAACGGTTTCTGCGGTGCACAGACTTCCTCAAGCTGTTCAAGTACTGTAAACGTCTGCGGATAACTGCCTGCCTTTTGTGCCGTCCGCACATCGGTTCCCACATAAATGGTATAAGTACCCTCCAGCAGCACAAAACAGTCCCTGTGTCCGGTTACACCACTGTCATCATAGGAGGCAAATGTATTTTTCGGAATCTCCAGAGTAATATGCTCTTCTTCCCCTGCTGCCAGTTCCTTTGTCTTTGCAAATCCACAAAGAACACGCACCGGTGTATCCAGTACCCCCTGTGGGGCTTTGGCATATACTTCAAGCACTTCTTTCCCCGGTTTTGTTCCGGTATTTTTCACTGTTGCCTTCACACAGACCGTATGCTCGTCCTTTTCTTCTGCAGACGCTTGCACGGAAAAAGAAGTATACGACAATCCAAATCCAAACGGATACAAAACTTTATCTTTGGCAAATGTCTCAAAATACCGATATCCCACATAGATATCTTCTTTATAATAGTTTTTCTGTAAATCCCCGAAATTTGACGTGGATGGATAGTCACTGATATCCTCTGCAATCGTATCGGTCAGTTTTCCGCACGGATTCACACGCCCCGTAAGTACATCACAGACACCGTTTCCACCTTCCTGACCTCCCTGCCATGCATAGAGTACCGCTGCCGGATCAAATTCTCTGACCCATTTCATATCAATGATATTTCCCACATTTAAAATAACGGCCGTGCGTGAAAATTGACTGCTCACTTTACGGATCAGGTCTTCTTCTGTCCGTGTCAGCTTATAACTGCCCGGCTTGTCCGTATTGTCCTGGTCTTCCCCAGCCGTACGTCCAAGAATCACCAGTGCCACATCATCCCCGGATGCGGTTTGAAGCATCTCTTCCGTCACGGGCATTTCTTCCTGTGACCACGGAACCAGCCCCCATCCCTCACCTTCGTCATATGGATGGTCTTTGATCCATTTTTCGTAGATCCCAATCAGTTCTTCATCCAGCGCAATATCTTTGCAGGCGCGCAGCGCATCAAGGATTCCAACCACATAGCGTGTATTTACCAGTCCGCCCGAGCCAAGTCCGCTTTTGTAATAATGAAACGCCATGCGCCCAAATACAGCAACTTTATCTCCTTTTTTAAGTGGCAGGGTACTGTTGTCATTTTTCAATAACACGCATCCCTCCGCAGATGCAGTCCTTGCCAAATCTGCATATTTTTCCATATTCAATGCATATCTGCCCATTTAAAATCCTCCTGAAACTAATCGTACCTTTTATTATACGCCAGTCACAAAGAAGATTGCAATTAGAAAATATGGATTTACCAATATTTTGGAAGCCCGTAACCAAAAAAGAAATAATAAAAAGAACCAGCCATTTTCCCCAGTGCCATGGCAATCATAACACCACTGAGTCCACGGTTGATATACAGACGCCGGAACAGGATCGGAAAAGTATTTAATATTTCTGCCAGTGCCACCGCAGTACATCCCACAAAAATTCCCGCTGCAGTTCCATAAGCGCCCAAAATGACATGCGCCAGCCACGGATACGGCAGCTGTGCCTTCCACTCCACCACAGAAAATACGGCACCGGTCAATACCCCCAGTATAACCGTATTTTCGACCATCAGTATCCGTTCTCCAAAATTGCAGCGTTTGATCATGCGCGGAATGACCCCGATCACCAGAAGAAACGCAAACGTTCCGGCAGAAACCGCAATGCCGCAGGCTGTCGCAAGGCCCGCCATAAAAATGTGTCTAAGAAACATCGTGTTCATGCCCCTTTCTTCCCGCGTTCTCTATAAATGCCATATCGACATCCTGTTCATACTTTCGCATCTCAACCTGAATCGGTGTCGGATCTGAAGTGATTTTTTTCTTTCCGATATGGTTAAAAAATACCAAAATTCCCACTGCCAGTCCCAGACAGTAAAAAATTTCGATTTCTGATACTTTCGGTTTTTCTTTTCCCATCACCTGCTGATAAAACCGGTCGAACACTTCCCCCACGGACACGTCATTGTTAAATGCCATAATCGTAAATGCCGCTCCAAGAAAGATTACTACAACCATCACAACAACTTTAAGCGTCTCCAGCCATTTCGGTGCCATCGGTGCATCTAACAATTGCACCACAAAATCCTGTTCCCCGATACTAACAATTTCCACATCCGGGTAATCCGTCTGTATCCGTTCGATCACATTTAGCATCGAAAATACTTCCATTCGTTTTTTCTTTTTTCCTTCTTTTTTCTGGTCATCGTTTTTCTTAAACGTATACAGTGTTTTATTTTTTATTCCGGCACAGATTGTAGAATCTGCACACTGTACAGACATCACATCCTGTATCTTTATTTTTGGATCATGGCAGACACTGTTGCGGTCTGCCTTCAGATAAACTATTTCCCGTTTTTCTTTCATTCTGCACCTCTTTGATTACTTATTCTCTACGGTAGTATGTGCAAAATTGAAAAAGAGTACACGGAAAAACATAAGTTTTCTCTATGCGACGGACCACGCAGTTCCCCAGCGAATTTAAAATAGCCAGTAAATAAGTCCCAGCACCCAGCTTGAAAAAATTCCATACAAAATCACCGGACCGGCAATCTTAAAAATCTGGCATCCGATACCAAATACCTGTCCCTCTTTCTGGAATTCCACCGCAGAAGCACACACGCCATTTGCAAATCCGGTAATCGGAACCAATGCCCCTGCGCCTCCCCAGTTGGCAAGAATCCCATATACATTACAGCTCGTCAGGATCACCGAAAGAAGAACAAGAAGTAAACTGCACCAAAGAGCGGCATCCTCTGCCTTAAGTCCGAATACCCCGGCTGCAATCTGTAAAATAATCTGTCCCAACAGGCAGATACCTCCCCCAAGCAAAAAGGCTTTTCCCATATTTGCCCACAGATTATGTTTCGGTGTCATCTGTTCGACATACTCATTATACTCCTGATTGCGCACTTCTTCCTGTTCCAGAGTCATCTTACTCATTTCATACATCCTCATCTTTCTTTTAAAATTACTTGTAGTATGTACGAAAATTGCAAAAATATAAGGTAACTATCGCTCATAGTTACCTTATAACCGGATGGAGCGATGTCGTGACCTGCCACATGTCAGGTTCCTGTTCTCCCCAGGCAAACAGCTCATCCATCTGTGCATCATGATCCGCTGACGGCTCATAATTCTTTATGATCTGTATCAGATATTTTTCCTGTTCACTCTGCGGGGCCAGATTATCCTGCATCTGCAGAATCGCTTCCAGAATCTGTTCCGGTTCCATATCTGTCCGGATCTCTATGTTGTATAATTTTCTCATCAGTCCCGCAGCATAGAAAAATTCGTAGTTTCCAAGCATCACGGATTTTTGCATATTACATTTTAAAATCACACTCTGACGTGCAATGGAAGGTACCATAGCATTCCCTTCTTTCCGACTGTTCCGTAATAATTTTATTCTTCGTAACTATTCTTCCTTTTTCTTCTGTTCCTCTTTTTCCTTTTCTTCTAAAATTGCTTCATTCAGCTGCAGCATCTTTGCATCGAGGTTTGAAACAATTTCTGCACAGGCACGCAGATCCCGGCTGATATATTCCGGGGCATGCCCCTCAAATTTATAATAAATCTTGTGCTCCAGACTTGCCCAGAAATCCATTGCAATGGTGCGGATCTGGATTTCCACCTTTGTATCAACCACACGGTCCGATAAAAAGATAGGAACCGTCACGTGCATATGGAAACTCTTGTAACCGCTGACTTTCGGATTTTTGATATAGTCTTTTACACAGATCACGGTCAGGTCATTCTGTTTTCCGATCATTTCTGCAAGACGGTAAATATCCGAAGTAAACGAGCAGACAATACGGATTCCTGCAATATCGTTAATATAATTTCTCATATTCTCGATCGTACTCTCATATCCGTCACGCTTTAATTTTTTTACAATACTTTCCGGTGTTTTAATCCTCGACTTAATATATTCAATCGGATTGTACTTATGTATATGAACAAACTCGTCATTTAAAATCTCAAGTTTTGTTCCCACCTCTTTCAGTGCTGAATTATATAAAAACATCATAGTTTCCCAACTATCAATATCTTCTCCCAGCATCTGCGATGTTCCCATGTCATTCCTCCTCTTTCCTGCCACAATGGCAGACATTCCTTTCATAAATGCGAAAGCAGACCTCACACATGTATTAACGTGCTTTCCCATATGGTATTATCATATCACAAGAAACACGTTCTGTACGCAGAAAGCAACAAATTTAATATTTTTTTAATCTTCGTCTATCACCTGTATCTCCAGATAATCAAATTCTGTTTCCTCCACAAAATTGTCCTTGCCAAACCTCGTTCGCGCATGCCTTTGAAATTCCGCTATATTCGCATCAAACCAGATCGGTTTTCCCAGATCCCACTTCAGACAGACTTCTTCAAGTGCATGAAAAATCTTATGTGTACGTGTATCCTCCGTATTATCTTCTATGGTTTCCGATTTTAATAAGTGTGTGTTTTCCCAGATTTTAAACCATATTTTCATTGTGCTCTCCCCGCTGTCTCTTACATTCATACATCAAAAGTGCTGCGGAAACGGCTGCATTCAGCGACTCCACCTTTCCCTCCATGGGAATCTTCAGATAGCAATCCGCACACTCTGCAATTTCATCAGACAGACCGTTCCCCTCATTTCCAATCAGGAAGCCACATGCCCCGGTAAAATCAAAGGCATCATAATATGTATCTCCTTTTAAATGTGCCGCATACAATCGGATATTCTCCTTATGCAGCTCATCAAGCAGATCCGGCAGATGCTCCGTGATCAGGTACGGAACACGGTAGATACTTCCCATCGTCGAGCGTATGGTTTTCGGGTTAAACAGATCCACCGTCGTTTTATTCATTATAATTCCCGTGATGCCGGCACCCTCTCCGGTGCGCACCATCGTTCCAAGATTTCCCGGATCCTGCACGCTCTCAAGAATTAAAAGATGCGTGTGATCCCCCTGCAAAAGATCGGGCAGATCATACTTCGGCATGCGGACAATCGCAAGGATTCCCTGCGGAGTCTGTGTATCCGAAATTTCCCGGAATACCGCATCACTCACGACCTCATACCGGTATCCCTGCAGACATTTTTCATGTTCCGGTTTTTCCAGAAAACTTTCCGACACGTAGACAGACACCACCGTATCCGCCGGTGCTTCCTGAAACATCTTTATTCCTTCCACAACAAAGACCTGTTCTTTTTTTCGTTCTTTCGCCCTTTTCATCAGCTGTGACAGATGTTTCATCTGCTGATTTGCACTGCTTGTAATCATATCATCCGTATAATCCTTTCCCATTACTTACTGTTTCCTTTTATGAAACAGTGTTTCCGGAATCGAGAAGCCAAAAATAATCCCAAATACAATGGCCAGGGCAATCTCAAAAGTTTCCAGCCCTTTTGCCGAGCATTTTGCCGGCATTCCGGATATCAGATAATATGCCGTATAATAGATACCGGCTCCCGGAACCAGTGGGAAAATCCCGGATACCAGATAAATCGTGGCAGGATTGCATCTTGCTACTGCCAGAATACGACTTAAAATTGTCAAAACAAAGGTTGCCACCAGACTGCCCAAAACCACATTCCCCGACTGCCTGTACAAAATAAAATAAACCAGCCAGGCAAGCCCGCCTGATACGCCACAGAAAACCAGTTCCTTTTTCGGTGCCGCAAACAAAATGGCAAAAGTAACCGTGGCAATCGCTGCAATAAAAAACTGAAGTACATAACTCATACCGGTAAATTCCCTCCATATCGCAACAACAGAATCGGCAGTGCAATGCCCACTGCAATGCAAAGTGCCGTAAGAAGTGCATCAATCAGATGGATCGTTCCGGACAAATAATCGCCATTATAAAAATCACGAATGGATGTTGTCAGTGCAATTCCAGGTACTAACGGCATAATTGCCCCGATCACCACTTTGTCATGCAAAACAGGTATTACACCCGCGGCCGCTGGCAGACTAAGCAAAGAGATCAGCAGACTGACATATACATTCGTTAAAAATCTGGAAACTTTACGCTTCCGGCACACAAACAATGCCAGCTGCTCTATCAGCCCTACAAAAAATGCATACAGTGCTTCCGGCAAATGCCCTCCAAACATGAAGGTAAACGCTGCACAACCGATTCCACATGCCAGTAACTGTACCGCATTCGCATAAACCGGAATTTTTTTGCACTGTTTCAACCGCTCCGATGCCTCCGAAATCGAACATTTATGATTACAGATATCACGGGTCAGCTGATTTAAAGCAGCGAGTTTCCCCAGATGGGTTGCCGAAAGAGGAACATATCTTACCACACTGCAGGCATCCTCCCTGCTCTCATTTGCACTTGCAAAAATTCCGTTGGATAAAACATAAGCATCAAAATCATCCAGGCCAAAAGCTTCCAATATGCGTATCACAGAATCTTCCACCCGGTAAATTTCTGCTCCGCACCGCAGCATCGCGTCCCCGATTTCTACTGCCAGTGTGAGAATTTCCTTGGTGTTGTCCATTGCCCGTCTCCTTGAAAATCCCATTGATTTCAAACCTAAAAATGCGGCAGAGAGAATTCCCTGCCGCACTATGTTCTCCAATAAAAGGAATAACTATACCAGTGTCTTTGAGATTTCGTACATGTACTCATCGACATCTTTCTTCATAGCCAGAGCTTCATCAATGTCGAAATCTACAAACTTGCCACCCTTATGTCCAATGACACGGTTGCTCTTTCCTTCGCAGAGAAGGTCAACTGCCATTGCACCCATTGTGGTTGCATAGACACGGTCCTTACATGTCGGGCTTCCACCACGCTGCATATGTCCGAGAATCGTTGCGCGTGTCTCAACACCTGTCGCTTCCTCGATACGCTTTGCCATGCTCTGTGAATGACCGATACCCTCAGCATTTACAATAATATAGTGCTGCTTTCCGTTCTTTCTTGCGTTGACTACCTGATCAATCAGACGCTGCTCATCGTAATCATATTTTTCTGGAAGGAGAATCTCCTCAGCACCGTTTGCAAGACCGCACCATAATGCGATATGTCCGGCTCCACGACCCATAACCTCGATAATTGAACATCTCTCATGGGAAGTAGAAGTATCACGAACCTTGTCAATCGCTTCCATGGCTGTATTAACAGCAGTGTCAAAGCCAATGGTATAATCGGTACATGCAATATCCAGATCAATGGTTCCAGGAAGCCCAATGGTATTGATTCCCAATGCGGCAAGCTTCTGTGCGCCCTTGAAAGAACCATCTCCACCGATAACTACAATTGCATCAATTCCATGCTTCTTACAGATCTCCGCACCTTTCTGCTGTCCTTCCGGTGTGGTGAACTCCATACAACGGGCAGTCTGTAAAATAGTACCACCACGGGAAATTGTATCTGAAACGCTCTGTCCGTTCATATCAATAATTTCTTCGTTCAATAATCCAGCGTATCCACGCTTGATTCCTTTCACTTTCTTTCCCTTGGATAAAGCCTGACGGACAACTGCACGGATTGCAGCGTTCATTCCCGGGGCATCTCCTCCACTGGTCAGTACACCAATTGTGTTAATCTCTTTCGCCATTGTGAAATCCTCCATTTATTAAAATTAAAATAAAATTCTTTAATCTGTTTTATTCTATACTTATTACGCGCGATTTTCAATGCCTTTTTCCACAACTTTTACATTTTTTTCGCCCAGAAATTCCGTCAAACGTGCCAAGAGCACAGAATTTGTACCAACCGCACGGTTTCTTGGCAATCTTTTAAATGCCTTGACATCCGATATATAAATTACCACTTCATCATTTCCGTCCGAATCCCGGAGAATATCATACACCTGCTGTTCTTTCTCCGAAAAATCACTCTTTGTCGGAAACTGCAGCCAGAGTTCCTTTCTGGTATCGTCAAACGGAACGATCCGCTCGCAGATCACTTTTCCGTCCTGTTCCTCCTCCACCGTTGCGTGTCCGACTACGAAAATCTTCTCCTCATCATTCAAAAAGCGGTTGTATCTCTCATAATCTTTTGGGAATACAATAATTTCCACAGAACCGGTCAGATCCTCCACTGTCAAAAATGCCATTGCCTGATTATTCCTTGTATATTTAACTGTTTTTGCTGCAATCATGCCACCCACAACCACATGCATATTATCTGTCACACGAATTGTGCCGCTTTCCTCTTCCCTGACAAAATCCGCTGCATTTGCCGTGACATTTTTCTTCATTTTACCAAGGTAATCTTCCAGCGGATGCCCGCTTAAATAAATCCCAAGCACTTCTTTTTCAAAGCCCAGCAACACTTCCTTCGGGAACTCCTCCACATTCGGATAATGGACTTCGTAGTCCTTTTTATCTTCCTCCCCGACAAAATCAAACAGGCTCATCTGTCCTTCCAGCCCGGTCTTTTTCCGTCGCACGACATCATCTACCATGGACGTATAGACAATGGACATCTGATGCCGGTTACCGTCAAGCCCGTCACAGGCACCTGCCTTAATCAGATTCTCGATCGCACGTTTGTTGATGTCCCGCTGCACCGTACGTTCAATGAAATCCTGCAGGGTGCGGTATGAACCACCTTTTTTGCGTTCCCCGATGATGCTGTCAATCACCGGACGTCCCAGGGATTTAATGGCATACAGACCATAGCGCACGGCATTTCCCTCTGCCGTGAATTCTCCCTGTCCCACATTGATATCCGGCGGGAGCACGGAAATACCGAGTTCCTTACAATGCAGCAGATACTCCGCGGCTTTTGCCGAATTGTCAATCACGGACGTCATAAGTGCTGCCATAAATTCCACCGGATAGTAAAACTTCAGCCACGCGGTCTGCACACTGATGACCGCATAGGCTGCCGCATGGGATTTGTTAAACGCATACTTTGCAAAATCCACCATGGAATCGTAAATACTGTTTGCCGCTTTCTCATCAATGCCGTTTGCCACGCAGCCCCTGATGCCGCGCTCTGAATCTCCGTAGACGAAACTCTGCCGCTCCGCATCGATGACATACTGCTTTTTTTTGCTCATGGCGCGGCGGATGTTGTCCGCCTGTCCCATCGTATACCCCGCAAGCTGCTGTACGATCTGCATCACCTGCTCCTGATAAACGATACATCCATACGTTGGCTCAAGGATCGGCTGCAATTCCGGCGTCACGTAAGTAACGGTGTCTGCATTATTCTTTCCCCTGATGTAGTTTGGAATAAAATCCATAGGTCCCGGACGGTACAGGGAAATTCCGGCAACGATATCCTCGAAATTCTGTGGTTTTAACTCTTTCATGAAGTTCTGCATGCCCGCAGATTCCAGCTGGAACACACCCTCGGTGCGCCCGGTTCCGATAAAATCAAGCACCTTTTTATCATTCAAATCGATATGATCGATGTCAATGTCGATGCCTTGGGATGCCTTTACATTTTTGACGGCATCTTTTAATACGGTAAGCGTGCGGAGTCCTAAGAAATCCATCTTTAAAAGACCAAGTTCCTCAAGCTGTACCATATTGTACTCTGCCGTCGGTGTTCCGTCACTGGCACGCCCCAGCGGCACATAATTGCTCGCCTCTCCCGGATAGATCACAACCCCTGCCGCATGTACGGATGTGTGGTTCGGCAGCCCTTCGAGACGCTTTGCCATGTCAATCAGTTCGTGCATACGTGCATCCCCGTCATAGAGGCTGCGGAATTCCGGGTTGACCTGCAGGGCACGGTCAATCGTAATGTTCAGTTCCATCGGCACCATTTTTGCCACACGGTCCATCTCCGCATACGGAAAATCGAGTGCTTTTCCAACTGCCTTGATGACACCGCGGGCTGCCATCGTACCAAAGGTCGTAATCTGTGTCACAGAATCCTTTCCATATTTTTCTGTGACGTACTCGATCACGCGGGAACGCTCCGCATACTCAAAATCCACGTCAATATCCGGCATGGACACACGCTCCGGATTTAAAAAACGCTCAAAAAGGAGGTTATATTTGACCGGATCAATGTTTGTGATGCCGGTACAATAGCACACGCGGCTGCCCGCGCCGGAACCACGCCCCGGTCCGACCCAGCAGTCATGTGTTTTCGCCCAGTTGATGTAATCCCACACAATTAAGATATACTCGACAAATCCCATCTTCTGGATAATTCCAAGCTCGTATTCCATATCGTCATGGATCTTTGCACACTGCGTCTCATCGTACGCCGGATTGTCCGTATATTTTTCCTTAAATCCCTTCTCACACAGCGCATCCAGAAATGTCCACGCACTGTCATAGCCTTCCGGCGGTGCATATTTTGGAATCTGGTAATTGCCAAATTCGAGTGTGACATGGCAGCGGTCTGCGATTTTCTGCGTGTTGTCTGCGGCTTCTTTTGCATACGGAAACAGACTCCGCATCTGCTCCTCGCTTTTTACGAAAAACTGTCCGCCCTCGTAGCGCATACGGTCTTCATCCGTAATCTTTTTACCGGTCTGGATACAGAGAAGGACATCGTGTGCCTCCACATCCGTTTCATAGGTATAGTGGATATCGTTCGTGCAGACAAGGGGAATGTCCAGTTCCTGACTGATCCGAAGAAGCCCCTGGTTGACCGTCTTCTGATCCGGGATGCCATGATCCTGTAATTCCAGGAAATAGTTGTCTTTTCCAAAACAGTCCTGGTATTTTTTTGCAATGCCTTTTGCCTCTTCATAAAATCCACGCACAATATAGCGCGGCACTTCTCCCGCCAGACACGCCGACAGGCAGATCAATCCCTGATGGTATTTCTGCAGCGTCTCAAAATCCACACGCGGCCTGTAATAATACCCTTCCGTAAACCCGATGGAAACGATCTTCATAAGGTTCGCATAACCGGTATTGTTTTCCGCAAGCAGGATCAGATGGTAATACCGGTCCTCGCCATGGCTGGTCTCGCGATCAAACCGGGAATTCGGCGCCACATAGATTTCGCAGCCAATCACCGGATTAATATCTGCTGCCTTTGCGGTTTTATAAAATTCCACCACACCATACATATTGCCATGATCGGTGATCGCGGCACTGTTCATCCCCAGTTCTTTCACACGGCTTACATATTCTTTTATTTTGTTGGAACCATCGAGTAATGAATATTCCGTATGGGTGTGCAGATGTGCAAATGCCATGATTTTTCCTCGCTTTTTCGTTCATTGTGGTATCCCACATATGTAATCATTATATCGGTTTTTAACTGTTCTGACAAGATTTCTCTTTTTCTGTTGCTATTTCTGAACCCCTCATTGTTAAAAATTTGACAGAATGGGAAAAAGTGCTACAATAATGCTAATTCTTGGAAAAAGGAGTATCTTAGACATGAAGACAGGACTTGTAGTAGAAGGCGGCGGCATGAAATGTGCCTACAGCGCAGGCATTCTTGACCGCTTTTTAGATGAACACATTACATTCGATTACTGCATCGGCGTATCGGCCGGATCTGCAAACACAGCAAGTTATCTCGCCGGACAACGCGGGCGCAATCTTCGTTTTTATGTAGACCATCTGAACGAACCTGGTTATATGGGCGTCAAAAATCTGCTACGCACCGGACAGTTTTTCGGTCTTCAGTATATTTATCAGACACTGACCAACTCCGATGGAGCTGACCCGATCGATTATCCTGCCATCGTGGAAAATCCGGCCGAGTTCGAGCTTGTTGCAACCGATGCTGCAACCGGAAAACCGGTGTATTTTACCAAAGATGATATGAAACAGGATGACTACCGTGCCATCATGGCAAGCTGTGCCCTGCCCGTTATGTGCCGTCCGATTTCTTTCCATAATGAGACGTATTTTGATGGTGGATTATCGGATTCCGTTCCGATCGAGCGCGCGTTTGCCAAGGGATGTGACCGTGTGGTTGTAATCTTAAGCAAACCCCGCAGTTTTGTAAAGCAGCCGGAAGGCTTCCGGCACATTTACCGGCATGCCCTGCGCAAATATCCACAGACCATAAAAGCCCTCGACAACCGGCATCTGATGTACCGCCAGAACATTGCCGATGTTAAAAAACACGAAACCGCCGGGGAAGCCCTCGTCTTTGCTCCTTCGAAAGAGTTAAAGATGAGTACTTACGCACGCGATGAAAAGTTGGAACAGGAATTGTATGATCTGGGGATTTCTGATTTTAATGCACATCTGAAGGAACTGCATACATTTCTTTCCTGAAGAAGACAAAGCCCACCGGATATTGTATTTAATTCATTTTATTTTCGCAGTCTTGCAATTCATGAAAAATATTATCCACATAAACCGTATCGTTTTCAATACGATAAAGCATAAAATATCGATGGGATAAAAAATTGATTCTTCGATATCCTAATTCTTTTAGTTTTAGATTATCACAAAGTTTCAGACTCCCGGCAACATTTGACAGACTTGTTTTTGTTGCTTCAAAGTCATTTAATAAATTTCTTGCAGCCTGCTCACTTTTCTTTTCAAACAAAAGATACGCAATAAATCTATCAAGATCTTCCTCCGCATGCTTCATCAAAACGATCTTATAATCCATACTTTGACCTCATATCAGAAATCACATGATCTGCATCCCTGAACATTCCCTCTTCCCTGGACTTTTTCAATTTTGCAAGCATCTCTTTCTCCAACATCGGTGCATATGGATTTGATTCTATCTGTCTTTTTATTTCAAAAGGAAATCCATTTGTGGCAACAGCCTGTGTTAAAAACATTCTGATTGCTGTTGTTGTATCTGTACCCAAATCCTTAAATAGAGCATCTGATTTACGCTTTAACTCGTCTTCTACTCTGACCTGAATTGTACTAGCCATATTCACTACCTCGCTTCCATTCATTTTCTCTATTATAATGTCAAATCATTTGTATTTCAATACATTTGTATTGTTTTTGTATGAGTAAAAATGCAGAAAATATTGACACGTTCTAAAAAATCTTCCATATAGAAGATTCGCAGACTAAAAAAGGCGGGATCCCCATCGGGTTTCCCGCCTTTTCTGCCACTGCCATCCAAGCGATTAGCAGCCTTCCGTATTCACTTCAATCTTATCCAGTTTCCAGATATCATCGACATATTCCTGAATGGTTCTGTCAGAAGAGAATTTACCACTGTGCGCAATATTTAAAATTGCAGACTTTGCCCACGCGCTCTTGTTGGTGTAATAAGCACCGATCTTCTTCTGTGCATTTGCATATGCACGGAAATCTGCAAGGATAAAGTAGCGGTCTGCCACCTGTCCCTGCTGTGGGTTTAACAGTGAGTTGTACAGTTCACGGAACAGTTCACGGTCATTGTGGGAGTATGTTCCGTCTACCAGCTGGTTGACAACTTTCCTGATAGCCTCATCGTTGTTGTAGATATCATATGGGTTGTAATCATGATGCTGCTCATGTGCGATAACCTCATCTGCGCTCATACCAAAGATAAAGATATTGTCTGCACCGACTTCCTCGTACATCTCAACATTCGCTCCGTCCATAGTTCCAAGTGTAATCGCACCATTTAACATAAACTTCATGTTTCCGGTTCCGGATGCCTCTTTACTTGCTGTGGAAATCTGTTCGCTGACATCTGCTGCCGCAAAAATCCACTCTGCAATGGATACACGGTAGTCCTCAATGAACACAACCTTGATCTTTCCGTTGATGGATGGATCATTATTGATTACATCCGCAACAGTGTTAATCAGCTTGATGGTCTTCTTTGCCGTACGATATCCGGCTGCAGCCTTTGCTCCGAAGATAAAAGTTCTCGGATAGAAATCCATGCCCGGATTTGCCTTGATCTGGTTGTACAGATACATCACATGCAGGATATTCATAAGCTGTCTCTTATACTCATGCAGTCTCTTAACCTGTACATCAAAGATAGAATTCGGATCGACTTCGATACCATTGTGCTCCTTGATATATTTTGCCAGACGGATCTTATTCTGCTTTTTGATCTCCAGAAATTCCTGCTGTGCTTTCGGATCGGTTGCATATTTTGTCAGATCCTCGACCTTCGCAAGACTTGTGATCCAGTCTTTTCCGACATGCTTTGTTACCCAGTCTGCAAGCAGTGGATTTCCATGTGCAAGGAAACGTCTCTGTGTGATACCGTTGGTTTTATTGTTAAATTTCTCCGGAAACAGTTCATAGAAATCACGAAGTTCCTGCTTCTCAAGAATCTCTGTATGCAGTCTTGCCACACCGTTGACAGAATATCCGGCAACAATTGCAAGATTTGCCATCTTCACCTGTCCGTCGTAGAGAATTGCCATCTTGCGCACCTTCTCCTCATTATCCGGATATTTTGCACGGATCTCTTCTACAAAACGGCGGTTGATCTCATCCACGATCTGATATACACGCGGAAGCAGTCTCTGGAAGATGTCGATCGGCCACTTTTCAAGTGCCTCTGCCATGATGGTATGGTTGGTATAAGCTACACAGTGTGTTGTGATCTCCCATGCCTCATCCCATGACATGCCTTCCTCATCCAGAAGGATTCGCATCAGTTCTGCAACAGCAACCGTCGGATGGGTATCATTCATCTGGAACGTTACCTTCTTTGGCAGATCATGCAGATCATTGTGATGTTTCTTAAAACGCTCCAGCGCACGCTGGATACTTGCGGAAACAAAGAAATACTGCTGTTTTAAGCGCAGTTCCTTTCCTTTTACGTGATTGTCGTTCGGATACAGCACCTCTACCAGGTTGCGGGCAAGATTTTCCTGCTCCACTGCCTGATCGTAATCTCCACGGTCAAAGGAATCCAGTGAAAACTCTTCCTTCGGCTGTGCATCCCAGATCATCAGGGAATCTACCACATGGTTGCCGTAGCCAACGATCGGCATATCATAAGGAATTGCAAGAACAGACTGATACCCTACCTGCTCAAAGTGCAGATTTCCGTCCTCCCCTGCGGTTTCTTCCACATGACCACCAAACTTGATCTCGTAGCAGTATTCCGGTCTGCGCAGCTCGAATGGATATCCATCCTTCAGCCAGTTGTCCGGTACTTCTACCTGGAATCCATCGATGATCTGCTGCTTAAACATACCATAACGATAACGAATTCCACATCCATATGCGGCATAGCCCAAGGTAGCAAGAGAATCCATAAAACATGCTGCCAGCCGGCCAAGTCCACCATTTCCAAGAGCCGGATCCGGCTCCTGGTCTTCAATGACACTCAAATCCAGTCCAATCTCTTCAAGTGCTTCTTTTACTTCCCCATAAGCCCCCAGATTAATCAGATTATTCCCCAGTGCCCTGCCCATCAGAAACTCCATGGACATATAATACAATATCTTAGGGTCATCTTTTTCAATGACCTGCTGTGTTGCCATCCATTCATCCATGACAACATCCTTGACAGCCAGTGAAACAGCCTGATAAATCTCCTGCTGTGTCGCTTCTTTCAATGTCTTACGATACATCGTCTTGACATTTTCTGTCACGGAAGCAATAAACTCCTTTTTACTAAACACTTTGTCTCGCATCAAAAGTCCTCCTCTGTGCCTGGTTTGCGTGACACTATTGTTTTTCCACTGCCAGCGTAACCTTCTCACCGTTAATGCTCCATTCTTTCTGATATCCGGCAAGTGTGCCTGCAGTGATAGCATTTGCAAGTACCTCTGTCTGGATCTTTTCTCCATATTTATTGAAAATACCAGTTACCTTCTCATCTGCTGTATAAGAAACAGCAATATGATCCATAACTTCAAAACCTGCTTCTTTACGCATCGTCTGAATCTTACTGATCAGCTCACGCACAAAACCTTCTTCAATCAGTTCCGGAGTCAGTCTTGTATCCATAACAACTGTCACATTGTTGTCCCCCTCGGTCACAAAGCCTTCTGCCTGTGTCATGGTAATCAGCAGATCCTCTTCCAATAATACAACCTCAGAACTTACACTGTCAAGTTTCAGACATCCGTTCTCTTTTAATTCTTTCATTGCAGCATTTCCGTCAAGTTCTGACAGGACAGACTGAATCTGTTTTAAATATTTTCCATATTTCGGACCCACGGTACGAAGCTGTGGTTTAAACTGATAATCGGTATAAGAAGAAACATCATCCGTAAACGTCACATTCTTCACATTCAGCTCATCCGCAATGATATCCTTATAAAAATCACCCAATGCTTCCGGTGCCTTGACATACATCTGACCAATCGGCTGACGGTTTTTGATATTGGCACTGTTCCGGCACGCACGTCCCATAACAACGATCTTTAATACCTCATCCATTGCAGTTTCCAGATCCTTGTCGATCATCTTCTCATCCACCGTCGGGAAGTCACACAGGTGAATACTTTCCGGTGCAGACGGATCAATGGAACATACCAAATTACGGTAAATATCCTCTGTCATAAACGGAATCATCGGTGCTGCTGCCTTGCTGATGGTAACGAGTGCTGTATACAATGTCATATAGGCATTGATTTTATCCTGTTCCATACCCTTTGCCCAGAAACGCTCACGAGAACGACGGACATACCAGTTACTCATATCATCCACAAATTCCTGAAGATATTTTGCTGCTTCCGGAATCTTATAATTGGACAGACAGTCATCCACACCGGCTACTGCAGAATTAAGCTTGGAAAGAAGCCATCTATCCATAACCGATAATTTATCATATTCCAGTTTGTATTTTGTGGCATCAAATTTATCAATATTTGCGTAAAGCACGAAGAATGCATAGGTGTTCCAGAGCGTTCCCATAAATTTACGCTGACCTTCGAGCACAAGCTTACCGGAGAATCTCTTTGGAATCCATGGTGCAGATGCCGTATAGAAATACCAGCGGATGGCATCAGCACCGTATGTCTGCAGTGCATCAAACGGATCCACCGCATTTCCCTTGGACTTGGACATCTTCTGTCCATTCTCATCCTGTACATGTCCAAGTACGATAACATTCTCATATGGTGCTTTGTTGAAAAGCAGTGTAGACTCTGCCATCAGGGAATGGAACCATCCTCTGGTCTGATCCACAGCCTCGGAGATAAACTTTGCAGGGAACTGCTGCTCAAACACTTCTTTGTTTTCAAATGGATAATGATGCTGTGCAAATGGCATAGATCCACTATCGAACCAACAGTCTATAACTTCTGTTACTCTTGTCATTGGCTTTCCACAGCAATCACATTTTAAGTGTATATCATCAACATATGGTCTATGAAGTTCTACAGTTTCTGGATTTACATCTTCTATAGCCTTCTCTGCAAGTTCTGCCCTAGAACCAACTGATTGCTTATGACCACATTCACACTTCCATATATTAAGTGGAGTTCCCCAATATCTACTTCTAGATATAGCCCAGTCATTTAAGTTTTCTAACCAGTTACCAAATCTACCTTCACCAACGAAGTTTGGATACCATTCAACAGTGTTATTGTTAGCTATTAATTGGTCTTTTAATCTAGTCATTTCTATATACCAGCTTGGCTTAGCATAGTATACAAGTGGAGTTTGACATCTCCAGCAGTGTGGGTAGTTATGAGCTACTTTTTCTTTAGAGAATAATTTATTTTCATGAGCTAACCATTTTATTATCTCAACGTCTACGCCTTCCTCCATAACGAATTTACCTTCCCATGGAGTTGCTGTAAATTTACCACTTTCATCAACTGGTTGTAAAACTGGTAAGTTATATTTTCTACCTAAGTTATAGTCATCTTCACCAAATGCTGGTGCAGTATGAACTATACCTGTACCATCTTCAGTTGTAACATAATCACCACAAGTTACAAAGAATGCTTTTTCTTCAGTTGTAACGAAAGGCATTAATTGTTCATACTCAACAGGTTCTAAATCTTTCCCTTTCATTTCAGCTA
>ERZ773138.709-NODE-709-length-37382-cov-4.820612_pt1 | contig 37382 bp, 48 predicted proteins | sample MGYA00511114_ERZ773138 | MGnify/ENA primary metagenome ERZ773138 (study PRJEB29015, sample SAMEA2737805) | human gut metagenome | biome: human gut; feature: human-associated habitat; material: faeces | place: China | collected 2012 ...
CTTTGTGTTGTTTCTCTTTTAAATGCGTTAAAATCAGATTTTGCCAATTTAAAGCTAAATCGTCATTGGAACAGTTTGATTCAAACACAAGTCCTTTACCTCTAGGTAATGGTTCAAGTTTTAAGTGTACTTCGGCATAGTGCCTTAAAGGCTCAAAGTGACCGACTCCAATGACTGTATTTTGAATGGTTTCTTTAAATAAGACTTTACCTGTTGTAAAACCAACTTTAACTTTAGATCTTTTCTCAATTTCTTTTTGAAGAATTTCCATTTGAATGGATCCCATTAGCCTTAAAAAGATTTGTTTCGTCTGCTCATCATATTCAATTTGTAGCTGCGGATCTTCTTGAGCAAGTACACTGCAGTAGCGCATCATAGTAAGTGCATCTACACCTTCGGGAAGTAGGAGTTGGTAATTCATATAGGCATTTAAGAGTGGTTTTGTCGTGTCAGATTCAAAGCCTAGCCCTTGACCTACTTCATACTTGTTCAATCCTTTTAGTGCACAAATCATTCCTGGATAAGCGGTTTGTACCATTTCAAATTGTTTTCCGTTATACAAACGAATTTGATCTACCTTTTCATCTGTACCAACTTTATCTTTGGCATTTAAAACACCACCCGTAATCTTTACGTGGGTTAAACGATTGCCTTGGTCATCACTTGAAATCTTGTATACACGAGCCCCAAAATCTTCAGGGTACTCTTGGATAAAAGATAAATCGATAATCGCATCCATTAAATCTTCAATGCCTTGGATTTTTAAGGCAGAACCAAAGAATACGGGGAAGCATTCTCTTTTAAAAATGGCTTGTTGAAGAAGTGATGAATCGACTTCTTCGGTTTCTAGATAGTGATTCATGATATCTTCATTCAACATGGACAGTTCATCTTCAGCATCTTTTGATTTAAAATTGATACAGTTGGATGAGAAATGCACTTTAAGATCATTCATAAGCTCTTCTTGTGTCTTATAGCTGATATCCATTTTATTAATAAAGATCAACGTAGGAATCTTATAGTGTTTTAAGCATTTCCAAATGGTAGAAGTGTGAGATTGAATACTGTCTTGTCCGTTGATTAAAAGAATGGCTAAATCTAATACTTGAAGACTTCTTTCCATTTCGCTTGAAAAATCGACATGGCCTGGTGTGTCAATCAAATAGATTTCACTATCTTTCCAATGAAAGTGAGCTTCTTTTGAATAAATTGTAATGCCTCTTTCTCTTTCTTGATTATCATAATCCAAATAGGCATCTTGATGGTCGACACGTCCTAATTTTCGGATTGTTTTTGATGTATAAAGCATACTTTCGATACAAGTAGTTTTTCCTGCATCGACATGTGCTAATATTCCAGTTACTATTCGTTTCATAAATATCATTTTATCATGTTGACGCAAATGATAAAATAGAGATAGATTTTTTCGGAGGAAAAATATGAAAGTCTTAATGTTGAATGGTAGTCCACATGACAGTGGAGTGAATGATTTGGCTTTGCGTGAAATGGAAGCTGTATTTAAAGAAAGTGGGGTTGAAACCGAAACTGTACAAGTTGGAAACTTAGCTGTTCGTGGTTGCCCAGCTTGTGGTGCTTGTACGAAACTTGGCAAGTGTGTATATGATGATATTGTCAATGAATTGTTACCCAAATTTGAAGAAGCGGATGGATTGGTTGTTTCAAGTCCTGTATATTATGCCAGCGCGAATGCGACATTGATTGCAGTATTGGATCGTTTGTTCTATATTTCTCGTTTTGATAAGACAATGAAGGTGGGGGCTAGTGTTGTTTCTTGTCGTCGTGGCGGAGCGAGTGCTACTTTTGATGAATTAAATAAGTATTTTACAATCAGTGGTATGCCTGTTGTATCGAGTCAATATTGGAATTCAATTCATGGAAATAATGCACAAGAAGCCAATCAGGATGAAGAGGGTAAACAAACAATGCGTGCTTTAGCTCGTAATATGACGTTCTTGATGAAAAGTATTGCCTTAGGTAAAGAGGCGTATGGTTTGCCTGAAAAAGAAATTAGAAAGGGTACGAATTTTATTCGTTAAAAGGTGATCGCATGGTGAATTTAAGACATCCAGATAATATATTTTATGATCGCGAAGGCGATTTATTCATAATCGCAACGGATTTAGATGGTCGTCAGGAAGTGGTTTGTAAGACCAATCTTGAATGTGTGAGTGATGTTTTGGCAAGATTACTAGATATCAATTTTAAAAAGGTTCTAGACAGTGATGATCGTTTACGTATGTTAGGTGATTTAGAACAATTTGCGTGTGTATATGCACTGAAACTAATGACATATAAGACGGTAAAGGGACTTTATTTAGAGTTTCCTACTTTAGCTAAATATCAAGGTACAGCTCTAATTAGTCCACGCACAGTCATTGACAATCGTAATGATGGCTACAACAATAAGTATCACTTAATGTTGGTGAATGTTATCTATACATCTATGATTCATGCGACTGTTAAGTATGCAGGTTCAAATCAGGAGGCTGCACACATGAAAGAAGTGTTTGAAACGGTTTTACCAGATGATAAGGGTCTGATTGAAACGTTGAATGATTTCTATGATGGTGCTATCAATGAAGCGGATTTAACGGATATTATTAAGAATATTCAAAACGAAAACACGACAAAAGCTTAAAAAATCGTTTTCATCGACCGATTTTCGATTTTCGGTCGAGTACAAACACATAAAACATCTCTATGTTTAACATAGAGAAAAAGCAGCTAAAATGCCTATATATAAAGCGCCTAGCTACTTCGTGATGTATTTTTGATGTATTTTTTATAAAATTTTGTTCAGTTTATCCAGCATTTCACGCCTAGATTCGGAGTATATATGGGCGTAAGTTTTTCTTAATTCACTAACAGAGTGCCCTAATCTTTCTGCAATCAGCTGATCATCTACACCGGCACGAATCAGCAGAGTCGCATGGGAGTGCCTAAAGCCGTGAGGAGAGATAGGTGGAACACCAGCAACCTGGATATATCTCTTCAAAGCAACAGCCAGTCTGGGCGCCAGAAGTGGCTTTATATGGCCAAACACAAACCAGGAGGACGAGAACCCGTCCTTCTTTTGTTGCTCGCTATAGCGACGCCTTAAGCAATCTAGAAGGGTATCCTGTAGATCAATATATCTGTTTGAGTTTTTAGATTTAGGTGGAGTAATCTCCCACGGGGCAGATTCCGTTTTTATCGTTAACGTTTTAGAAATATGCACCCGGCCTCTGCCTAGATCAACATCCGACCATTGGAGAGCAAACATTTCAGATTTACGGACGCCGGTGCCAAACATAAACATAAAGACATCACGCCAGTACTGATCATCTACACATGATATAAAGTGCGTAAATGTTTCCTGCTCCCAGAATAACAGACTCTGATCTTTCAGGTTCCGTTTATCTTTCACGATAGGCAAAAATCTGCACGGGTTTACTTCAAGATATCCAAGCCTCACGGAATAGGAAAGAATAACAGAAAGAGTATCTAAAATGCCGTTTAAAGTGGGGGCAGCGTAAAGCTGACCATTTGGTTTTTTCTTTTGAAGCAGACGGTTTCTCCACTGATTAAGAACGGGAGTCGTAAGCGCCGTAAGCTTCAGGCTTCCCAAATCATCCTGGATGTGATTTCTATAAGTATGTTCGTGCGTATAGAGAGTGGATCCTTTTACGGACATATTCTCTGCGTTTTTGCAGTATAACTGAAACAATTCATTTAAGGTTATAGAAGGCCGAGCGGTAGTCATTTCCAGGCGGAAGGCAAACTCGGCCTCTTTTGCTTCCTTTTTCGTTTTGAAACCTCGACGACAATATCGCTGAGTCTTTCCGGTAATATCTTTACAGGAACCATAGAACATCCAGGTTCCCCTTTTTGTGTCCTTTTGCTGAGCCATAAGAGATTACCTCCTTTTATAATTTCTACGAAAAGCGACTAAAACACCTAAAACCTGAACCTGATCATGAAAGTCTGCCGTCGAGAAGAGAGTCCCAATCGCATACGGACTGCCGGTCCGTAAAGCAATCTGGTTCGTTTCGTTATGTGTAATAATAAAGCGCAGCATGGCTTTACCTTGATACTTCACTAGCATAGGTACGCCAGCACGAATAGCACCTGTGGCGCGAATCAGGCAGACGTCGCCCTTGATAATATCCGCCTTATACATAGTTTCATCAGGCATGACATAGATATAATCCGCGGCAACATCTGTAGCCGTAGAAGTGAAGACTGACGAGCTTTTCGACTTAGATACAGACCCGTCCTCGTCGACCAGGGACAGAAAGCGGACAGGCTTCACTGTAGAATCTTCAAAGGCTTCGCTCATCAGATCAAAGGGTTTCAGGTTGAAGCGTTCTGCAATTTTCACAACCATATCTGGCCTTGGCGCTTTAGTACCTACCTCCCAACACCGTACTGTATTGTAGGAAACACCACAATACTCGGCCAAATCTCTACGACTGACACCAGACTCTTTCATCAGCTCAGGGAGCTTGGAAGATAAGACTTCATTCAATTTATTCATAGTTAATTACACCTCCTAGGTTTATATTAATCTTTTAGGTTTAAAAAGTAAATAATAAAAAATATAAAATAATAACCGTAAAAGTTTGACAAAATGCGTTCATAGCTGTAAACTGTAGGCAATTAGGGAAAGAGCTTTTAAGAAAGAAGGGAAAACAAATGGGATAGAAGAACTCAGAAAGAAAATCGAATTCATGCTCCAGACCATGGACCAGGAGGGCCTTGAACAGGCCTATAAAATCCTACAAAGAATCTGGATCAGACACGGAACACAGCAATAGAACACACACGGAAGAATGCAGGACTTGGAAACAGGTTCTGCGTTTTTCTTTTATAAAAGACGAGTAACAAACCTAAACAGGATTACTCGTCTTTCATATTTTTAATCATCCCTAGAACTAGATCAAATTGATCTTCAGGAAGAGAAAAAAGCTTTTTCAACATATCAGTTTCTTCAGGCGTGCAATTTTTTTCAGCAGCCAGAGCTTCAATCAGGGCCTCTGTATCATCTATAAACATTTCACCCTTTCCTTCAGTTAACCAAAAATAGTCTACGCAATATTCTGAGCATATCAGCCTAATAGTACGATCGGACGCACCGTTCACATTTCTTTCAATATTGCTAAGCGCACCCTTAGACAGTCCCAGTTTTTCACCGAAGGCTGAACCGGAAAGACCTAAAGTTTTTCTTACTTCCTTGATTCGTTCACCTATAGTGCTCATATTTACCTCCTTTTTTTACACCTAAAGATTAACACTATCCTTCAAAAAAGTAAAGATACAAAACCATTTTATAAAAAATCATTGACAAAAGTTTTTAATCAGAACTGTAATAGTGGCGTAAGGTTTTGAAACGAAACCAAGAAAGGAGAAAAAGTTTTGAAACAATTTCAATATAAGGAGACTGAAAAAAACTTTAACGAAGTTTTAGAGGCTACGAGAAGTCTTAACGAAAAGCAGAAATCATTTATTCAAGGCTACATTGCCGGAGCTAAAGACGCTCAATCAGCACCAGCAGCCAAGGAACCTAAGAAACAGGAGGAGGTGAAGTAGATGCCTATCGAAGTTGAAGAATTGGTTAACAAAATCTTAAAAGAGCTAGAGGAATCTGGAAGAGTCAAAGAAAGAAGGTACAAGAAGTGATTAAGGATTACTTAGAACAGATGCAAGCCCAACAGGAAGCCGTATGTAACGTGCAAAGCTTACTGGAAAGCTACATAGATTTATGCCGAAGTAGAAAAGTAAACAGTGATTACGCTAAAAAGGTCGCTGTCGAGGAGGTCATTATGGTTGAGACCCTTCTGGAAGACTTGAAAACCAGAGGAAAATGGGCGCAACGCAAAAACGAGCTAGTGCAGAAACTGTTCGAAGACATCTAGGAGGAAGAAAGAGAAATGGAACACAAATCAACAGGTGCAGAGCTTCCAGACTTTGCGGAAGGTATCAACCTTCACGGAGAAAGACTAAGATTGGAAGCTTTCTATGCAGAACAAAAAAGAATCAGAAAACAGAAATTCAGATCTGGACTGGTAACAGCCCTAAACATGGCGCTCATAATCCTGATCATTACGCTAAGCGTAGCAATTTGGATCATGATCTATCAAATGCTTTATTAAAGGAGGTGGTGAGTTTTGCAAGTAGAAAACCTAGCAGCCTACAGATACGAGATGATGGAAAAGGGATACATGAACATATCCGAGCTATCAAAGTTTATAGGTTGCGGAAGGGGTAAAGGAAGCAAGATCTTCCAGAAGATCATGGAAGATATAAAAAAAGAAGGCTTAGAAAATATCGACAGCAACGTTATTCTGACCAAACGCGCTATTCAGTATCTAGGCCTCACACAAAAGAATATCGTAGAATCCTACGAGCGTTCTATAAAAAAAGGCTAGAAGACCTCGTTCGAAAACGAATAAGGCTCTAGCAATAGAACACGCTTATATTATACAGCACGTGTTCAAAAATACAAGGAGGAAAAAGAAAGAATGACAATAGATGAATTGATTGCCCGCGCAAAAGAAGCATCTAAAAATCAGTGCATGAGTGATCTTTGTAGAGAAAACTTTAAGCAACTTGCAGAATGGCTAGAGGAATTGAAGCAATATAGAGAACAGTATAAAGAACAGAATCAGGAAACTAATCTAGATCATTTCCAACAAGAAATTCTAGAAAAAGGCCTGTGGAATTTAGCGGTAGTCAAAGGAAGACCTGAACGATGTGATCATACTAAATGCATTGACTGCGAACTTAGCAAAGATCGATCAAGAGGATGCCATGAAAAGATAATGAATTGGCTAAAGCAGCCCCGTAAAGCCCCCACAAATAAGTTAACTCGATTTGAATATGATTTGTTACAAAGCTACTCACAAAGCCATTTACGCAGATACCAGTTTAAAAGTATAGAGACTTTAAATGGGATGAAAGAAAAAGGGCATTTCAAAGGCGTTAATGAGTTCGCAACAATTGAAGATATCCTAGCAAATAGCGAAATAACAGAGGAGGAATAAACATGATCAAAATTGAAAAAGAAAAACCAGCAAAGGAAGAATTAAAGCTTTTCTCAGTAGAAATCGTACTGACACCAGACACTGAAGATCATACGCAAATGGAATCAAGAATTCAGGGACACAAATCAGAAATGAAAGCTTTTCTTGAGACATTGGATGTCAATCCAGAGGAATACAGAAATATCACGACACACGCCGCAATGGCTATGCTTAGAGATTTTGTACAGCAGGTTGTGAACCTAAGCGAAAGCCTAGAAGGCGCAGAAATGGAAGAGCTTGAGGACTAGAAAATGCAAATTATTGTTGACGAAATTGATCCGCAAGATTGCCCATTTTATATTGACCAGGATTGGGATGGTCATGGTTTACCTATCGACTATCAAAAAGGATGCTGTAGATTATACGCTGACGTATTCGGTGGTGAACTACAGCACTGGGATTGTAATGCAGAAGAGGGCGACAAAGAGTGTCCTTTCTGCATTACATATGAAGAATTTAAAAAAATGTATGATCTAATGATCAAGTAAAAAAAACAAGGAGGAATAGAAAATGTATTATCAATTAACATTGCAATTCGCAACAAGCGAAATCGACGACGCTAAAAAAGTGTTGGAACTAGCCAAAGAGCTAGACCTAAAGCGCGCAGGGCTAGAGGAAAAATTGCCTGAGCCTGAAACATTCCCATGGGAAGAAGAAACACCAAAACAAAAAGCACCAAAGCAGGAGGAGCCTACAATTCCAAGAGCCAAAGACTGGGTGCCAATGGGTGAGCCTACACCGGAACCAGTAAAGCCAACACCAGAACCAGCACAAGCGCAGGCACCTGAAAAAGTAAGAGAGATTACATTGGAAGATCTACAAAAAGCCGGCGTTGCATTTGCCAAAGAAAAAGGCGTAGCCGTACTAAAGGTGTTCCTAACTCAGATGGGTGCAAGCAAGATCTGCGATATTCCTAAAGATAGATATCAGGAAGCCTGGGAGGCACTACATGCCTAGTCAACACGCGATTTTATCAGCCAGTGGGTCCAATAAATGGATTCACTGCCACCCTTCCGCAAGACTGGAAGAGCTGTTCGAAGAAAAGCCAAGCGTCTACGCAGCAGAGGGAACCGAGGCCCACAGTGTAGCAGAACAGAAACTCCGTAACTGGCTCGAGGGACATCCGAGAAGAAAAGTAAAAGCTGCTAACGGAGAAATGGACGAGGCTACAAACGTTTACAAAAATTACGTCATAGAGGTGTACAACAAAGAAAAAAGGAAAAGCGATATCGCGGATCTTTTTATCGAGGTACAAGTCGATTTGACTCCATGGATTCCGGAAGGATTCGGGACATCCGACGCCGTGATCGTAAGTAATCACACGCTCCACGTTATCGACCTTAAATACGGAAAGGGTGTCAAGGTAAGCGCTCCGCATAATCCGCAGCTTACCATTTACGCAGCGGGAGTTATGGCCTTATACGACTGCCTATATGATTTTGAAAAAGTTCAGCTTCATATCGTACAGCCTAGACGAGATCACATCAGCACCTGGGAACTTACTACCGAAGAACTGGCGGACTGGATGGAAAATGTAGTTAAACCAGCTGCAAAAGAAGCCTGGAACGGAGACGGAGAACAGCAAGCCGGAGATTGGTGCAAGTTCTGCAAGGCAAAAGCACAATGCGCAGCACACGCAGCCAAAATGAAAGCAATCAATGAAAGATATCAGCGCATGTGCGGAATGATTTTAACAGATCAGCAAATCGCGGAGCTTTTGCCAGAACTACCTGGACTTATCGACTGGGCCAAAGAGGTACAAGAGTTCGCACTGGATCAGGCGCTAAAAGGAACACACTACGAAGGATATAAAGTGGTGGAAGGAATCAGCAGCAGAAAGATTACAAATGAATCAAAGGCTTCAAAAGCGCTACAAAATGCGGGCTTTGAATACGATCAGATTATGACGAAGCCAAAACCAAAGCTTCAGACTATCACGGCTCTAGAAAAGTTAGTCGGAAAGAATGAGCTTGTAGAAATCATAGGCGAGTATATCGAGAAGCCACAAGGAAAGCCAGCACTAGTGCCAGTAAGCGACAAACGCCCAGAGTTTGGAAGTGTAGCAAATGACTTTAAAGATGGCATTGATTAGAAAAGTAAAAAGACTGATAGGAATCCAGTCACCATCAGAGCACATGTGGGGATTTAAGCCCAAGGGATTAAAAGATGATTTCAAAAGAGGATATCAATCAGCTCGAAGAAAAAATGGTCCGCATCCGAGCCGAGATTCGAAACAGTAAACCAGGACCACACAGAAACGATCTAAAGCGACAGCTTAAAAACGTAATGCGACAAAGAATACAACTAGGAGGAACAAAAAGATGTCACAAGTAAAAACAAAATTAGTTAGATTTATCTACTGCCATTTAGCAGAACCATACGCGTTTGCAGAAGGCATGGACGCCAAATATAGCGTGAACGTATTAATTGATAAGGACGACAAAGAAACACTTAACCGAATCATTAATGGATACCAGGAAGCCATTCAAGGTGGAGTAGAACACTATGGCGCTTCCTTCAAGGCTAAAGCAACACCGCTAAAAAGAGAACCTGGAAGCACACGCGGCTTATTGGTTGACTGCGACGCGGATGAAAGATACAGCGCGCCAGAGTTCAAGAACAAATACATGCTAGCAATAAAGAGTATCAATCCTGTATCAGTTGGATACCGCAAGAACGGAGTGACATACGCATACAGCGACAAGGAAGCTATTAGGGAAGATGTATATAGTGGATGCTATGGAGCTGTATGCTTTAACTTCTACGCATTCAACAAAGTCGGAACAGGAATCGCTGCAGGGCTTAACAGCGTTTTAAAAGTAAAGGACGGAGAGCCATTAGGCGGACACCCAAGTGTAACTGCCGACTTTGGAGACGCTTCTGAATTTGACGATGAAGCCGGAAGCGACGACCTAAGTGCCTTGTTGTAAAAACCCCATACTGCATATCGACCTGGAGACCTACTCCAGCGTCGACCTTGCAGCCTGCGGGGTTTATAAATACGCAGAGAGTTTAGATTTCAAAATACTTCTATTCGGATACGCCTGGGGCAATGATCCAGTAGAAGTTTTAAATTTAATGGAAGAAGATCTGCCTTTTTCTTTAGTATCAGCACTAGCAGACGAAAACATAACGAAGGTGGCACACAACGCAAACTTCGAACGAGTATGCCTAACCAGATACGTCAAGGAGTACGCGAAACGAGATATTCTAGGAGAAGCAGTAAAAAAGAAGCTAACAGAGGATGGACTCCTTCCACCAGAGCAATGGAAAGATACTATGATCATGGCCGCAGAGAATGGCTACCCTTCAAGCTTAGGACAACTAGGACCAGCATTAGGAATTGAAGAAGACAAGGTGAAACTGGCTACCGGTAAAAGATTGATCCAGTATTTCTGCAAGCCTTGCAAGCCAACAAAAGCCAACGGCGGAAGATTGAAGAACCTACCCGAACATGATCCAGAGAAATGGAATCTTTTTATAGAATACAACCGAAGAGACGTAGAGTCCGAACAAGCCATTTATAACAAGCTAAATAATCTGATACCTGTATCCGATCAGGAATGGGAAAACTGGCACAGGGACCAGAGAATCAATGACCGAGGGATTCACGTTGATACACAAATCATAAAAAACGTTCAGTCCTACAGTCTAGATCATGGAATGGCGCTCATGGATGAAGCAAGATACATCACAGGCCTAGAAAATCCGCAAAGCGTAGCACAGCTAAAGAAGTGGATCCTTGACCAGGAAGGACACGAAATTGAAAGCCTGAACAAGGAAGCCGTAAAGGACCTTCTAAAAGGCACACTGAAGCCCGAAACGAGAAAAGCGTTAGAGATACGCCAGGAGCTCGGGAAGACAAGCGTCAAGAAGTATGACGCCTTCCAGAGAGCGTGTGGAGAAGATGACCGCATCAGGGGAACCTTCCAATTTTTTGGAGGCAGAACCGGAAGATGGGCCGGCCGCTTGATCCAGCCGCAGAACTTCCCACGGCCAAGCTTTGACGAAGTAGACGAACCAAGAACACTCGTGAAGGATGGAGACTTCGAACTTTTAGAGCTCATCTATCCAAGCATGAACGATGTATTCGCTACGATTCTAAGAACCGTAATCACACCACCAGAGGGGAAGTCCTTCATAGTAGCCGACTACTCAGCCATAGAAGCTCGCGTGATTGCCTGGCTAACAAGAACCACATGGCGCCAGGAAGTATTCAAAAACGGCGGAGACATCTACTGTGCATCAGCTAGCCAGATGTTCGGAGTGCCAGTAGAAAAGCACGGAGTCAACGGCCACCTAAGACAAAAGGGGAAGATTGCCGAACTTGCCCTCGGATACGGAGGCGGAACGGCAGCACTGGAAGCCTTTGGAGCTAGTAAGATGGGGCTAAGCCCAGAACAGCAGCAAGAGATTGTGACAAAATGGAGACAAGCCTCGCCACGTATCAAAGACTTCTGGTACTTACTAGGCAGAGCTTTCGAGGATGCGATTACAGACGGCAAAGTCACGACCCTAGACCGAAACATGAAGGTTTTCAAGGGTGGCAGTAACGTCTATATATCTTTACCCAACAGACGCATTTTAGGTTACGTTACACCACGAATCAAAGATGGCCAGGTATCTTTTTTAGGATTGAACCAGACAACACGAAAGTGGGAGTGGACAAACACCTGGGGTGGAAAGCTTACGGAGAACGTGGTTCAGGCTATCGCTCGAGACTGCCTATGCGAAACGCTAAAAGGCTGCGACGAGATCGGAGCTAAGACGATCATGCACGTTCATGATGAAGTGATCTGCGAAGTGCCGACGGAAGAAAAAGAAACAAAATTCAAACAACTGCTAGACGTAATGGCCAAACCAATAGACTGGGCGCCAGACTTAATTCTAGTAGGAGATGGATTTATATCCGATTATTACAAGAAGGATTAAAGTATGAAAATAGATAAACAAGATTTAATTATAGCCTTGATCTATATCACAGCAGCACTGATTATTCTAAGCATTTTGAAGAAAGTGTTCGGTTTAGATATAGCACAAGCACCAAGGCTAGGAGGATAGAACATGAGTATTAAATGGACACAGCAGGAGGACAACCTTCTAAAGCAGCTAGACGCCCTGGGCTATAGCAGCTCAAAGATTTATAAAGAATACGGCTCTATATTAAAGAACCGAAGTCAAAACGCTATAGCTCTTCGTCTAAGCTATCTACGCAAGCCACCCGAAGAAAGACGAAAGGAAGACATGGCCAGCTTCGACAATGCGGACATGCTAGAAAAAGCAATCAACCAGGCCGCAGACCGCATCTGCAACAGGCTAGACAACATCGCGAACGCTCTAGCTGTAATCTGCAGAGATATGGAAAGCAATGCAGTGGGAGCCGGCAAGCATGCTGCGCACACTATAAAGCTTCTAGAAGAAATCAAGGCCAACGGGACACTCCAGCAAGGAACACAGCAAAGTATCAAGCATGAGCTTCAGAAAGTGGCTTATAGGAGAAGTAAGAATGGGTAAGCACTACAAGCCCAGGAAAAATCAAAGAATCTTCTACATTCTGGACAAGGACTGTGAAACAGTGCTGAAAACACTGACGGCTTCACAACTTGCCGAGCTTTTAGGAATCAGGAGAGAACATCTAGATATTTATCTGGTAACGAATCCCACTTTTAGGGGATATCCTATAGCGGAATAGACAGGAGGCCGAAGGATGTGCAAATAGCAACCTGCAAAAACAGAAAACAAAAGCAGTATTTCAACCAGGAAATGAACTGGGAGGAATTCACAAAAAAACTGCTCTTCACAACCAGAACAAAAGAAACGGTGGAAGAGTACAAGAACATGGCGAAGGACCAGCAGTCTAATATCAAGGATGTTGGCGGATTCGTAGCCGGAGAACTAAAAGACGGCAGACGAAACAACCAAAGCGTTCTATCACGTAGCATGATCACATTGGATGCTGACTTCGCAGACAAAGACTTTTTAGACTTGATCCGAATAACGTGCGACTTTTGCAGCGTGATCTACTCAACGCATAAGCACACACCGGAAAAGCCAAAATACAGATGGATCCTGCCCCTACAAAGAGGAGTATCACCGGAAGAGTACGAAGCAATCGCTCGAAGGATTGCAAGTACTATCGGAATGGAATACTTCGACGACACGACCTACCAGCCAGCACGAATGATGTTCTGGCCTAGCACCAGTAAGGACGGAGAATACATCTGTGAACAACTAGGCGACAGAAACGCGTACCTGAACCCAGATGACATCCTGGCGCAGTACAGAGACTGGCATGACATCAGCTACTGGCCTCGATCTAACAGAGAGACAGAACTGCATCACAGCGACATTAGACACCAGGAAGACCCTTTATCTAAGTCCGGATGGATTGGCGCATTCTGTAGAGCCTACACGATCCAAGAAGCGATTGAGAAGTTCATACCAGAGGAATACACGCCGACAGAGGACCCGAACCGTTGGACCTATACGAACGGATCAACAGCCGGAGGATTGGTGGTTTACGACGATAAGTACGCCTACAGTAATCACAACACAGACCCAACAGGGCAGCAGCTATGCAACGCCTATGACCTTGTAAGGATACACAAGTGGCCAGACGATCCAGCAAGCACAGAACACATGCTCGAACTAATGGAACACGATGAGTGCACCAGGAAGCAGCTTATAGATGACAAGAAAGAACAGATTCACGAGGACTGGGACGACTTCAAGGACGATACAGCGAGGGGTTCGCAAGGGGTAGAAGACAGTAAAGAAGAAGTAAACGAGGACTGGCTGGATGCCATGGACATGGACAAGAAGGGAAACTTCAAGCCGACTACAGACAACATAGTCCGCATACTTTTAAATGATCCAAAGCTTAAAAACGGAGTTGGAGGCAACGATCTATTCGCACAGAAACCCGTCAAGAAGGGAAACCTGCCCTGGTGGAACTACAATCCAAGTGATCCGACCTGGACGGATACGGACGACGCAAGCTTCAGATACTATCTAGAAAAGAAATACAACATTGTCGCCAAAGGAAAAGTGGATGACGCCATAGCCTATGTTCAGGAGAGAAACAGCTTTCACCCAGTACGAGACTATCTAGACACACTAGAGTGGGACGGCATACCAAGACTAGACACGCTATTTATAGACTATCTAGGAAGCGAGGACTCAGAGTACAGCAGAGCGGTCGCAAGGAAAGCATTCACGGCCGCAGTGGCCAGAATCTATACACCAGGATGCAAAATGGATTATATGCCCGTTTTAGTAGGACACCAGGGAATCGGAAAGAGCCACATGCTAAGCATCATGGGCGGAGATTGGTTCTCAGATTCAATCACAACAATTTCAGGCAAAGAGGGATACGAGGCCCTGCATGGATCGTGGGTTATTGAATGGTCCGAATTATCTGCAGCCAGAAAAGCTGATATCGAGTCCATGAAGCAATTTATTAGTAAGAGGGATGACCGATACAGAAAAGCCTATGCTAGACGAGTTACGGACAATCCGAGACAGTGCGTGTTTTTTGGAACCACAAATGATGATGAATTTCTAAGAGACTACACAGGAAACCGAAGATTCTGGCCGATCAACACGGATATATCAAAGGCAAAGAAAGTCGTGTTTGACGATCTACCAAAAGAACGAGATCAGATCTGGGCTGAAGCCAAGCAGAGATTCAAGGACGGAGAGAAGCTGTTCCTTCAGGGCGAAGCTTTGACCGGAGCCGAACAGATGCAAAAAGAGCACACGTTTACCAGCGTCAGAGAAGATATGGTCCGCGATTATCTAGATAGAAAGCTACCAGAGGGCTGGAAAGATATGGATTTATACGCCAGAACCCAATGGTTGGAAGACCCGAAGAACGAGGGCACGGAAGAACGTACAAGGGTATGCTTGCTTGAGATTTGGTGCGAAGTTTTGAATGGATCAAAGAATAAATTTACACCCGTGGACCAGAGAGAACTCAAGGCAATCATGGAAAGCATAGGCTGGGTTCGTACTAAAAATCCGTTGAGATTTGGAGGAATTTACGGACGCCAGAAAGCTTATGTTCCGCCGCAAGAGGCTTATTTATACAGCCAATAAGACGGCAACGCCTGACAACGCACTTAAAAAATCAAGGTGGAAACGAAGGCAACGAGCAAACAACGCTAAAATTTATGCGCGGTTGCCGGAGTATCACCGCATAAAATGGGGACATCCTATATATCTGACAACGAGACAACTATAAATTATCTAACTTAATGAATATATAATATATAGCGTAATACAGTACATGTGTACGTATATGCGCGCGAGAAAATATAGTATATATATATAAAGTTTTCTGAACGTTGCCTTTGATACCAGATTGCCACCCCTAAAAATCAACTAGAAAAGGAGACACAGAAATGACAGTAAAAGTGAACGACAGCAAAAGATTTCATTTTTTGATGCATGAATTAGACGCAAGAGTCAACGACGAAACCATGGACCGATATGGAATTGAAAGGCAGAGCCTGGTCGCTATGGAAGAACTATCAGAACTGCAAAAGGCAATTTCTAAACTGGTACGCAATCCGGAAGATAAGACAAAGCCATTAGAGTTCAAAGGGCTAAGACATAACCTGATCGAAGAAATGGCGGATGTGATAATTTGCATGGATCAGCTAAAAGAGTATTACAATATCACTCACGCTGAAATTCAAATCAATATAGATTCGAAACAAGCAAGACAAAGAAGAAGACTAGAGGAGGAATAGAACATGAAAGAAAATAGAATGTATATCAAGTGCGACCGATGCGGAAAAGAAACATCAGTCGGAATCGAAAAGAGCAAGATCGAAAACGGAAAGACAATCGAAACCTGGAAAGGACTTCCAGACGGATGGATCACAACAATTGACAATAAAGATTTGTGTCCAGAATGCGCCGAGCGGTACCGCGAACTTCAAAAGAAGTTCTTCCAGAAATGATAGAAAATCAAGTAGAAAATTATCTGATCAAAAAGGTATCAGCGCTAGGCGGTAAAGCCTGGAAGTTTGTAAGCCCAGGAAACGCAGGCGTGCCGGATAGATTGATCACATATAATTCAAAGGCTTTCTTTGTAGAAGTAAAAAGGCCAGACGGCAAGCCTAGAGCCCTACAAAAAGCCACAGTAGCCCAAATACGGGCAACAGGTATGAAAGTATACTGCATCAGCACAAAAGCCCAGGTGGACGAATTAACAAATCTGATGCGGTCTGGAATCATACCGGAGGAGCGACACTTTGACAGAATTTAAACCTCATGACTATCAAAAGAAGGCTATCAACTTCGGACTGGATCATAAGAAGTGTGGCCTTCTTCTCCCTATGGGAGCCGGAAAGACCGTAACCACGCTAACGATCATCAGCCTTCTAAAACTAATCGACACAGAAAAAGTTCTGATCATAGGCCCTGTGCGCGTAATAAAGAGCACGTGGCCCGAAGAGATAGAAAAGTGGAGTCACACTAAGGACTTGAGCTATTCAATCATAGCGGGCACTCCAAAGCAGCGAGAGAAGGCACTGCAACAAAAGGCAGACATCTATCTCATAGGCAAAGAGAACGTAACCTGGCTAGTAGACAACAAGCACTTTGACTTCGACATGGTAGTGATTGATGAATTATCAACTTTCAAGAATCCAAAAAGCCAGAGGTTTAAAGCACTAAGAAAAGTTATGCCACTAGCTGACAGATTTATAGGTCTAACCGGAACACCAGCACCGAAAGGAATTCCGGACCTTTGGAGCCAGATATATTTGATTGACCAGGGAGAAAGATTAGGTCGAACGCTATCTCAGTTTCGAGAAAGATACTTAATTCCAGGAAGAAGAAACGGGATGATCATTTATGACTGGAAGCCACAACAGGATGCCGAGGAAAGAATTTACAAAAAAATAGGTGACGTATGCATGAGTCTGGATCAGACAGACTGCGCCAAACTTCCACCGGTTCAGTACTTGAAAAAATCAATCGAAATACCTCAAAAAGCGATGGCAGAATACCACGCTTTCAAACGTGAGAAGGTTCTGGAACTAGACAACAACGAATCATTGCTAGCAGCCAACGCTGGAGTGCTATGTGGTCAGCTTCTACAGATGACATCAGGAGAAATCTATAAACGCGATCAGCTAGGAAATAAGCTCGAAGAAGTAGCAGCCATTCATGCGGCTAAACTTGAGGCACTAGACGACTTGATCGAATCTGCGAACCAGAACCCGGTGATGGTGTTTTACTACTTCAAACACGAACTAAAACGAATCAAGGAACATCTGAAAAAGCAAAAAATCGAAGTAAGAAGTCTAAGCAACGAGGACGACGTTCGAGACTGGAACGACGGAAAGATAGACGTGCTGCTTTTGCATCCAGCAAGCGCAGGACATGGGCTTAACCTTCAACGTGGTGGACATATCGCGATCTGGTACACACTTCCAAACTGGAACCTTGAACTGTATCAGCAGGCAAATGCCAGAATCTACAGACAGGGACAGAAACAAAACGTGACAATTTATCAGATCATAGCTAGAGGCACAGTAGACGAGGACATGCTGGATGCACTAGAACACAAGAACATAACACAAAAAGCCTTAATCGAAGCTTTAAGGAGGTAAAATATGACTTATGATGAATTAATTCCAGAACTAAAAACGGTGCGCTACTGCTGCCACCGTTTGATTGAATTGAATCAGGAATTGGAGGTACTAAACCACCAGACAACAGGCCTTGCGAAATCTGGAGGAATCGAACTGACTGCAGAACAGAAAAGAAGCAAGTGGCCTATGCCGACATATCAGCATCAGTACCACAGCCCGCTCGGACTCTTCGAGGAAATATCAGCCAAAGAACAAGAACTACATCACTTCCAGAAAAGACTGACGGACCTAAGATGGACAGAACTTCTCGATTTGCAAGATCAGAACATTCTATGGGATCTGTACATTCATAGAATCAAGGCTGAAGAAGTTGCTGAGAAATACGGGTACACAAGACGAGGACTATATAAACATCTAATGGCGGAAGTAAAAAAGCTCACAAAAAGTTAAAGAGTTCCCACTGTGTACCACTTTAAAGTGGTATATTAGTACTTGTAAAAGAGGACCGGTAGAAAAGGGCCCTCTTTTCTTTTACCCGGAGCGTCCTCCTTTATAAAAAACGAGTGCTTTCCAGACAACGTCAACGTCAAACATCAGCTACGACAAATCATGGACATTAATTTTATTTTCTTTTCAGCGCTCCGGGTAATCATAGACAACAAAGAAGCCTTAGAAGCTAAACAGGATAGACCTCTCATTGGAGAGAACCCTGAGCTGCTAACGCTTCTTTTTTAATACAACAGAGGTGAACACATATGAACATTACAGACATAAGAACATGCGACCTGAAGCCTTACGAGAACAACCCACGACTCAACGAAGATGCCGTCGATTTAGTCGCAGCATCTATAGACGAGTTCGGATTCAAGCAACCAATTGTGGTGGATAAAGACCTGATCATCATTGCAGGACACACGAGATGGAAGGCAGCACAAAAGCTAGGCCTTGAGACTGTCCCATGCATCCAGGCCGACGACCTAACACCAGCACAGGTGAAAGCCTACCGATTGGCAGACAACAAAGTCGCGGAAGCAGCACAATGGGACCTTGACGCTTTACAGTTTGAACTGGAAGAGCTAGACAACATGGACTTCGATATGGAGCCTTTCGGATTTGAGACAGAAACATTCGACGAACAAATCGCAGAGGACGACAACTTCGAGCCAGAGATTCCGGAAGAGCCAACAACCAAAAGAGGACAATGCTGGATGCTAGGAAGGCACAGATTAATGGTCGGAGACAGTACCAAGCGCCAGGACGTAGAAAAGCTTTGCAGCGACGCTACCATGGATATGGTCGTAACTGATCCACCGTATAACGTAGCACTAGGACAGCATATGAGACCTTCAGAGGCTAAGCAGCTACACCGAAGAACCGACGGACTGGTTATTGATAACGACTCATGGGAAGACGACGATGGATTTATCGAGTTTTTAAAAGTAGCCTTCGAGAACATGACAGAACAGCTCAAGGCCGGAGGTGCCTTCTACATCTGGTACGCTTCAACACAAAGCAAGAACTTTCTGGAAGCTGCAGAACGCGCAGGCCTAAACATCCGACAAACCTTGATCTGGAACAAGAACACATTCGCACTAGGAAGACAAGATTATCAGTGGAAGCACGAGCCGTGCCTTTACGGATGGAAAGATGGCGCAGCTCATTACTTCGTCAACACTAGAAACCTTGTAACCGTACTCGAAGACACAGAGAACCTGGACATTGACAGCATGAAGAAGGACGAGCTTAAAGACCTTCTAAAATCAATCCTGGGGGGGTGCAAGGACACAACGATTCTGGACGAGAAGAAGCCCACGAAATCAGATCTGCATCCAACCATGAAACCAATTCCACTGATTGCAAGACAGATCAAGAACAGCAGCCGAACTGGAGAAAACGTGCTGGACCTATTCGGAGGTTCAGGCTCCACGCTTATGGCTTGCGAACAGCTAGGACGGAGGTGCTTCATGATGGAGTATGATCCACACTATGCCGATGTAATTATCAAGCGCTGGGAAGATTACACCGGAGAACAAGCAGAGTTAATCGAGGATGCCGGCTAAGGGATTAGCTGGACGTACAAAAAGCGAAGCGGCAAGACAGCGCAAAGACCCCATGCAAAACCTGAAGCCTTTCACGAAAGAGAATGCAGCAGAGATGGGACGCAAGGGCGGAGCCGCAAGCCAGAAAGTCCAGAAAAAGAAAAAGAAGCTGAAACAATGCCTGGCCGCAATCCTAGAGTTGGAGCCAAGCGAAAGAAACAAAGAAAAGCTAATCGACATGGGTCTAGAGGATGAGGAGCTCAGCAATCAAATGCTTTTAGCCGCAACCATGTTCAACAAAGCCACACGCGGAGACGTAAGGGCTGCAGAATTCATTCGAGACCTTACAGGACAGCAACCTGTCACAAGTCTAGACAGAGCCAGAACGAAGCTAATGAATGCACAGGCTGAACAGATCAAGAGACAAGGCGACCCTTCTAAAGAGATTACGAAACTGGATCTTTTATTGAAAGCCATGGACACCGTAGCCGGAGACGATAGTGGAACTAACTGAGAAACAAAAAGAGTTCTGGAATCATAAACCGAGCCGCTGGAACATAAAAGAAGGGGCTACACGTAGCGGAAAGACATGGCTGGACTATTACATCATCCCGAAACGGATTCGAGCTATAGAGGGCCTTCCAGGCCACGTGTTCCTCATAGGAAATACAAAGTCAACACTTGAAAGAAACGTACTAGAACCCATGCGAGAACTATACGGCCCAGAACTAGTTGGAAGAGTAAGACCAGACAACACGGTAAAGCTTTTCGGTCGTAACTGCTACGCGATAGGCGCAGACAAAGAAAGCCAGGTTACAAAGATACAAGGGGCCTCAGTAGCGTACTGCTACGGGGATGAAGTCGTAACCTGGAATAAGAAAGTATTTGACATGCTAAAGTCGCGTCTAGATAAACCGTATAGCTGCTTTGATGGGACATGCAACCCGGACAACAAGAACCATTGGTTTTTAAAGTTTCTAGAATCAGGAGCGGACATCTTCCGACAGAAATATACGATTGAAGACAACCCGTTTCTGCCGCAGGAATTCGTGGAAAACTTGAAACTCGAATATCGAGGGACAGTCCTATACAACAGATACATACTAGGAGAATGGTGCAACGCGGAAGGACTACTCTTCCCACAGTTTGCTGATAATCCAGACGAGTGGGAAGTCAAAGGAGAACTCCCACTTTTTAACATGATCAACATAGGCCTGGACATAGGTGGAACACGTTCACACAGTAGCCTGATCGTAACGGGAATCACGGCAGACCTTTCTGAGATTGTAACCTTTGCAGAACGTAAAGTCGTACACGCTAAAGGAACTATAGATGCCGAAAGACTTTGCACAGAGACAGTCGACCTGATCAGAGCTTTATGGATTCAAGGCTTCGTGGTATCCACAGTTTTTGTCGACAACGCCGAGCAGGTAATCCTGAACAGTATACGAGTAGCCGTACAAAGGGCAGGCTTTCCAACCAACGTGATGGATTGCCGCAAGATAGACGGAAAGACAAGGATTCTGACCTACAACATGATGCTGAACCGACACAAAATGAAGTTCCAGGCGGTACCTATGGTGGTCGAAAGTTTGAGCACAGCCCTATACGACACAAAATCGAAGGAAGACAAGATTCTGGATGACTTTACAACCGACGTCGATACATTCGACGCCCACTTTTATAGTTGGTCGACATTTATGGACCTGATCACAGGAAGGAGTACTTAAATGAAAGTTTTATTCACAATACTAAAGGACTTAGGATATCCTGTGAGCCAGGAAGTCCAAGACTACTACAACAAAATTCAATTCTGGAACGATTGGTGGAAAGGCTACGTTCAAGATTTTCATAAATACGAGATCAAGAACGAAAACGGAAACAGTCGCCAAGTAAAACGCAAGCAAATGCGAATGGCTAAGAAAATCTGCGAAGACTGGGCCGATTTACTTTTGAACGATAAAACCAGAATCCTGGTAGAGTGCAACGAACATGGAACTGACGCCACACAAGAATTCTTGACCGGAGACAAAGAGGACCAGAACGGCGGAGTTTTAGGAAACAGTAAGTTCTGGAAGCTAGGAAACAAAGCGGTCGAGAGAGAATTCGCACAAGGCACTGTGTGCTTCTATCTGCAGCTTGTAAATCCAACAGTAAACAAAGGACAGCTGAGTGCCCAGAGCGTACAAATCAAAGCTATCAAGGATGCGCAGAAAATCGTGCCATTGACCTATGACGAGGAAGATATTTCAGAAATCGCATTAGCTAGCGAGTATACACAAAACGGAGAACATTTTATGTACATCCAGGTCTTCAAGCAAGAGCAAGAAGGTTACCAAATTTACAATCATTACTTCAAGATCAACAACGTGGCAGGAGACGCCGTAGGCTATGAAAGAGTATCAGCACCACACGGTGAAGCAATCAGCTATAAATTGCCTTGTAAGCCTTTTGTGATCCTAAAGCCCAATATAGAAAACAACATAGCAGACGTACCATTAGGGATGTCGATCTACGCAAACGCAATCGACATGTTGGAAAGTTGCGACTTGGCATACGACAACTTATTCATGGATACTTTGCTAGGAAAGAAAAAGGTTTTCATGGATCAGGCATTATTTAGCATGAAGCCAACAGCCTACGCGCTAAACGATAAAGGCGAGCGAGTACCCGTAAGACAAGAGCCAGACGTCGGTGCAACTTTAGAGAAATCCCTATACGTAAGTACGGGAACACAAGTAAGTCCAGACAAGCCTCGACTTTTTGAGGAATACAATCCAAGCCTTCGAGTTGACGAGAACAAAGAGAATGTTCAATTCAATCTAAATCTTTTATCAAGTAAATGCGGACTTGGGCAAAATAGATACCAGTTCAGCATCCAGAATATGACCACAGCAACGCAGGTTCGTGCAAGCAATAAAGAGCTAACAGAAAGCGTCTGGAAGCAACGTATCGCAATCCAGGACGCCCTTACAGAGCTAACGAGATCGATTATCATCCTAGGCAAAGAGAAGTGCCACATATCCGGGCTTGATCCAGACGTTCGCATCACAATCCAATTTGATGACACTATGTTTTCAGACGAGGAAGCGGAACGTTTAAGAATGCTTCAGGAAATCTCGGCCGGAATTCTACAGAAATGGGAATATCGCGTCCGATACTACGGAGAGGACGAAGAAACAGCCAGAGAGATGACTGGAGAAACAGAGAACCCGGCAGACAGAATTCAAAGTACGTTCTTCCCGCAAGAGGGAACACAAATCGAAGAGGGGCCAGAGGGTGAGGCCTAATGCTAGAACCGAACTACCTGCAAAACGTAGGTGACGACCTAGAAAAGCTGTATCAGGAACTGGCCACAGAAATACTGGTGGACATAGCGGAGCGGATCAAGATGAATCAGGACGCTATGACAAGCACAACGGAGTATTTAAACAACAAGCTAAAACAACTCGGTTTGCAGCAAGACTGGATTAACAAAAGACTAGCTGAGATACTTCACACTTCCGAAGAAGAAGTCGACCGGATCATGCAACAGAGTGCCTATAAAAGTATCCGCGACACATTCGACAGACTAGAGGCCGGAGGATACGACACAAGCGGCTTAGAGTTTTCGGATCAGATCAAAAAAGGAACATCAGCACTGTGGGGAGACATCCAGAACCTTACAAGGACCACAGCTCAACTGGCTAGCGACACTTTTATGAGATACTACGACATGGCTTATCTTCAGGTATCAAGCGGAGCTTACTCACTAGATCAAGCAACCGCAAACACAATAGACAAGCTATGCAGAGAGGGCCTAACAAAAGTATCCTATCCAAGCGGCGCTCAACGATCAATCGAGGCGGCCGTTCGATTGGCAGTACGAACCGCAGTAAACCAGAACGCCCTGGCTTGCGAGAAATCGGTCATTGATGAGCTAGATATAAATCTAGTACAGACAAGTGCCCACATGGGAGCCAGACCAAGCCACGCAGCCTGGCAAGGCAAAGTGTTCTGGGTAAACTATCCGGAAGGAAATTACGAGAACTTTTATGAGGCTACAGGATACGGAACAGGCGCAGGACTTGGCGGATGGAACTGTAGGCATTCATTTACCGCATACTTTCCAGGAATAAGCGAAGATTACAACAAGCCTGTAAACCCCAAAGAAAATGACAGGATATACCAGATGGAGCAAAAGCAAAGGTCCTACGAAAGAAACATGAGAAAGTGGGACAGAGAGCGCCGTGTGAAAGCCGCAGCAGGGCTAGACACGACGAAAGAGGATTACTGGTATAAATACAACAAGATGAGACTAAAGGAGCTTGTGGACGCTTCTAACGGGTATCTGAAACGAGATTACTCAGCCGAGAAGATAGGCGGAACAAAAGGCAGACCTTACAAGCCTGTAAGAAGGCCAAAGAAACGAGTTACTACAAAGGCCAATGCACAAGTAAGCGATAAAGAAACTAATACAGACATACCGAAATACGAAGTTCTGTGTAATATAGACTCTTCTAAATATAAGGCACCAGAAGGTTCTAGTTCAAAAGTAATTTTGATGGACGAAAGGAAAAAGCATATAAAAGAAAGTCACCCTGAAGCGGTGGATGCTATCGTAAAAAATTTACCTAGTATTCTTATTGATCCAGACGCTGTGTACATTGAAAATGGAAAAGAAAACACAAGATGGGTAGTCAAAAAACTGGATGATCACAATGCAAAAATAACATTGAAACTATCAACAGGAGACAACGAAAAATTCCATTCGATTATTACCGGACAATTTATGAGATCAAAACAGATAGAAAAAGCCGAAAATAAGGGGCGCATAACAAAGATTTACTTTAAAGGAGATCAGGAGTATACTGTAAGTGAAGAAAAGCCTAAGGTGGAGGAATGATGCGTCCACACGCCGCAGTGGCCAAAAGGGACCCCGGGTAAGCATCACCGGGTGGGCTTATCTACCGTGCTAGAAATAGCGCGGTTTTTTAGTAGATAGGAGGCAGAACATGTCGGAAGATTTCAGAACGATATACAAAATTCTATCAATTCTGCAAAAATCAATGGACTATGAAGTTCTAGACGTCCGAAGACTTTCAGCGGATAACATAGACATCACAGAACCAAAGAGAAAAGCACTTTTAGGCATGCTACTGAAAAATGGATACGTTGAGGGATTCCAGGTGATCCAATACATAGGAGACCAAACACCAAACATTGAAGGGCTAGAGGGGATCAGGATAACCCTTAAGGGGCTAGAATACCTAGAAGAAAACAGCTTGATGCAGAAAGCCGCAAGACTAGCAAAAGGGATTGCGGAAATACTATAGAACACAACTAAATAAGGACAAGAACCGTGCTAGGAATGGCGCGGTTTTTATTATGCCCTAAGCACGGCATATAAAAGGCTTGAATACCCCTCGGCACGGGATATAAAAGGCCGGACTCGATACTGGAGTGAACCAGATATAAAAAACGCAGGAGGACAAAAATGGAGTTTTTAAAAGAAATCTTAGGTGAGGAATTGTACGCACAGGTTGCAGCTAAGCTAGAAGGAAATAAAGACGTAAAATTAGCAAACCTTGCCTCAGGAGACTACGTCTCGAAAGCAAAATACGAGAGCGACATGCAAGCCAAAGAAACGCGCATTCAAGAGCTTACACAAAGCGTCAAGGATTTTGACGGAGTAGACGTAAAACAACTACAAAAAGACGTCAACGACTGGAAAACAAAATACGATCATGACTTGGAAGAAACAAAACGTGACAGCGCAATTCGTTTAGCTATCGCGAAATCTGGAACCTTATCTGAAAAGGCCTTGATGGGATTACTAGATAAAGACAAGATCAAGTTTGATAAAGACGGAAAATTAACAGGACTTGACGAACAATTAGAAGCTATCAAGAGAGAAGACAGCTTCTTATTTAAGGCGGCAGAGCCAAACGAGCCAAAAAGAGGAAACGACGTCGTGCTTGATGGAAATCACGAAGGAAGTCCGAAACCAGAGGCACCAACAACTCTAGCCGCAGCCATTTCAGAACACTACAAAAAATAGGAGGAACTAAAAGATGCCAATTACATTAGAGCAATCAAAAGTCGGTTTAGCCGATCACGTAGACCAGCAGGTCATTGATGAGTTCCGTAGGGACTCTTTTATTTTGGATCGTTTAACTTTCGATAATGCGGTATCACCAGGAACAGGTGGCTCGACATTAACTTATGGCTATTTACAATTAAAAACACCATCAGTGGCTGAAGGTCGTAAATTGAATAGTGAATACACAGCAGGAGAAGCTGTAAAGACTCAGAAAACTACAAACTTAAAAATCTTCGGTGGAGCCTACGAAGTAGACCGTGTATTAGAAGACACAGCAGCAAGCTCAGAAATCGCATTCCAGTTAGCTCAGAAAATCATTGCAGTAAAGAACAAATTCCACTATGACTTCATTAACGGAAAGTCAACAGCCAAAGGAACTGCTGCAACAGATAACACAAGCTTTGACGGTTTGGATACATTAGTAAAGGGAACAAATACGGAAGAGAAAAATGCAGACGCAGCCTTCGATTTATCAACAGCCGCGAAGATCAAAGAAAACGCAGACGCCTTCACTTTTGCATTAGACTCTTGGCTATCAACTTTCTCAGTAAAACCAGACGCTTTATTAGTAAACCGCAAGACAGCTACTGTTTTAAAAACAATCGCTAAAATGCAAGGGTACTACACAAGATCAGAGAACAGCTTCGGTCAAGGCGTAGACAACTACGACGGAATCGCAATCGTTGACATGGGAGAATACTACAACGGAACTAAATCCTTGATGTGCGTACCTATCGACGACTCAACAGGAACAACAAGCATTTACGCTGTAAAATTCGGATTGGATGCCGTGCACGCAGTAAGCCCACAAGGACAGAAAATCATTCGTCAATACATGCCAAACTTGAGCGAACCGGGAGCGGTTAAAAAGGGAGAAGTAGAAATGATTGCCTCTATCGTTTCAAAAGATACAACAAAAGCCGGTGTATTCCGTAATGTACAAGTAGCTCCTGTCGCAATGTAAGGAGATAAAGCATGATCCTAAGCTTTGAGGAATACACAGCCTTAGGTGGAATGCTACTGGATGAAGTAGAATACGCACAGATAGAACCAAGAACCGAAAGCCTTCTAGAATCCTACATTCGGGAGAAAATCCCATACTGGAAGGTTCAGGCTTTGGAAGATTACGACATGGACCTAAAAAAAGCAGTCCTATACCAGATTGACTTCATAGAAGCACATGGCGGCATGGATTGCTTCGTAGGTTCTAGCGATATGAACTTCATAGGCGCAACCACAAGCGGTTTCTCGTATTCCGTAGATAATGCAAAAACGATAAGGTTCCATGACATACCCTTATCAAGCCTAGCAGTATCAGAGCTCGACTACCAATTACTCAAAGCAGGACTAGCCTGCCAGGCGATATGGTAAAAAGCCCGAGATGGCTTAGGCCACACACAATAAAAGTCATGAACATTCTAGGAGAAGAAAACCTGGAAGAAACTACGTCATCAGTAACGGTTCAACACGTAAAGGTTTCCAAAACAAAAGCCCGGACTTATGGACAGACGGGCGCCAGTAATTCCGATACGATCCTCATAACGATAGACGTGAACGATTATAAGGCGGACAAGGTTCTAGTTCCCCCTTCAGAATTTAAGACGCCAGACAAGCAGTTCACAATTAGAACCGGGGACCGTATCGAAGCACACGGCGACATTTACGAAATCACAAATGTGAATATCCTAAACCCCTTGAGAAACACACCAGAATTCATAGAGGTAACATGTGAGTGAGTATCATCTAAAAGTTATAGTCGATATCCCGGTGGCACAGCTACAGGCCCGAGGAACGAAAGCGCTCCGACGATCCAGATTGAAGCTGAAGCAGCTTATCGTTCAAGACACGAACAAAAACGTGCCTATCGGAAAAGGAACGCTGAGAACATCAGCTTTAAGATGGGCGGCACAGGATAACGATTGGATCATATGGGACACACCATATGCACACTTCCAACATACAGGAAGAGTTATGATCGGGACCCATAGCCATAACCCATGGGCTAAACACGGAGAAACAAAAGTCTATACAACTCGAAATTTGAGCTATAGACAAGGAGGTTCGGAGTGGTGGCCTAAAACTTTGAGAGCAAGAAAGACTGCCTGGATGGAAGGCGCTAAAAAGTTTTTTAAGGAGGAATTCAGATGAGTGAAAAGAAGATCATAAAGCTGGAAGACGTAAAACAAGTTGAAGACGGATTGTACAATTTCTTTTCTTCAATCAATATCAACAACATACCGTGGTGCCTGGAGTACTTCAACGACTCCAAGCACACCGCCTTACTTTTCAAAAGTAGTGGTTACACGGAAGAAATAGAACACTATCTGGGCGGTGGCTATAGGGCTACTTACCCATTTGAAATTTATATTCAAGCAAGCAGAAAGGACACGAAAGCACGTCTGGACTTATCCAGAATCCTGTATGCACTAGTACAGGCACTCGCGGAAGAAGAGACGCAAGGTTTTCCAAATCTCGTGCTAGACGAAGCAACACCGCAAGAGGTCACGCTCACAACGCTACCTTCAGACTACACGGGAGAAGAGGCCACGCTTTCAACTTTCTACTGCTCTATGACATTAACCTACGAAAAGAAAGGAAGGTTTGAATAATGGCAGCAGAACTACCAAACAGAGAATTAAAGGTCGAAGATAACCTACATTACGTCAAATTCGCAGGCTCGGAAAGCTACGTTCTAGCCAGCAAGGGATTGACAAACTGGGAGCAAGCCTTGAACGCTACAACAGACGACGGTGTGCAATATATCGGAGAAGCCGGAAGCCAAAGCCAGGTTACAGGCTATGCGCCTACAGTAGCCTACGAAGGCCGAGCGTATCCAGGGGATGCATTTAACTACTGGGTATACTTGCAAGGTAAAGAACAGAGAGTCGGTTCTACTTTTGAAGAGATCGAAGTGGAAACATGGAACGAGAAAACACCTAAGTCCGGGGACTTCGTAGCATATCAAAGAATCTATGAAGTGCAGCCAGATAACCCAGGAAGCGGAGAGGCCGGAGGCAAACTAATGTGCTCTGGAACATTTGCACAACAGGGTGATCAGGTACCGGGAACGTTTAACATTAAGGCGAAAACATTTACCCCGGACAACGCTACAGAATAAAGCACTTAACAACATAAGGAGGACATCATGGAACTAAAGTTACAAAAGCAATTATTTAAAGATATCGAAATCGACGGACACCGATTCAGAGTCGATGTAAAGGACACATCTAAGATCGAAGCCTTAGAAAACTGGGCAACAGAACAGAATGCACTTAGCAAATTCGGAAAAGAATCACTAGAGGACTGCCCTGCTTTGATTGATAAGATTCTAGGAGATGGAGCCTTTGAGACTTTATTCAAAGGGTACGAAGGAAGCTCGGCACAGTTTGAACTTTGCTTCACATTGCACAGCATCTTCCAGGATGAATTTTTAAAGGATCAGCAGGCGAAAGCCGCGGAAGAAGAAAAGAAGAACCTGGACAAAATCGACAAGCTTTGCGAATCTATGGACAAATTTAACAGAACATTAGAATACGCAGACAAACGATATGGAGGAAGAAATGCTGTGGCTAAAGAGAGAAGATCTTCCGGAAAGCGTAGACGTTAACGGAACGATCCTCCCTATCTTTGCAGACTTTAGAACCTGGGTCCGAGTTGACAGCGTTATACAAGATAATGCAATACCAGAGGAACTGAAGCTGCCCGTTATTTGTGATCTAATAGGAATCAATCCGTTCACTTTTAAAGGTGATCAGAAAGACCTATGGGATGCAATAATGGGCTTTTATTTTTGCAACAAAAAGCCTAAAGAATCTAATGTCAAGACAAACGGACGACAAGGCTATCGGTTCGAATACGATATGGACCTTATATATGCAGCGTTTAGGCAGCAATACAATATAAATCTTTTAGACGCTAAACTTCATTGGTTTGAATTTAAGGCGCTTTTTAATGCTCTAAGCGACGACACCATGATCATACGCGTTATTGGATACAGAACCAGAGATACTTCAAATCTAAAAGGAGAGGAGAAGATTCACGCACAGCGCCTAGAAAAGTATTACCGCCTGCCTGAAGACAAAGGACCAGAAAAGGAAAGAACACCGCAGGAAATAGAAGCAGAACTTCTGGCCAGACTAGAAACCTAGGAGGTTGAAAAATGGCATCAGGAGCTGATGGAACAATTAAAGTCAAACTAGGACTTGACGACAGCGAATACAAAAGCGGCCTTAGCGGAGCGCATAAAAGTGCGGAAAGCTTCGCGGACAAAGTAAAGTCAACCTTCGTGGGCGCAACTGTATTCAAAGCCGCCAGCAAAGGTTGGGACTTAATATCTGGATCAATCGGAAAAGCAACCGCCCGATTAGATGCCATGCAAAAAGCTAAACAAGTTATTGGAGTTTTAGCAGGAAGCAGCAAAAAAGCTGCGAAGGTTGTAAATGAACTAAGTGACGCGGTATCTGATACGGCATACGGATTAGACACCGCTTCGAGTTCGACTCAAAAGCTAGCCACATCAGGGCTAGGCTTAGACAAATCTACTCGGTTAGTAAAGGATATGATGGATGCCGTTTCTTTCTATGGAGACGGAACCAATGAAACCTTGGCCAATACAGTAGACGCAATCGCAAAGATGAATGCGTCTGGTAAGATTTCAGCAGATCAATGGCAACGTTTGACAGACGCAGGAATTCCTGTCTTAAAGATTTTCGCAGAGAAGACGGGAAAGAGTATGGGAGAAGTTTCGGATGCTTTTTCTAAAGGTGAAATCAGCGCGCAGGAATTCAATGATGTACTGATGGACGCTCTAGAAAACGGAACTGAGACATTCCCAGCAGTAGCAGGAAAAGCCAAGGAAATGGCCGGAAGTTTTGCAACTAGCTTTTCAAATATGTCAGCACGTATCGCAATCGGTATAGCTAACATTATCGAGGCCTTGAACAATTTTTTAACAGATAGTGGTTTACCCAATATTCAAGGAATGATTGCTGGCTTTGGATCAGTAATCAGAAACGGTTTAAATTGGATTGCCGCAGAACTACCGAAAGCGCTGAATGCGATTAAGGATTTCTTCGCGCCAACAGCGGAGGCAATCAAAGCAGCAGCAGAAAAGATTCAAGAAGCCTGGAACAAAGTAAAAGACACAGTCAAAGAAAAGCTAGACCCAGGAGACTCGCTGAACTTTATCAAAGACGCACTAGACAGTATCAAAGAAATTCTGCCTCAGATCGTAGAAAAAGTCGGAGAGTTTGCAGCCGCCTTCATTGAAAAATTGCCTGCGATTATAGACAAAGCAAAAGAACTAGGAGAAAAGCTAAAAAAATTAGCTCCACTAATAGCAGCCGTAGCCGGAGCCTTTGCAACCTGGAAGGGAATCAAAGCTGTAAGTAATATCGCGAAAACAATCGGTGACGCTGGAAAGAAGATCAAGACATTCGGACATTTAGTATCACAAGGCTCTGGATTGATTGATGGCCTAGCCTACGCCGCATCATCAGGAACAGGCATGATTGCAAGTATGGCCGAAGCCTTTACACTAGCCGGCGGAGGACTTTCTGGATTAAGCGCAGCTCTTGGAGTAATCGGTGGACCTATCACACTGGTGGTCGTAGCTATCGGAGCACTAGTAGCGGCGTTCGTATACCTTTGGAATACAAGCGACAGCTTCAGAGAATTCTGGATCAATCTATGGAAAGGCATAAAGGAAACCACGGGAAAAGTCGTAGACGGAATCGTGAACTTCTTTACTGTAACAATACCGCAGGCGTGCCAAAGCTTTATTGACGCAGCACAGAACCTGGCTACACAAGCAGTTCAATTTTTTACGGTTACCATTCCAAACGGCGTACAAAAGCTTGTGACGAACATTCAAACGTTCTTCGGAACAACGATACCTTACTGGATCGGATACGCAGTAGGATACATTCTAGGAAAGTTCGTAGAGTGGGGCTTAAGACTTGTACAATTCGCAACGCAAGACATTCCGCAGTTTATATCGAAAGTAGTGGATTGGTTTAAGCAGCTACCAGGCCAGATCTGGACTTGGCTCCTAAACACAATCAACAAAACAGCTGAATGGGTAAGCCAGATGATCCAGAAAGCGATTCAGGCAGGAAAAGACTTTTTGTCAAACGTAATCGACTTTATTTCACAATTACCTGGTAAAGTATGGACTTGGCTATCAAGTACAATCAGCAATGCTGCAAGTTTTGCAAGTCAGTTTGTACAGCAAGCAATTCAAGCAGGACAGAATTTCTTCAATGGAATTGTAAACAAGGTAAGAGAAATACCTGGTCAGATGCTATCTATTGGCTCGGATATCGTAAACGGTATCAAACGAGGAATTAACAACGCCTGGAACGGATTAACTGGATGGCTTGGAAACATGGCTAAGGGCCTTATTGACGGCGTAAAAAGTGCTTTAGAAATCGGGTCGCCTTCAAGACTGTTCGCAGATCGTATTGGTAAATGGATTCCGGCCGGAATCACGCTAGGCGTAGAAAGAGCTATGCCAAAGGCTAAGGCCTTTATGGGACGCATGTCTAGCGATTTACTAGAAGCAGCTAACATGGACAGCCTAACTTCAAGATTGGCTTTAGAAGGCAATCCTGGAGGCCTAGGAAGCGGCTTAGGCAATACAGTCATCTATCAAGTAGATCAGACTATAAATTCAGCGAAGGAGCTAAGACCTAGCGAAATCGCGCAAGAAACAGAAAGAATGGTTAGGAGGTTAGCATGGGCGTAACAGTAATATACACAAACAGCCTGGGGAAATCCGTTGAGTTTTCCGAGGCCTCAGGCATCCGACTAACAACACTAGACGGAATCTCTAAAAATGAGATCACTTTATCAGAATCAAGCGTTTCAAATCAAATAGGGACCACGGTGTCCGGGGCTTCTATTGAGCCCAAGGACATCACCCTAGAGGGGCGCTTTAAATACAACGCAGACACTAGAAAAAAGCTTCTAGCTGTAATCCTTCCTGGAGTATCAGCAACACTGCGTTATATCAACACAAGAGCCGGGGTCGACGTATACTGGAAGGTTGAACCTAAAACGACGCCAATCATCACACTCAATGAAACCTGGCAAAAATTCCAGATTGTATTGAGGGCTCCATTCCCATACGCAAGACGTGCAAAGGAAACAAAGGTGACCTTCCAGAGATTGAGGTCGCTCTTTAAATTTCCTCGCTCTTTTTCAAATACCGAACCCTGGAAAATATCCGAAAAAATTCTAGGTCCACTGGTAACAGTCGATTACAACGGAAGCATAAACACCGGTTTTCTTTTGACTATGAAAGCGGAGGCAAAAGTGAAGAATCCGAAAATTCTAAACGTGTTCACTCAGGAACACATATCCTTCGGACAAGTAGCAGACCTAGAAATGAATATAGGTGACGTGCTAGAAATAAGTACTTTTACAAACGAGCAATACTGCCACTTGATACGAAACGGAGAAGTAGAAAACATTTTCTGGATGACAGACTACGATTCCGAGTTTTTCCAGATTCAACCCGGAAGACAGGTACTGAAATATACAGCAGAGGAGAACCCCGGAAGCCTGGATGCACTTCTACGGTTTGAAGAAGTACTGGCGGGGGTATAGATATGCACTATTATGTATACGACAGAGAAGGAAAACGACAAGGACCGCTCCAGAACATAACCAGCGTGCAATGGAACCCAAAATATTACGAAACAGGGAAAGCCGAAATTCATGTGGAATATACGGACTTCAATACAAGATATCTACAGAAATGGAATCGAATCGTTTGCAAGGAAAGAAACGAGATTCTCTTTATAGAATCCGTAGAAAGACTTGCAAAAGAAATTGTAGCACTCGGTCATATGGACAATTTGGAGGACCGTATAAACCTCTATACCTTGACCGTTCGAAATGTAGAACAATCGCTGCTCGGTAACTTTGAAAAGAACAAACGCGAATTGGATATAGTGATCGGAAAGAGTACAGGCCTTCCCGGAAAGCTTGAGAACGCATCCGACACAACATACGACACACTCAGGACTATGGCTCAGAAATACTGCCAGCTAGTAGGCTACGGATACAGAGAAGTTCTAAAAGGGACTACACTGAATTACTTCGAAATCTACACAGGATCAACAAAGAACAAGCTGAGGTTTTCAGACAGACTTGGAAACCTAATCTCGCAAACTTTTATCGAGGATATATCAGGATATAAAAACTACGCTTACGTGTATGGCGAAGAATCTGGATCAGAACGAAAAAGTGTGATTGTGGATCTTCGAACAGGAGACGAGCCAAGAATGGAGCTATATGTGGATGCCCGAGATTTACAGTCTACATATACTGATGCATCAGGCAACGAGCAAAACTACACGGAAGAAGAATACAACAACATACTAAAAGAAAGGGGCCTCAATAAGTTAGCAGAGGCTAGAAAAGGCTCTTCTAAATTTGAATTTGAAATTGATGCGGACGACAAGAAGGCCGTCCTTCAAAAGGACTTTGACCTAGGAGACGTGATACCGTGTCTAAGCTTTAAATTCAATTTATTTACGTTTGCAAGAATAACAGGCCTTAAGTTTGTAGAAGAAAGCAATTTACAGACGCAGGTCACTCTTGAACTAGAACTTGTAGAGGTTCAAGAAAGCGCAACAAAAATGAAAGGAGGGGGCTCATGACAGCATACCCTTTAGACAATACGGAGTATCTGGCAGAAGATCTGCGGATGTTCCATGCCGGGAGAACACCTGGCCTTTTTAATATCACCGGTGAAGACTTCAAAGTAAAAATTGCCGGCGGTATGAATATATCAGTCAGTAACGGGCTCGCCTTTTTAAAGACATCCAGCGACGGAATAGGTGGTATTGTTTACTCGCCTAAAGACGAAACTACCCTGACGGCTACCGTCGCTACAAACTACACTAGATACGACTACGTGGCCATTCGATATGATAAGATCAGCAATTCATGCGGTCTTGTATATCAGGAAGGAACGCAGTCAATGCCTACGCCTATTCGAAATCTAGAACAATACGAGCTGATCATTGCGATTGTAGTTTTAAAGGCATCAGCTGGAGAAATCACGCCAGAAATGATTCAAGACGTAAGACTTGACGAAAACTACTGCGGACTAACGGTTGATACTTTAACGCGAGTACCAACACAAGAACTATATGATCAATTCCAAAGTTTCTATGAAAGAATCCAGAAAGAAAATGAGGACACTCAATACGCCAACGGCGAGAAATTCAGAAAATGGTTCGATTCTTTAGAAGAAACACTTCAGGGTGAAGTCGCAACGGCACTAGCTGGCCGCATTCTAAACCTTGAAAATATGCTTCTGGACAATCACATTTATACAGAGCTTCAAGTTGACGTGGACAACACTCTAACCGACGAAGAGGGCACAAATATATTCGCGGACTGGAAGTATCAGGTTCAGTAGGTAAGATCATGAGACAAGGGACAACACCAACTCTGGTCATTCACACATCAGGACTCGAGCTAGAGAAACTAACAAGTCTATATTTAACGATTGAACAGAACGGGACTATTCTAACAAAAAGAATGGAAGACCTAGTGATTGAGGAAAATACTGTGGCCGTAACGCTAACCCAGGAAGAGACACTTCAATTTATACCTGGACGATATCAGGTACAAATTCGAGCTATCACCGAAGAAGGAACGGTTATAGCTTCCCCAATTCTAACTCGTCCTGTTTTTCCGGTTTTATATAAGGAAATCATAGAATGATGAAAGATGAATTTAGTATCAATCTAGCCGAGGAAAATGAAAGCCTGGGGTTTGATTTCCAAGAGCAATACGTCGCAGGAACAAGCGACTACAACAAACTGAAAAACAAGCCAACTCTAAACGGTAACGAAATCATAGGAGCTATGGAAGAAGAGGACCCGACAGTTTCTGGATGGGCAAAAGAACCAACAAAGCCAAGTTACACGGCGGAGGAAGTAGGCGCAATAAAAAATGACGAGATCAAGGCAATCTCACTAGACGAGCTTAACAGCTTGTGGGAAGGAGTATAGACATGGCTACAGAATATCTGGACAAGGCTGGGGCAACCTTACTGGTCCAAAAGACAAAAGCAGAATTAGCAAAGAAAGTTGATGCCGTAGGCGGGAAAGTACTTTCAACAAATGATTACACTACAGCAGAGAAAAACAAATTAGCAGGCATTGCATCAGGAGCTCAGGTTAACACAATCACAACGGTGAAGGTTAACGGAACAGCACTAACACCCGACGCCAGCAAAGCTGTGGACATAACCACACCAACCAAAACTTCACAACTTACAAACGATAGTGGATATCAATCAAGAGCAAGTGTAGAATCAATCGTTACAGGCAAAGGATATCAGACAGCGTCACAAGTAAGTTCTGCGATCAGTACTGCGATTGGTGAAATTACACAGATTTCATATAGCAAAGTAAGTTCATTACCTACTACAGGAGCAACCGGCGTTATTTACTTAGTAGCACATAAACATGGAACGCAGGACATCTATGATGAGTATATCTGGATGGCAGACTCAAGAACGTTCGAGAAAATCGGAAATACAGACATTGATCTAAGTGGATATGTAAAGACAACCGATTTAACAGCAATCACGACAGACGAGCTGAACGCAATGTGGTCCGCAGCATAGGAGGTGAAAGCCTATGCTCGGTTTTAAAGATAAGGCAGCTATTAACTGGATCGTAACCAAGATAAAGGCGGTTACTACATCACATAATAACCTAAATCAAATGGTTATGAATAATCACTTTACCACGAATTTGAACGCAACAAGTGCTCAAGATTTAGTGGATGAAAAAGGAAATACAATCCTAGCCGATTGGTCTTATGAAGTGGCAAGTGGAGAAGTCGGCACGGATTGGAAGTATAAAGTCAAGGAGGAATAACATGGCAGGAAAACAAGTAACAGAATTAGACGCATTGCCTAGTTTCACGGATACCAGCTTACTACCTGTACACAATGGTGCAGGATTAAAAAAAGGTTTATTATTGCAACTAGCAAATTATTTAGGAACTAAATTCAGTAATCCGAATTTATTAATTAATCCGGATTTCAGTATCAACCAAAGAGGAGCTAGTAGCTATACAAGCGGATATACAGTTGACCGATGGAAAATATCAAACGCAACTTTAAATGCTACAACTAAGACACTTTCAAACTCAAATAGTGCAAGTGGAACTTTTTTACAATCTTTAGAAAATAAGCCAACAGGAACATTCACAGTAACATTAAATGTAGCAAGTGTTACAGGAACAGTTAAATTCAGTTGGAAGGATGGAAGTACTTACAAGACAGGTGTAACAATTTCAAAAGGATTAAATACATATACATTTACTGCTTCAAGCTTAACGTGGGTAGGTATTGATATTGCAAGTGGTGCTTCAGTTCAATTGAACTATATGAAACTAGAGGAAAGTTCAGTTGCAACTCCTTTTATTAAACCAAACAAAGCAGAGGAACTAGCGAAATGTCAGTATTATACGGTGATTTTTGAACCATGGAGAACTATATTGAACGCAAATACAGATTCGTCTGTCATTAACATTGATA
>ERZ773138.714-NODE-714-length-37115-cov-4.888262_pt1 | contig 37115 bp, 34 predicted proteins | sample MGYA00511114_ERZ773138 | MGnify/ENA primary metagenome ERZ773138 (study PRJEB29015, sample SAMEA2737805) | human gut metagenome | biome: human gut; feature: human-associated habitat; material: faeces | place: China | collected 2012 ...
GATTATCATCTGCATCGGCATGACGCTGGCGAACTCCGCCATCAACAACTGCACCGGAAGCTGGGATATCGCGCTGGTCGCCATCCTGACGGTCGTTGTTTTCAACATCTGGGGCAAGGGCATGCTGCGCATCATCCCGATTCTGCTGGGCGTACTGATTTCTTACGCTTACGCCGCAGTGACCGGCCGTGTGGATTTCTCCGGCGTGGCCAGCGCCGCGTGGATCGGCCTGCCGGTGAAGATGGAAAACACCGTCTTCTCCCTCGTCGGCAACTGCGACGTGAACCTGCTCGTCACCGCCATCATCGCCATCATGCCCATCGCGTTCGCGACCATGATCGAGCACATCGGCGATATCTGCGCGATCTCCTCCACCGTCGGCGCCAACTTCATCGCCGATCCGGGTCTGCATCGCACCCTGCTGGGCGACGGTCTCGCCACGAGCATCGCGTCCCTCTTCGGCGCGCCGGCCAACACCACCTACGGGGAGAACACCGGTGTGCTGGCCCTTTCCCGGGTCCACGATCCCCGGGTGATCCGGCTGGCAGCCCTGTATGCCATGGTGCTGTCCTTTTCCCCGGCCTTTGCCTACCTGGTCAATACCATTCCCGCCGCCATCATCGGTGGGGTCAGCTTCATCCTCTATGGCATGATCTCCGCCATCGGGGTGCGCAATGTGGTGGAGAACCGGGTGGACTTTACCAACAGCCGCAACCTGATCGTGGCCGCTGTCATTCTGGTGTGCGCACTGGGCTTCAACTCTGTGGGCGGCGTTGGCTTTACCGTTGGCAGCGTCACCATCAACCTGTCCGGTCTGGCTGTGGCTGCTATTGCAGGTATCCTGCTCAACGCCATCCTGCCCGGCAACGACTACGAGTTTGATGCCACTGCCGGTTCCGATGCTGCTACCAGCGGCAACCTGCAGGTCTGATCCTCGGGAATGCGTCCAGTTTTCTGTAAGGAAATTTGGGCATCCTGCCAGATTTTGATAAATAGGAATAATTCTTAAAAATATACTTGACTAACTAGGAATTATTCGCTATAATAGAGCCATGGAAAGGGAAGTACACAAAGCCCCCTTCCATGGCTCTTTCTATACCCGGCAGCGCGGCTGCCCCGCATAGAAACAACAGGCGGGTGGTTTCCGTCCTGTATCATTTTTAACAGATCGAATGGAGGTAAATTCTTATGAAGAAATACGTTTGCACCGTTTGTGGTTATATCGCTGAGGGTGAGATCCCCGCTCAGTGCCCCGTTTGCAAGGCTCCCGCTTCCGCTTTTGTGGAGAAGACCGGCAACACCTACGTCACCGAGCATGTTGTTGGCATCGGCAAGGCAGAGGGCGTGCCGCAGGAGATCGTTGATGGTCTGCGCGCTAACTTTGAGGGCGAGTGCAGCGAGGTCGGTATGTATCTGGCTATGGCTCGCGTGGCAGAGCGTGAGGGCTACCCCGAGATCGCCGAGGCCTACAAGCGCTATGCTTACGAAGAGGCTGACCACGCATCCCGCTTTGCAGAGCTGCTGGGCGAGGTCGTGACCGACAGCACCAAGAAGAACCTGATGATGCGTGCCGAGGCCGAGTGCGGTGCCTGCGCCGGTAAGATGGATCTGGCCAAGAAGGCTAAGGCACTGAATCTGGACGCCATCCACGATACCGTCCACGAGATGGCAAAGGATGAAGCCCGTCACGGCCGCGGCTTCGAGGGCCTGCTGAAGCGCTACTTCAACACCGAAGTCTGATAAGGGTTCCCCAGTTATCTATGCTGCCCGCTGCAAGGACATTCCGCCTTGCAGCGGGCTTTTTGCGTTTCAAGCTTTAAAAGCGGCGCAGAACCTCCGGTAAGTGTTTTATACAGATTTTTTGTTTGGTGGGCAAACTGTGGGCAAAACTCACTGATTGGTCCAGTTTTGACTTCTTTTTTGCTTTTGCCCACAAAAAGTCCGAAAGTTGGCTTGTGGCCTAGAAAAATCAGCTATAAATATAATTCTCGATGTGGGCAGATTATTTGACTGTTATCTGAAAAAATGCCATTTCCGGTAACGACCTCCCGTGAAAAAGCAAGCGGGGAAAATCTGTAGATTTTCCCCGCTTGCAAATATAAAATGATCTTTCCTCTGAAGATGCGCAAAGCGAACGCGGCGCGCATTCAAATCGTCCCGCTACAAAAGAGGCAGCTGCGCAGATTTTTGCGCAGCTGCCTCTTGCATTTTGTGGTGGCTGATACCCTTTACTGGATGCTGGTAACAGGGTAGTCCTGTGCCTCCACGGCTTTCTTCAGCACTTCATCATCCACCTCTGCGTTCAGGGTAACGATGGCAGTACCGGCTTCGTGGCTGACAACAGCCTCGTCCACCTGCGGCAGAGCTTCCAGCGCCTTCTTGACGCGGGCTTCACAGTGGGGGCACATCATGCCTTCTACGGTCAGGGTCTTTTTCATAGCGGTCTCCTCCTTTTGAGTTGTATCTTCCTCCGCTGCGGGCTGCACAAGGACAGCGGGCAGGGCAGGGACGTGTTTGGGCGGGTGGTCACGCTTTGCGCTGTGCAGGTCAAACAGGTTCAGCCGCAAGGCGTTGCTCACCACGCAGAAGCTGGAAAGGCTCATGGCAGCTGCGCCGAACATGGGGTTCAGCGTCAGCCCCAAGGGGATGAACACACCGGCTGCCAGCGGAATGCCGATGATGTTATAGATAAACGCCCAGAACAGGTTTTCGTGGATGTTGCGCAGGGAAGCGCGGCTCAGCCGGATGGCGGCGGGCACGTCCGAGAGCTTGGAGTTCATCAGTACTACGTCCGCGGCGTCAATGGCTACGTCTGTGCCTGCGCCAATGGCAATGCCGGTGTCAGCGCGGGTCAGGGCAGGGGCGTCGTTGATACCGTCACCCACCATAGCTACCTTGCCGTACTTTTGCAGCTGCCGGATGACGGCCTCCTTGCCCTCGGGCAGCACCCCGGCAATCACCTCGTCCACCCCGGCCTGTCGGCCGATGGCTTCGGCGGTGCGCTGGTTGTCGCCGGTCAGCATCACGACCCGGATACCCATATTTCGCAGCTCCCGGATGGCCTGCGGGCTGTCCTCCTTGATGGTATCTGCTACCGCGATAACGCCCAGCAGACGACCTGCGCCGCCAAAGAACAGGGGCGTCTTACCCTGCGCAGCCAGTGCGGCAGACTGCGTTTGCAGCGCAGCAGGGATAGCGACCTTTGTGCCAATAAATGCAGCGCTGCCGCCAAAGATCTCTTTGCTCTCCAGCTTGGCGGTAAGACCGTTGCCCGGCAGGGCGGTAAAATCGGTAACAGAGGGCAGCTCCAGCTGCTTTTCCTCCGCATAGGCCAGCACTGCCCGCGCCAGTGGGTGCTCACTGCGGCCCTCCAGCGCGGCTGCCAGCGTGAGCAGCTCGGTCTCGGTCACGCCCACAGCGGGCAGAAGGTCGGTGACGGTAGGCTCGCCGCAGGTGATAGTGCCGGTCTTGTCCAGCGCTACGATGCGGGTGCGCCCGGCTTCTTCTAACGCCGCAGCGGTCTTGAATAGGATGCCGTTCTTCGCACCAAGGCCGTTGCCCACCATAATAGCTACCGGCGTTGCCAGACCCAGCGCACAGGGGCAGCTGATGACCAGCACCGAGATGCCCCGCGCCAGCGCGTAGCCTACATCCCGCCCCAGCAGCAGCCAAACAAGGGTGGTGACCACTGCAATGCTGATGACCGCAGGCACGAAAAAGCCGGATACGGTATCTGCGATCTTTGCAATGGGTGCTTTTGTGGCAGCGGCATCGCTGACCATGCGGATGATCTGCGCCAGCGTGGTGTCCTCGCCCACGCGGGTGGCGCGGCACTGCAGATAGCCGGACTGATTGGTGGTGGCGGCGCTTACCTTATCGCCCACGGCCTTGTCTACCGGGATGCTCTCGCCGGTCAGCGCGCTCTCGTTCACGGCACTGCTGCCCTCCAGCACAATGCCGTCCACCGGGATGTTCTCGCCCGGGCGCACCACAAAGATGTCCTCCTTCTGTACCTGCTCAATGGGTACGGTCACCTCGGTGCCGTCCCGCAGCAGGGCAGCGGTCTTGGGGGCAAGCTTCATCAGGCTTTTGAGCGCATCGGTGGTCTTGCCCTTGGAGCGCGCCTCCAGCATCTTGCCCACGGTGATAAGGGTCAAAATCATGGCGGCAGACTCAAAATAGAACTCCATCATATAGTGCATGACCAGTTCCTCGTTGCCGTGCAGCTGTGCATCGGTCATGGCAAACAGGGCGTAGGTGCTCCACACAAAGCTTGCCATCGAGCCCATAGCCACCAGCGTATCCATGTTGGGGGAGCGGTGCACCAGCCCTTTGAAGCCATTGATGAAAAATTTCTGGTTGATCACCATCACGATGCCTGCCAGCAGCAGCTGTACCAGCCCCATGGCAATGTGGTTGCCGTCGAACCAGCGGGGCAGCGGCCAGCCCCACATCATGTGCCCCATGGAAAAGTACATCAGCACCAGCAAAAAGCCCAGCGAGGCGATAAGCCGCCGTTTCAGCTTGGGCGTTTCGTGGTCGGCAAGCGCGTCCAGCTCTGCGCTGGTGCTGGCCGCTGCGGCGGCTTTTTTGGGGCTTGCACCGTAACCGGCCTGCTCCACGGCGTGGATAATGGCGGCATCCTCAGCGGTGCCTTCTACGCCCATGGAGTTGGTCAGCAGGCTTACCGAACAGCCGGTGACGCCCGGCACACTCTTTACGGCCTTTTCTACCCGGGCAGAGCAGGCCGCGCAGCTCATGCCGGTAACGTTGAATTGTTCCATTGTTGTTTCTCCTTGTGGTCAGTCTGCCCGGCGGGCGGTCATTTCATCAGCTTGGGCAGCAGCCGGAGCAGTTCTTCCAGCTTTTCGTCGCTGCCGGCACGCAGGTCATCCGCCACGCAGCTGCCGATGTGCTGTGCCAGCAATTCCCGGGAAAAGCTGTTCAGCGCCGCATTGGCTGCGGCCACCTGTACCAGAATGTCCACACAGTAGGCGTCCTTTTCCAACATCCCGCGGATGCCGCGCACCTGTCCTTCAATACGGTTCAGCCGGTTGAGCAGAGCTTTGTGCTCCTCCGGGCTGCGCACTTTGTGGCGGCAGCAGCAGGGGACAGCAGTATCTGACGCAGTGTCTACTTCCGGTGCATCATCGCAGCAGCAACAGTGCTTTTTGCTCTCTTCCATATTGGAATCGCTCCCTTCATAAACCCCTATGGGGTATATTCTCTTGCAACAGCAGTATAGCACATAATATCCGACAATTCAAGTAGGAAATGAAATATAAATAGTACAGCTGACAAAAAATGGTTCGGAAACGCCGCAGGCGTTTCTGAACCATAAATTAAAAGATGAAATTCCGCTGAACATGGCCGGAGCGCACGCGAGGGTCATTCAAAACTGCTGCATATAAAAAACGAGGGAAGCCCGCAGGCTTTCCCTCGTTGTAAGCTCTTACTTTACTTCCAGAATGCGCGGTGCAAACAGGCTCCACATCTTGCCCCACCAGTACCAGTCGTGGGATACGTCACCGCCCCAGATCTCCAGATGTGCGGGCATACCCTGATCCTTCAGCAGATCGGCCAGTGCCTGCGTGTCGTCCAGTGCATCGCCCTCGTAGGCACCCTGACCGGCACAGAGGATCAGGCTGTTCTCCTCAGCCTTGGTCAGCGCAGGCTTGTTGGCAATGCCGTTCTCCTGCAAATAGGCAAGGGGAACGCAGCGCAGCACCATGTCATCGCTGTCAGTGCCCCAGAAACGGGTCAGGTCGTAGATGCCGCCCATGCCCACAGCACCTGCAAACAGGGTGGGACGGCGCAGACGGCAGTGGACGGCGTGGTAAGCGCCCAAGTCTACACCGGCAGTCCAGATCCGGGTGCCCTTTTTGGCGTTGTTCAGGGTCAGAATACGGGGAGCAAGCTCAGCGGTCAGGTAGACGAAATACTTCTCCTGCAGCTCGGCGCGGCGGCGCTGGGGCAGATCACCGTTCAAAAGGCCCTCGCCGTCCATGGCATCTGCGCAGAACAGCTGCACCTTGCCCTCGTTCAGCAGCTGGGCAATGGCATCGGGCATCCCGTTGTTCTCCCAGTCATAAAAACGGCCGCCGCGGGCGGGCAGTGCCAGCACCGGCACACCGGCATGGCCGTATACCTTAAACTCCATCTCACGGCCAAGAACCGTGCTCCACTCTTTGTAATAGGTACCCTGGATCATAAATCAAGCACTCCTTATTTTATCATTCACCGGCCCGGGCACAGTCGCTGCGCACCGGTGCCGGATTTGGAAGCTATAATCAGACAAACTGGTTGCGCTGCGGGTCGTAATCGTAGCCCACAGTGTGCAGTTTTGCGCACAGACCGGCCTTGTCGGCCTCCAGATCTTCGCACAGCGCATCGAGATCCTTATACTGATCCCGCAGTTTCAGGTTCACCACGCTCAGCAGCATGATGGGATCAACAGGCAAAGACATTTTATTTCTCTCCTTGCGGCAAATAAAAAAGCCGGCCACTCGACAAAGTGACCGGCCACATACACCAAATTAGACAGCGCGGGTAACTTTGCCAGCGCGCAGGCAACGGGAGCATGCGTAGACATACTTGGGAGAGCCCTCCACGACCGCCTTGACACGACGGACATTCGGCTTCCAGGTACGGTTGGAACGGCGATGAGAGTGAGAGACCTTGATACCAAAGGTAACACCCTTGCCGCAGCATTCACACTTAGCCATGGTAATTGCACCTCCTACAGTGAAGTATGGAATCAAAATAATCAGCTTGATTATTTTACCAGAGATACAAAGAAAAAGCAAGTCTTTTTTTAAATTTTCTGTAGCTTTTTGCATTCCCGGTGCTGTGGGGCTTGTGCAGGACACAAAAAAATAGTATTATAAAAAAAGAAATTCGTTTTGACAGGAGATTTACATGACCACACAGGCAACCTATTATATCATCCGCGCACTGGTGGCGCTGGTGGCCATCCCGTTCCACGAGGCCGGCCATGCGCTGGCAGCATGGCTTCTGGGCGATGCCACCGCCAAACACGAGGGGCGTCTTTCGCTGAACCCCTTTGCGCACTTTGACCTGCTGGGCACGCTGTGCATGGTGTTTGCGGGCGTGGGCTGGGCAAAGCCTGTATCCACCAACCCCCGCAACTTCAAAAACCCCAAGTGGGGCATGGCGCTTACGGCACTGGCAGGCCCTGTGGCAAACCTTGTGCTGGCCTACCTTGGCATGGTGGCATGGAAGGTAATGTACTACTGGGCACCGGTCAATAACGCTACCATTTACATTGCCATGTTCCTGCGCTATCTGGTGCTGATGAACGTCAGCCTTGCGGTGTTCAACCTGATTCCGGTGCCGCCGCTGGACGGCAGCCGCATTCTGCTGGTGGTGCTGCCGCAGCGCATCTACTTTGGCCTGATGCGGTACGAAAAATATATCATGATCGTCATGCTGGCAGCGGTTTGGGGCGGCTTTCTGGATACGCCGCTCTACTACCTGAACAACGTAGTGTGGTCGCTTTTGGGCGCAGGCACCGGCTATATCGATAAGATCGCCTACACCGTTTATGCCAGTAGCCTTGGGGCGGTGATCTGAGTGGCAGAGGAATTAACCTTCCATCTGGAAGATTTTGACGGCCCGCTGGAATTATTGCTGGCTCTGGTGGCCAAGCATAAGATGGACCTGCACAATATCCCCATCCTGCAGCTGATCGACCAGTACACCCGCACCGTGGAGCAGGCTGACCCCGATCCCGAGACAGCCAGCGCCTTCATTGAAATGGCGGCGCATCTGGTGGAGATGAAAAGCTTTCTGTTGCTGCCCCGCAGCGAAGAGGGCGAGCGCATGAAGCAGGAACTCACCGGTCAGCTCATCGAGTACGACCAGTGCCGCCGCATGGCGGCTCTGCTGCGCGCAAAAGGGGAGGCTGCCCCGGTATTCGTGCGCCGTCCCATGGAAGTGGAGTGGGATAACACCTACGCATTGCACCACGCCCCGCAGATCTTGGCGGACTACTGGCAGGCGTTGGCAGGCCGCACCAAGACCCGCCGCGTACCCACTCAGCAGCAGTTTGAGCCGCTGGTCACCGCGCCCATGGTATCGGTCACCAGCCGGGTGGTGTACATCCTGCGCCGGATGCTGGGCGGCACCGTGGCAAAAATGGAGCAGCTGTTTTCCCGCAGCCAGAGCCGCAGCACCAACGTAGCTACCTTTCTGGCACTGCTGGAACTGGTGCGCGGCGGACGCATCGCGCTGGACGACCGGGGAACGCTGACCATGCGCCGCACCCGCCCGGAACGCAATAAGGAGAACCCATGAACCAGAAACAAACCCTTGCCGCCGTGGAGGCTATGCTTTTTGCCTGCGGCGACCCCATAGGTGCCGATAAGCTGGCACAGGCGGTGCAGCTGCCCCAGTCCAGCGTGGATGCCGCACTGGAGACCCTGCACACCCGCTATCAGAGGGAGGACAGCGGCCTGTGTCTGTTGCATCTGAATACCCGGTGGCAGCTGGCTACCAAGTCCCAGTGGGCAGACTGTGTGCGCCGTGTACTGGACAGCCGCCGTGCCGTACCGCTTGGCCCTGCGGCCATGGAGACCCTGACCGTCATCGCCTACAACCAGCCCGTGTCCCGCGCCTTTATTGAGCAGGTGCGCGGCGTGGATTCCTCCTCCAGCGTGTCCGGTCTGCTGGAAAAGGGGCTCATCGAGGAAGCCGGACGTCTGGATCTGCCGGGTCGCCCGGTCAGCTTCCGCACCACCGATACCTTTTTGCGTGTGTTCGGCCTGTCCAGTCTGGCAGACCTGCCGCCGGTGCACAGCGATGCACCGGCAGATGATCCGACCGAAAGTGAGGGCTGACCCATGGGCATGGTTCTTTCCGCAGTGGGCGCTTGTCTGCTGTTCATCCTCAAGGTGGCGGGCATCCTGCTGCTGATTTTGTTGGTGCTTGCAGCGCTGTTGCTGCTGTGCCCCTTCTGCGCGGATGTCTGCTGGCAAAACGATACGCTTACCGTAAAGGCCGGGGCACTGGGCATCACTTTTCCGGTGTTCCAATACCCAAAGCCGGGACCTCCCGCCCAGCCGGAGGAGCCCAAGGGTTTTACCGGCAGACTGAAAGCAAAATTCCGCGCATGGCGTGCGGAGCGTAAGCGCAAAAAAGCTGAAAAAAAGGCTGCGCAGCCCGCAAAGCCTAAAGCCGAAAAGCCGCCCCGCCAAAAGGCAAAGATCACGCTGGATGTGATCTGCACCATGCTACGGGGCGTGGGTACGCTGCTGCGGGCGGTGTTTGGCGTGCTCCGTTTTACAAAGATCTCGGTCTGCCTTGGCGTGCGCGGGGACGACCCCGCCGCAGCTGCCCGCAGCTACGGCAAGCTGCAAGCGTGGCTGTACCCGACCCTTGGCGTGCTGGACCATTTCTTCTTTCTGGAATTTGACCAGCTGCGCGTTCTGCCGGACTTCGGCAGCGCCCAGCCTACTGTGCAGGACAAGGTATCCTTCCGTGTCAGCGCACAGGCGCTGTTCATCGTCATTGCCGCTGTGCGGGTGCTGTACGAGTTCTGGTGTAAAAAAGTATTGGACATTTTTATTTGAAGATGATACACTAAATCTATATCAGAATGCTTTCCGGCGGCCTGCTGCCTGCACGGATGAATAAAGGAGAGTTGTTTTATGGCAGAGCATCCTATTCAGGGCCTGATGAACGTTACGATGGAGAAAATTCACCAGATGGTGGACTCCAACACCATTATCGGCAAGCCCATCACCACCGAGGACGGCATTACCATCCTGCCGGTGTCCAAGGTGAGCTTCGGCTTCGCTTCCGGCGGTACCGATTTTAACGGCAAGAACGCTGCCAACAAGGATCTGTTTGGCGGCGGCTCCGGTGCTGGTGTCAACATTCAGCCGGTGGCATTTCTGGTCATCAAGGATGGCTGCGTGCGCACCATCCAGCTGTCGGATAGCTCCAACAGCATCGACCGTGCCCTGACTATGCTGCCTGAGCTGGTGGAAAAGCTTACCACTCTGGTCAAAAAGGACGCCAAGGCACCCGCAGAGGAGCCCAAGGCAGAGTAACCCTTTACACAAATCAAGCCGCAACCGCAGGCCTTTTGGTCTGCGGTTTATATAGCCGCGCACTGTGCCCCGCAAAAACAGGGGAGCGGTGCGCGTTTTGAGCGCCGTGAGGCGCACAAGGAGTAATATTATGGCAGAAGAACGTATTCAGAAGATCATGGCCGAGCAGGGTTTGTGCTCCCGCCGCGCCGCCGAGCAGATCATTGCCGAGGGCCGCGTCAAGGTGAACGGCCACCCGGTCAAGGTGGGTGACAAGATGGACCCCAACCGTGACGTGCTCCATGTGGATGACGAGCGCATCTACATCCAAAAGAACCAGCAGCTGTATTATCTGGCGCTGTACAAGCCCCGTGGCTATGTGACCACCGCCAGCGATGAGCTGGGCCGCAAGACCGTGATGGACTTGGTCAGCGACATCCCCGCCCGCCTGTACCCGGTGGGTCGTTTGGATAAGGACAGCGAGGGTCTGCTGCTGATGACCAACGACGGTGCCTTTGCACAGGCCGTCACCCATCCGTCCGGCGGTATCTCCAAGCTGTACCGCGTTACCGTGCAGCCCCGCGCCGACGAAGCCACCATCCTCAAGCTGAGCAGCGGCGTCGTGCTGGACGATGGCACCAAGACCATGCCCTGTGCCATCAATGTGGTCACCGATGAGCCTGGCCGCACCGTGATGGAAATGACCCTGAAAGAGGGCAAGAACCGCGAGATTCGCCGGATGTGCGAGAGTGTGGGTCTTGAGGTGGTGCGCCTGAAGCGCAACGCCGAGGGTGTGGTCAAGCTGGGAATGCTCAAGCCCGGTACCTACCGCGAGCTGACTAAGGCCGAGGTGAACGGTCTGCGTGCCGCAGCGGTCAAGGGTCGTGCACAGACCCGTTCTGCTGCGCAGCAGTCCAAGGCTGCCGAGCGCCGTCCTCGCGGCCCCGTGGGCAAAAACGCACCCCGGAAGCAGAAGTAAGGAGTTATCGGATCATGGAACGAGAAACTCTGAAATCCCGTCTGGGCTTTATTCTGCTTTCCGCAGGCTGTGCCATCGGCATCGGCAACGTGTGGAAGTTTCCGTATATTGCAGGTCAGGGCGGCGGCGGTGCTTTTGTACTGTTCTACCTGATCTTTCTGGTCATTCTGGGTCTGCCTATCATGACCATGGAGTTCGCCGTGGGACGTGCCTCCCGCAAAAGTCCGGTGCGGGCGTATCAGGCGCTGGAAAAGCCGGGGCAGAAGTGGCACATCCACGGCTACTTCACCCTCATCGGCTGCTACCTGCTGATGATGTTCTACACCACCGTAGCGGGCTGGATGCTGCACTATTTCTACATGACCGCCGTCGGCAAACTGGCGGGGCTCAACGCCGAGCAGGTGGCCGGTAAGTTTACCGAAATGCTGGCCAGCCCCGCTACTATGACCTTCTGGATGGTATTTGTGGTGGTAGTGAGCATTCTGGTGTGCGCCAAGGGTCTGCAAAGCGGTCTGGAGCGCGTGACTAAGGGCATGATGATCGCCCTGCTCCTCATTATGGTGGTGCTTGCCGTCAACAGCCTGTTCATGCCCGGGGCAAAGGAAGGCCTTTCCTTCTTCCTTGTGCCGGACTTTGCCCGGATGCAGGAGGTGGGCGTGGTCAACACACTGGTCTCCGCTATGAATCAGGCCTTCTTCACCCTGAGCCTTGGCATCGGCGCCATGTCCATCTTCGGCAGCTATATCGGCAAGGAACATTCCCTGCTGGGCGAATCTGTCCGCATTGTGGTGCTGGATACCTTTGTAGCCATTACCGCCGGTCTGATCATCTTCCCGGCCTGCTTTACCTACCATGTGGACCAGACCAGCGGCCCCAGCCTTATCTTTATCACCCTGCCCAACATCTTTGCCAATATGTCCATGGGGCGGCTGTGGGGCAGCCTGTTCTTTTTGTTCATGGCTTTTGCAGCCATGTCCACCGTGCTGGCAGTGTTCGAGAATATCATCTGCTGTGGCATGGAACTGACTGGCTGCAGCCGCAAAAAGTCCAGTCTGGTGAACCTTGTGCTCATCATCCTGCTGTCCATGCCCTGTGTGCTGGGCTATAACCTGTGGGCATGGGATGGCTTTGCAGTGTTCGGCGGTGCTGTGCTGGATGTAGAGGACTTTCTGGTCAGCAACCTCTTCCTGCCGCTGGGCAGCCTGGTATATCTGCTGTTCTGCGTTACCCGCTACGGCTGGGGCTGGCAGAACTATAAAAAAGAGGTCAACACCGGCAAGGGTCTCAAGGTGCAGGACTGGATGCGCGGCTACCTGACCTATGTGCTGCCGCTCATCGTGGTGTTCATCTTTGCATTTGGTCTCTACGATAAATTCCTTGCATAAGTGATCCCAGCGTCTGCTCCGTCTTTGATTGACGAACAGGCGGAACAAGTGTAATATAAAAGCATATAGGGTGCTTCTCCCGGCGGGAAACACTGCTATATGCTTTTTTGTATTCAAAAAGGAGGAAACACACCCATGCACATTCTGGTCTGTGACGATGATGCGGCCTTCGCTGCACAGATGGACGAGTACATCTCGGAATGGTTCCGCGCCCGGGAGATTCAGGTGCAGAGCACCGTCTGCACCAGCGGCGAGCAGCTGCTGGCTACCCCGGAGCTGGAACGCTACCAGCTGGCGTTTCTGGATGTAGACCTGAAAACCACCGACGGCATTGCGCTGGGGCGCAGGCTGCGGCAGATCGCCCCAGACATCGTGCTGGTGTACATTTCGGCTTATCTGGAATTTGCCCCGCAGGGCTACACGGTCAACGCTTACCGCTACCTACTCAAGCGGGATATTGCCGCCCAGCTGCCTAGCTGTCTGGAGGATATTTTTTCCGGCATGTCCGACCCCCGAAAAACGCTGGAGGTGCACCACAACCGTACCACCAGTGAGATCCCGCTGGATCAGATCTATTATCTGGAAAGCGCTCTGCGGCAGATCAACGTCTACGGCGATATTCCGCACCAGCCCATCTGCACCTTTTACGGCAAGATCGCTGATCTGCCCGCCATGCTGTACGAAAACGGCTTTTTGCAGGTAGGGCGCAGCGATGTGGTCAATCTGCAATATGTGCGCTCCATCCGCAACTATAAGGTGGAGCTGCGCAGCGGGGTAGAACTGAGCGTCAGCCGACAGTACTATACAGCCATCCGCAGCGCATGGCTGGAATGGAAGGGGCAGTTCGGTGATGAATGAAGAATTCTGGCGCTGGTATATGTACGGCCACTGGGTCTGCCTGACCCAATGGCTCGGCTTTATCATGGTTGAATATGCTTACCTTGGCAAGGGTAGGGTAAAGCACCCTCTGGTGTGGTCCGGAGTTATAACCATGCTTACGATGACCCTCTCGGTCATGCGCAACCATGGCTTTTTTACGCCGATGGCAGTGGTTTACACGCTTCTTTTTCTGTTCATCACAGTTATGCTGTTTGGCGGCACACCGGGGCAGAAATTTACCGCCTGTCTGATCAACGGTACCATGTGCCTGTTGGTTGAAAACAGTGTGCGGTATGTCATATCGTGGATGCTGGAGTGTGAGCTACAGCAGGTCATCCAGCGCGCAGATTGTCTGATCATAATGTCATTCGCAAATCTGGTAGTCAGCACCGGGGTATCGTTCTTTGTGGGCAAGTGGCGCAGATACAATGCGCTGGAGCCTTTGCAGGCGCTGACCATGAGCTTTTTTCCGGGCGTGGTCGTGGTGCTGAACATCCTGCTCATGCTCACAGATAACAACAAAAGGGCCACCATGGCCACAATGGGGATGACAGTGGGGCTTACGGTGGCTGTCATGGTGCATCTGTGCATCGTGGCTATGTTCAACGATCAGGTCATGCAGCGGCGCAGCCTGCATTTTCAGGCCGAACTGGAGCAGCAGCGGGCTTCGGCTCTGCTGGATTCCTACACCGCCCAGCGCCGCCTGACCCACGAATTCACCAACCATATCGGTGCGTTGCGTGCCTTGCTGGCACAGGGAGATGTGGCCGGTGCGCAGGACTATATTGCCGGTGTGGATAAGGCCGTGGCGGCCAGCACTACCATTATGGACACCCACAACCCGCTGTTGGACTCCATCCTGACTCGCAAGTACGAGGAAGCCACCCGGCAGGGCGTAAGCGTGTATTTTGATCTTTGCGACCTGCGGGATTTTCCGCTGAGCGGGGTGGATATGGTCACCGTGCTGGCCAATCTGCTGGATAACGCCATCTGTGCCGCAGCGCAGGCGTACCCGCCGGAGGTCTACGTGCGAGTGCGCAAAACGGAGGAGAAATACCTTCTCTCGGTGCGCAATCGGGTGCAGCGGGACGTGGAGCTGCCGCCGGATGGGCAGTTGCCCCGCACCACCCGCAAGGAGCCCGGCCACGGCATGGGGCTTTCCAACGTGCGGGATGTTTTGCTGCGCCACGGCGCGGAGTATACCCTGAGCTGCCGGGACAATTGGTTCCGCTTTACCTGTGCGGTGCCCACCGGCAATTCATGACATCTGCACCGTCAGAATATGACAATTTTTGTGCAACAGAAGCGTAACTCTGCTATACTGTGGTCAGTAAAGGAAGCCTTCCGTGCGGACATGGTCACGTTGCGGTGGGAGGGTAACACCCCTCTTTTTAAGAGCTTTGTTGCTGGATGGAAAAACAGTCTGCGGTGCGTGTAAGCAGGCTGTCTACCTTTGCTTTTTTGGGCTGTGCAGGAATGCACAGTACCTTGCTGACGGGACTTTCTGCGGCGGGCCTTTTGGGGGTTGCAGTCGATAAAGTTTCTCGATGCGTCGCAATTCCGGCGCTGCCTGCTGTACGGGAATGGCATAGGCAAGCCGGGGTATCGTGCGCTGCAAAGAGTCCCGTCAGTTTTCTTTTGCACCAAAAAGGACTGCTGTACATGGGTTTTGCCCAGTATAGCAGTCCTTTTTATCTATTAAATCATCGTATCTGCCAGTCAGCAGAAAGCCAACCCGCCGCGCGACTGTTTCGGTAGAAAACCAGCGCGGCAGCTGCCGTTTCCCTCTGCGTCCCTCCCGTGAAAAAGCAGCTCAGCCAAGCCCGCAGGCTTGGCTGAGCTGCAAAACTAAAATGCAATTCCTTAAACAATGCGCAGAGCGAAGCGGAGCGCATTTAAAATCGTAAAAAGCGCAGTTACTCCGGCTTTACCTGCAGCTCCTGCTCGCAGTAGATGCAGCGGTACTTGCCGTTGGAGCTCAGCTCAAAGATCTGGTCGCACTCCTCTTCAATGCTGGAGATGCAGCGGGGATTCTTGCACCGCACAATGTTCACCAGACGCTTGGGGGGCTTGGGCTGCTCCTTGCGGACAGCCTTGCCGTTTTCAATAATGGTCACGCTGATGTTCGGGTCCAGATAAGCCAGCACATCTAGGTTCAGCCAAGAGGCATCGCCCTCTACCTTGATGATGTCCTTGCGGCCGCTTGCCGTCTTTTTGCTGCGTGCATTCTGGATCAGTGCCACACTGGCAGTGCGGTTGCCCGCAATGCCCAGCAGGTCCATCAGACCAACGGCAGTACCTGCCTTGATGTGGTCGATGACAATACCGTTCTGAATCTCGTCAATATTCAACATATCAGTTCTCCTCCTTCGGTGCTTTGGGGTCTGCAAGCCCCAGCAGGGTCATAATCAGTGCCATGCGGACGTAAACGCCGTTCTGCACCTGCTCAAAATAAGCGGCGCGGGGGTCATCATCCACATCCAGTGCGATCTCGTTCACACGGGGCAGGGGGTGCAACACCGCCATGGTGGGCTTGGCCTGCGCCATCTTTTCGCGGGTCAGCACATAGCTGTTCTTCAGGCGGATATAGTCCTCCTCGTTGAAGAAGCGCTCCTTCTGCACGCGGGTCATATACAGGATATCCAGCTCCGGCATGGATTCCTCCAGACTGCGGGTCTCCTTGTAGGGGATGCCGTTGGCCTCCAGCACGTCGTTGATGATATAATCCGGCACCCGCAGTTCCTCCGGGCTGATCAGCACAAAGCGCACATTCTTGCAGCGTGCCATGGTCTTGAGCAGGGAGTGGACGGTGCGGCCGAACTTCAGATCACCGCACAGACCAATGGTCAGATCATCCAGTCTGCCCATGCGGCGGCGGATGGTCATCAGGTCGGTCAGGGTCTGGGTAGGGTGCTGGTGGCCGCCGTCACCGGCGTTGATCACCGGAATGCGGGAGTAGCGGGAGGCACGCAGCGGTGCACCCTCTTTGGGGTGGCGCATGGCAACGATATCGGCATAGCAGGAAACCACCCGGATGGTGTCGGCCACGCTCTCGCCCTTGGTGGCGCTGGATACGTTCTCGCTGGGGAAACCCAGCACATGGCCGCCCAAGTTCAGCATAGCCGCCTCAAAGGACAGGCGGGTGCGGGTGGAGGGCTCGTAGAACAAGGTGGCCAGCTTTTTATGGTTGGCTACCTCCTGATAGGCAGCAGGGTCGGCGCAGATACGGTCGGCAAGATCAAGCAGCTGTGTGATCTCCTGCTGGGTGAGATCCAAAGGATCGATCAGGTGACGCATAGATAAGATACCTCCGTTTAAAGCAGTTTGCGTAAAATGGAAAAATCAAAAAAGTTTGTGTAGTAGCTCAGCGAGCGCATCACCGGCCTGCACAAACGATTGAAACACACTTCGTCCAGCAGCAGCATGGCCTCACCCGGGGCAAGACGCATGGCTGCGCGGATGGCCTCGTCGCCGCAGCTGGCCTTCAGGTGCGCCACGTTGGAGGAGATCTGCTGGTGGCACTCCTGCTCCAGGATCTCAAAGATGTCGCCGGTCAGGTCGATGCGGGTGTAGTCCCGGTTGCCGAACAGGCTGCGGGGCAGGTAGTCGATGGAATAGATCACCGGGGTCGTATCGGCAAGGATGCGCTTTTTGATGCAGATCACCTCGTCGCCGACTTCCAGCGCCAGCGCGTGCGCCATCTCCTCGCCTGCACGAAGAAGCATCACCTGAATACCGTCGGCATGGGGGTAGCTGCCAAAGCTGCGGATCAGCGGGTAGTACTCCAGCTTCTGGTCCAAGCGGCTGCGCAGCCCCAGCACAGCACGGTTCACCACCGTGCCAATGCCGCGCACCCGTTCCACATAACCGGCGCGCTCCATCTCGCTCAGCGCGTCACGGATCACGGTACGGCTCACCCCCAATTCGGTGGCAAGGTCTACCTCGGCGGGCAGGCGGTCGGCTTGGGCATAGCGCCCGTTGGTCAGCTCCTCCAGCAGGCTTGCAACAACGCGGTCACTGATCACAGCGCCGCCCAAGCGGCTGGACGATGCCAGTGCGGGATCTTTCATGGATGGTTCCTCCGTTTCCGGGCGGCAGCGCCGCCCCGAACTTCATACGAACGGGCCGGGAGGATTCCTCCACAGCCCCTTCTCTCTTATTATAGCATAATTTGACATTTAGAAAAGCGTCATTTATACTGGAATCTGCTGAAAAGTACGATTTTATTTTGGAGGGCATAGTACAGATGGACTATTTTCTGCAAAAAGTAGGCGGCCGGCCCGCCCGGCAGACCGTTACCCTTCGGCGCTGCACCCCTGCCGAGGCACCGGCGGTGTTCGCGCTGCAAAACGAAGTGCGCGCCGCCATGCCGCACCCGGAGCAGTTCGTGCCGGATACGCTGGAAAATATCGCGGATTATCTGCGCACCGGGGTGTGTATCGGTGCGTGGCAGCAGGGGCGGCTGGGGGCCTACCTCATCCTGCGCCTGTGCGGGCAAAGCGATGAAAACTACGCTGCCTTTCTGGGCGTGCCGCAAAGTCAGTGGCAGCACTGGGCCAACGCAGACAGCGCAGTAGTGCACCCGGACTGGCGGGGCAACGGCTTGCAGCGCGCCATGCTGGAAGCGGCTCTGCCGCTGCTGCCGCCACAGATCACTCATCTGGGCGCTACCGTCAGCCCGGATAACAGTTATAGCCTGCACAACGCACAGGCCGGCGGCTTCGTCATCCGCTGCCGTCGGGAGATGTACGGCGGCTACGACCGCTATCTGCTGGAAAAGCAGCTGTAACTCTATGCAGTTTTGGTGTACAACTATTTCGAAATGTGTTATACTATACGGTATGAATAACAGCGAAGGAAACAGGTGAAACCATGGCAGCATCTCTCGGGCAGGAATTCTGCACCCTGCGTGATACTTACATTGAAAAGCAATTCGGCCGCCTGAACGATATGCAGCGGCAGGCTGTGTTTACCACGGATGGCCCGCTGCTCATCCTTGCCGGTGCCGGCAGCGGTAAGACCACCGTGCTGGTCAACCGCATCGCCAACCTTATCCGGTTCGGCTCGGCGCACGGCTCCAAAGAAACGCCCCGCCCGGTGACCGAGGAGGACGTCAAAGCCCTGCGCACCGCCATTATGACCGGTACAGACGCCCCCAGCTGGCTGGACGGGATGCTGCGCCGCAACGCGGTGCGCAGCTGGAACGTGATGGCCATTACCTTTACCAACAAGGCAGCAGGGGAGCTGAAAGAGCGTCTGCGCCGGATGCTGGGCGGCGAGGAAGGGGACGAAGTGTTCGCCTCCACCTTCCACTCGGCCTGTGTGCGCATTCTGCGCCGCTGGGCCGAAGAGATCGGCTACCCCCGCAGCTTTACCATCTATGATACAGACGATGCCCAGCGTGTAATGAAAACCGTATATAAAGAGCTGAGCATCGATGATAAATTCCTGCCCATCAAGGCCGCCATCAACCAGATGAGCCGCTGGAAGGATCAGCTGGTCAGCCCGGAGCAGGCACTTGCAGACCACGCCAGAGACGTGAAGAGCACCCAGACCGCCCGCATCTACGCAGCTTACGAGAAAAAGCTGAAAGAGGCCGGTGCGTTCGATTTTGACGACTTGATCTACCAGACCGTGCAGCTGCTGGCTGAACACCCGGACGTGCGGGAGTTCTACCAGAACAAGTACCGCTACCTGCTGGTGGACGAGTATCAGGATACCAGCGTGGCGCAGTTCCGTCTGGTCAGCCTGCTCACCGGGCCGGAGCGCAACATCTGCGTGGTGGGCGATGACGACCAGAGCATCTACCGCTTCCGCGGCGCTACCATTGAAAATATCCTCAACTTTGAAAAACTCTATCCCGGCACCAAGACCATCCGACTGGAGCAGAACTACCGCTCCACCTCCAATATCCTCAACGCAGCCAACTGCGTCATCCAGCACAACACCGAGCGCAAGGGCAAGACCCTGTGGACGGACAACGGTGAGGGCGATAAGGTGCAGGTGTATACCGCCGAGAATGAACAGGACGAAGCCAGCCATATCGCGGATGTCATCGGCCAGCACCTGAAGGCGGGCGGCCATCTGGCAGACCACGCCATCCTCTACCGCATGAACGCCCAGTCGGCCCCCATCGAAAGCTACTTCACCCGCGCAGGCATCCCGCATAAGATCGTGGGCGGGCAGCGCTTCAACGACCGCAAGGAGGTCAAGGACATTCACTCCTATATGTCTATCGTGGCCAACCCCCGGGACGATGTGCGGCTGCGCCGCATCATCAACGAGCCTGCCCGCAAGATCGGTGCTACCACCGTGGACGTTATTGCAGACCTTGCCGGGCAGCAGGGCGTCAGTATGCTGGATGTCATCAGTCATGCCGACCAGTACGCCAAGCTCTCCCGCGCGGTGATGCCGCTGCTCAAGTTCTGGCAGATTTATCAGCGTTTGCAGGATTCTCTTGCCACCCGCACGCTGGACGAGTTTGCCTCGGATGTCATTGAACTGACCGGCTACAAGGCCATGCTGGAAGCAGACGCCGCCAAGGGGCACGAGGATGCCGCCGACCGTCTGCAGAACTTGGGTCAGCTGGTGAACAACGTCAAAAACTACTGTGACCAGCACGGCGAGGAAGCCACGCTGGAGGGCTATCTGGAGGATATCGCCCTCATCAGCGATATCGACAGCTATAACGAGAGTAACGATCAGGTGGTGCTGATGACCATCCACTCTGCCAAGGGTCTGGAGTTCCCCTATGTGTTCCTCATCGGCATGGAGGAGGGCGTTTTCCCCAGCGAGATGAGCAAGTATTCCGAAGCAGATCTGGAGGAGGAGCGCCGTCTGGCTTATGTTGGCATCACCCGTGCCAAAAAGGAACTGTACATCTCCAACAGCGTCACCCGGATGTTGTACGGCCGCACCCAGCGCAACGAGCCCAGCCGCTTTCTGCGGGAGATCGAGCCGGAATATATCGAGGAGACCCGCAGCCCTGTATTGGAACAGCGTTCCCGTATGGGCGGCTGGGGCTCTGAGTACAGTGATACCGTGCCCGGTGGAGCATCCGGTTACTCCGGCCCCTCCGGTTACAGCCGCAGCAGCTACGGCGGCGGTTACGGCTCGGGTTACAGTTCGGGCAACCGCAGCGGCTACCTGAATCGGGAATATAACGCCGGTGAAAGCCGTGGTTTCGGCTCCTCTTACGGCGGAAGAAGCACATCTTCCACCGGCTTTGGCAGCCACTATGGCAACAGCTCCACCCAGCCGACCACAAGAAGCAGCGGATTTGGCTCCGCATATTCCGGCGGAAATGCGACAAAAAATACTGTAAAGCAAACAGCCTTTACGGTAAATTCTGCCGTAAAACCGGCGGCTTCTGGTTCAAAGCACTATGAGCCGGGCGACATCGTGGAGCACAAAGTGTTCGGCCGCGGCACGGTGCTGAAGGTAAAGCCCGCTGCCGGGGATCAGATCGTAGAGATCAACTTTGAAAAAGTTGGCATCAAGAAAACGATGGCCAATTTTGCGCCCCTGACCAAGATTACGGAGGAAGAATGACCCTATGATGACTGTTCGTTTGATCGCCCACACCCCGGAACCGGAAAAGGTGGTGGCGGCTGCCGCAAAGCTTTGCTACTCCGACGCCCACATCACCGACCTTCTGGACGGGCTGGACGAGGAAAAAACTGCAAAATTCCTGACCATGCTCAGCGACCTTGGCCATGCCAGCCCCATCGAGCACGCCAGCTTTACCTTTGGCATCGAGGGAGTCAGCCGCACCCTGCTTGCCCAGATCACCCGGCACCGCATCGCATCCTTCAGCGTGCAGAGCCAGCGCTATGTGCGTCTGGATGATTTTCGCTATGTGACGCCCCCGGAGATCGAGGCTATCCCGGAAGCAAAGGCGGCTTTCCTTGCCAGCATGGAGGAGGACGCCCAGCGTTATCTCGACCTTGCCCACAAGCTGGAGGAGGGGCACACCGCCCGCCTGATGGCTGAGGGAATGCCGGAAAAGCAGGCACGCGCCAAGGCTTCTAAACAGGCCAACGAGGACGCCCGCTTTGTGCTGCCCAACGCCTGCGAGACCAAAATGGTGGTCACCATGAACGCCCGCAGCCTGATGAACTTCTTCCAGCTGCGCTGCTGCAACCGCGCCCAGTGGGAGATCCGGGAACTGGCTGAAAAGATGTTCACGCTGGTGTACCCGGTGGCACCCCATATCTTTGCCAAGGCCGGCCCCGCCTGCCTGTGCGGCCCCTGCCCGGAGGGCAAGATGTGCTGCGGTAAGACCGCTGAGGTGCGCGCAAAATATGCCGCCATTAAAGAAGGTGTCGTCGTATGAGTAAGGGAAAGCTCATCGTGCTGGAAGGGCTGGACGGAAGCGGTAAGGCCACACAGGCAAAGCTGCTGGCAGAGCATCTCGCCGCGCAGGGTGTGCCGGTGCAAAAGATCACCTTCCCGGACTATGCCAGCGATTCCAGCGCACTGGTCAAGATGTATCTGGCTGGGCAGTTCGGCCAGCACCCGGACGATGTAAACGCCTATGCGGCCTCCAGCTTTTACGCGGTGGACCGCTATGCCAGCTATAAAACCAGCTGGGGCAGCTTTTATGAGCAGGGCGGTGTGATCATCGCCGATCGATACACCACCTCCAACGCGGTGCACCAGTGCTCGAAGCTTCCGCAGGAGCAGTGGGAGGAATATCTGCACTGGCTGTTTGATTACGAGTTCCGTCTGCTGGGTCTTCCCGCACCGGACAGGGTCATCTATTTGCAGGTAGACCCGGCGGTCAGCCAGCGGCTGATGACCCTGCGCTACCACGGCGACGAGAGCAAAAAGGACGTGCACGAGAAGGATACGGCTTATCTGGCGCGCAGCCGCGCTGCTGCCGAGTTCTGCGCCCGGCATCTTGGCTGGGATACCGTGCACTGCACCAACGGGGACGCCATGCGCAGCATTGAAGAGATCCAGCAAGAGGTACAGCAGCTTGCCCGGAAAACACTGGGCTGAACGATAAAATATGATAAGAGGGGGCATCCTGAACGATGTATCGTCTGATGCAGCCGTCCGATGAGGCGGCAGTGCTGGCTTTGTGGCAGAGCCAGCATCATGATACCGAAGATTTTGCAAAAATGGTACTGGAACGCTTTGCCGGTGTGCAGAACATTTATGTGGCCGACGAAAACGATGCCATCGTGGCGGCTGCGCTGGCTGTGCCGGTCACCCTGCAGGGGCGCACGGGCAATTACCTGTGCCTGTGCGGCGAGGGCAGTCTGCTGCTGGCGGGTCTGCTGGATACCCTGTGCGCCCACCAAAAGCTGCGGGGCGCAGGCTTTACCGTGACAGTCCCGGCAGATGCAGCACAGGCCGCTCTGCTGCAGGATAAAGGCTTTGCAAAGGCTTTTGCCCTGCGTTGCCTGCCTCGTGAGGTGAGCCGCAACCTGTGGAGCCAGGCGGAATTTGACACGGTGACAGCCAAAAAGCTGTGCGAGCTGCGGGAACAGTTCTGGAAGGATACCGTGCAGCTGAGCCCGGAACGCATGGCGGTGGTGCTGCAGGAGCTGTACGCCCGGGGCGCTACCATCGTGTCCAACGAACATGGCTACGGCATCTACTTCCGCAAGGAGGATACCCTGTATTTTGTGGAGATGATGGCCGACAGCGACCGCGCCGCCGAGATCCTGATGGAAGCTGCCCGCGAGAAGGAAGTCATCGTGGAAAAGGCGGTCATCACGGTAGGCGCTGCTCAGCCGCTGTTTCTGGGCGAGGGCACCCGGCAGGAATACGGCATGATCCGCTTTGACGCAGAGCCCTTTGACGTGAGCGAAAGCTATCTGCGTCTGATGCTGGAAAACTGAAAAAAGGAAGGTGCGTATGGCACACAACGATACACACGCAGCCCGCAAAAAGGGCGGTGCAGGCAAAATTCTGCTGGTGGTGCTTCTGCTGCTCCTTCTGGCAGCAGGCGCAGCGGTGCGGTTTGCCTACAATGAGATTCACGGTAATGGTGCACCCGGCAGCACAGAGGTGACTGTAAGTATCCCGCAGGGCAGCGGCGTAGCTACGATTGCCAACAAGCTGAAGGAAGCGGGCGTCATCCGCTCTGCCTATCTGTTTCGCTGGTATGTGGGGGAAAAAGGCGCAGCCGGGAAACTACAGTACGGTGATTTTGTTTTACAAACCAGTGCGATTTCCTACGACGCGATCATTGCCACCCTTTCCCAGTACGCCAAGGCAGAAACGGTGCGGGTAACTATCCCGGAGGGCACCACGGCCATTGCCATTGCCCAGAAGATGGAAGCTGCCGGTCTGTGCACCGCCGAGGAGTTTCTGAAGGAAGCCAACGAGGGCGATTTCAGCGCTTATACCTTCTGGCAGTATGTCCCGGAGGATAAGGATGCCCCGAACCGCTTTATGAAGTGCGAGGGCTATCTTTTCCCGGAGACCTACGAGTTTTTGAAGGATGATACGGTGCATAACTATGTAGCTACCTTCTACGCCCAGTTCGATGCACAATTTACCAAGGAAATGTACGCAGCGCTCAAAAAGCAGGACATGACCCTGCCGGAGCTGGTCACCCTTGCCTCCTTTGTGCAGGAGGAAGCGGGCAACAGTCAGGACTCCAACGTGGCGCAGGTGTTCCGCAATCGTCTGGCAGAGGGCTCGCCCTACCCCCGGCTGCAAAGCAACACCTCCAGCCATGTCCAGAGCGACGCCGACAACAACTATCTCTGGAACTGGGTCGCACCCTACTACGGCGGCTGGGACGATATCCCGGAAAATATCCTTGCAGCCTACGACACTTACAGCTGCACCGGTTTGCCCGCAGGCCCTATCTCGAACCCCGGCCTTGCCGCCATCAAGGCAGCGCTGGAGCCGCAGCCCGATGAGGAAGCCAAGAACGCTTACTTCTTTGTGACCGACCTCAAGGGCAATTACTACTATGCCCACACGCTGGCAGAGCACAATGCCAACTGCAAAACTGCCGCAGCTGTGAACAAAAACCTGAAAAACTGAGGAAAGGCCGCTGCACAAAAACATGGTGCGGCGGCCCCTTTCCGGTCAGAAAACTGTGATACATAAGAGAGGAACCTACAATGTTACAGATCCCGGAACTGCTTGCCCCGGCGGGCGATGCGGAACGTCTGCGTTATGCCATCAACTACGGTGCCGATGCCGTTTACTGCGGCCTGCCGGAGTTTGGTATGCGCTCGGCTCCGGCCAATTTCACCCCGGAGCAGCTGACGGAAAGCGTCATCTACGCCCATGCTCGCGGCCGCAAGGTCTACCTGACCATGAACACCCTGCCCACCAACGAGGAAGCCGACCGCCTACCGGAGGCTATCAAGGAAGCCGCCAAGGCCGGTGTGGATGCCTTTATTGTGGCAGATCTCGGTGTGCTGGACGCCTGCAAGACCTTTGCCCCGGACATTGACGTGCATCTTTCCACCCAGACTGGCATCACCAACTGGGCAGCCGCCCGCGCCGCCTACAAAATGGGCGCAAAGCGGGTGGTGCTGGCCCGGGAGATGACCTTGCAGGATATTGCCATCCTGCGCGATAAGACTCCGCCGGAGCTGGAGATCGAAGCCTTTGTGCACGGTGCTATGTGCATGAGCGTGTCCGGCCGGTGTCTGTTGTCCAACTATATGGCCGGGCGCGACGCCAACCGCGGCCAGTGCGCCCAGCCCTGCCGCTGGAAGTATTACCTGAGCGAGGAGACCCGCCCCGGCCAGCTGTACGAGATCGGCGAAAACGAGAACGGCAGCTACATCCTTAACGCCAACGATCTGTGCACCGCGCCCTTTATTGACCTGATCTGCAAGGCGGGCGTGGACAGCCTGAAGATCGAAGGCCGCGCCAAAACCTTCTACTATGTGGCCAGCGTCACCGCCGCCTACCGCAAGGCACTGGACGCCTATCTGGCCGACCCGGCAAACGATAACTTTGAACTGCCGCCGGAGGTGTACGCAGAGCTTACCCGCACCAGCCACCGGCACTACTCTCCCGGTTTCTATTTTGGCCGCGAGCAGGCCAAGCAGGCCACTGACAGCGCCACTTACATCCGCGAGTGGGAGTTCGTGGGCACGGTGGACAGCTGGGAAAACGGCATCGCCCACTGCCAGCAGCGCGGCAAATGGAGCCTTGGGGATACGCTGGAGGCGCTGTGCCCGGACGGACGTAGTATTGCACTTACCCCGGAATGGATCGAGAACGAAGCAGGGGAGCGGGTGGAAAGCACTCCTCACGCCATGGAAAAATACACCATGCCCACCCCGGAGCTGCCGCCCATGAGCCTGCTGCGCCGGAAAACGGTGTAACAGCGTGACAAAAAGGAAGGAAAGCGCTGTGAAGCAACATAACGCTTCTGACCGCTATGCCCTTCTGGACGAGCTGCGTGGGCTGGATCTGGTCAGTATGATGCTCTATCACGGCTGCTGGGATCTGGTCAATCTCTTCGGCATTCAGGCCGACTGGTATTATGGTCTGCCCGGGCATCTGTGGCAGCAGAGCATCTGTTGGGTGTTTATTCTGTTGTCCGGCTTCTGTGTGCAACTGGGGCATCATACCTTGCGCCGGGGCGCACAGGTGTTCGGGGCAGGGGCGCTGGTCACAGCGGTCACGCTGCTTTTTATGCCGGAGGACAGGGTCGTTTTTGGTGTGCTGACCCTGCTGGGTAGCGCCATGCTGCTGACCGGCCTTTTGGAAAAGCCGCTGCGGCGCATTCCACCCGCAGCAGGGTTTGCTATCTCCGCAGTGTTGTTTGCCCTGACCCGCAATGTCTCGGCAGGCTATCTGGGTTTTGGCAGTCTGCGCCTCTGGCTGCCGCAGACACTATATGTAAATTACGCTACTGCGTACTTTGGCTTTTATCCGTGGTGGTTCTATTCTACGGATTATTTTGCCCTTCTGCCGTGGCTGTTTCTGTTCTGGGTAGGGTACTTTCTCTACGGCATTGTAGGGCGGCAGCGCATGGAGCCCTTGCGTTGCTCGGTCTGCCCGCCGCTGGGCTGGCTTGGGCGGCACTCGCTGCTGTTGTATCTGCTGCACCAGCCGGTCATCTATGGGGTGTTGCTGGTGGTGTTCCGCGTACTGGGCGGCTGAAATACACGCTTCATGCACTTTTGAGAAAGGCGGCATTGTTGCACCGTGCAAACATTGCGCGAACGTCTTGACAAGCAGGGCAGGGCTGTGGTATCCTGTTGACGGTTAGAAAATGCTAACTACGAAAATGCGTCATGAAACATGGACGCATTTTCACAGAACATGAAGTTATTCTAAACTAACTGCACAAAGAAAGAGGTAGAGTTTTATGAGCAAAGTAGCAATCGTATTCTGGAGCGCCACCGGCAACACCGAGACCATGGCAAACTGCATCGCCGAGGGTGCAGGTGCCAACGGCACCATCGTACCCTGCGCCGAGATGACCCCCGCAAAGTTGGCAGAGTTTGACGTTGTGGCCTTTGGCTGCCCGGCTATGGGTGCAGAGCAGCTGGAGGAGAGCGAGTTCGAGCCTATGTTTGCTGCACTGGAAGGCTCGCTGAACGGCAAAAAGATCGCACTGTTCGGCTCCTACGGCTGGGGTGACGGTCAGTGGATGCGCGACTGGGCACAGCGCGCACAGGACGACGGCGCACAGCTGCTCAGCGAGGAAGGGCTCATCTGCAATGAAACCCCCGATGATGACGTGCAGGCCGCCTGCCGTAAGCTGGGCGCAGATCTGGCTGCTTGGTAAAACCCATGTATAAACTCTTGCTCCATAGGGCAACCTATGGACAAAGAGGTGATAAACATGGAAAACATCGGCGTGACCTGTGATGTCTGCGCATGCTGCCACAACGTGGACGGCTGCAAATGTGATCTGCCGCAGATCAAGGTGACGGAGCAGTGCAGCTGCACCACCCAGCAGGTGGAGACCCCGCACTACTGCCAGAGCTACGAGGAAAAGTAAGTTCCCCACCAACGCACAGCAGCCCCTGCCGGAGAAACCTTTCCGGCAGGGGCTGCTGTTTGTTATATGAACATTCAGCGCAGCGCCACGTTACAGGTGGCAAGGCTGCGGATCAGCGTACCAACGCTGTCCTTCATCTGAATGCCGGCAAAGCCCAGCGCAAAGGCGGCCTGCACGTTTTCCAGTCTGTCGTCGATAAATATGCATTCGCTGGCCTTCAGCTGATACTTTTTCAACAAAGCCTTGTAGATCTGCGGGTCAGGCTTATTCACCTGTACCTCGCAGGAGGCTACACCGCCGTCAAACTGAGCCAGTACGCCGCGCTCGGTCAGCAGCTCCAGCACATCCTGCGGGATGTTGCTCAGGTAATACACGCAATAGCCGTGGTTCTTCAGCCGCCGCACCAGCTCCAGCATCCGCAGACGCGGGCGCAGAATGTGCATCCAGTCGTCCAGAACGCCCTGCACCTCAAAGGCACAGCCCTCGGCACGGGCGTGCTCCAGCATTCGCTGGTTGCCGTCATAGCGGGAAAGTTTGCCTGCGTCCAGCAACTGCCACTCCTCGCTGCCAAAGGTCAGGTCGTAAACTTTCTCTTCCATTTCGGCGTTGCACAGCCGGTCTACAAGGTATGCCTTGGGGTCAAAATCCACCAGTACACCGCCGATATCAAAAATAATGCTTTTATACATAAATACTGCCTCGCTTGTATTGGATGTTTTCCGGATATTTTCCATAGTATACCACAACCGGGCGGGTGCTTTCCACCCCTTTGGCATAGAAAATGCCGCCCCGGCGTATGCTGTGACAGAAAGGGGAGAGCGCCATGACGATCCGGGAACTTTGTGAGAAGGAGGTCGTTCAGCTGGAGCAGGGGATGTGCCTTGGCCGCGCGGACGATCTGGAGCTTGACCCCGCAACGGCGCAGCTGCAAAGCTTGATTTTGCTGGGCAGACCGCGGCTTTTTGGTCTGCTGGGCCGGGACGAGAGCCTGACCATCCCGTGGCAGGAGATCGAGACCATCGGCACAGACGCAATTCTGGTGCATACTGCTGTGCCAAAAGCACCGGCAGCACCTCACGGCTTCTGGCAGCAGCTGCGGGCAAAGCTTGGTCTGTGAAAAATAGGGGAATATTTTGAAAAATCAAACACTAATTTTTGTAAAATCATGAATGGACATTTTCAGCAAAGTGACTATAATAGGCACGAAAGGCTTGTGCAAATAGCAAAGCCACTTTGGAAATAGGGTTCGGGACGTGGAAAGGGATATCGACTATGAAAACATCCAAACCGCTGTTGACCCTGCGGATGCTCTTCCCGGCGGCAGCTTCCTTTATCGTGCTGCTGCTGGGTGAGTGGATCGCGCGCGGGTCACTGACCGCTGATACCTTTATCAGCTTTATTTTCCCCCATTTCGGGGCATATCTGCTGGCATGGCTGCTGCTGTTTCTGGTGTGGGAGCTGCTGGACTGGGTGCTGCGCATCCCGCCGCTTGCTACGCTGGGCATGGCCGTTTTGGGCTGTGCGCCCTGCGCAGTAAACTTCTATACCATGCAGCTGCGGGGTGAACCCTTTCTGCCGTGGGACCTGATGCAGGTGTCCGAGGCCGCCGGTGTAGCCTCGGCTGCCGGGCTCAAGCTGCAGACCAGCATGGTGGTCTCCATTGTGCTGGTGCTGGCACTGACGGTGGCAAGCTTCTTTGTTTACCGCGGGCGGCTGCGCCAGCGCTGGCTGCCAAGGCTTGCGGGCACCGGTGCCTCGGCAGTGGCGCTGTGTCTGCTGATCTTCGGCGTTTATTTACAGCCTGCAGTCACGCAGGTTTTGGGCATCACGCCGGATGCGTGGATGCAGGATCGCTACTATCGTTACTACGGTGTACTTACCGGTTTTATGACCAACCTCACCAATTTGGAGATCGCCAAGCCCGAGGGCTACTCGGAGCAGGCAGTGGACGATATTCTGGATAACGTAGCTGAGAGCGAGAAATTTTCTACCGGCCCCATGTATGCAGGCAGCTATGCCGCCACTACCCCCAAGGAGGAGCGGGCAAAGCAGCCTACCATTATTTATGTAATGGATGAATCCTACTGGGATGTTTCGGAGCTGGAGCAGTACGGCATCACCTTTGATACCGATGTATCACAGAACCTTCACGCTCTGCAGCAGACCAGCGCTTACGGCAGGGCATACAGCCCCAGCTTTGGCGGCGGCACCTGTGATGTGGAGTTTGAAGCTCTGACCGGCTACTCCGTGTCCTTCCTGCCCAGCGGCAGCAAACCCTACCAGCAGCACGTCACAAAGCCCATGTTCGCCCTGCCCAATTACCTCAAGCTCAAGGGCTACCAGACCGCTGCGGTGCACTGCTTCTGGGCAAAATACTGGAGCCGCGATAAAGCCTACCCCAACCTCGGCTTCAGCGATTTTATCAGTCTGGAGGATATGCACGGCGTGACCAAGGTGCGCAAGCACTACTGGACCAACGGCCTTGTGACCGATGACTCCATGGCCGACCAGATCATTCAGCAGTATGAAAAGATGAGCACTTCCTCTGATAAGCCCATCTTCCTGCACGCGGTCACCATGCAGAACCATACCAATTATAATAGGGATAACTACCCGGACGACGAGCGGGTGCACGTCGTGTCCCATCCGGTGGGACTCAAGAGCAGCACCGTGGGCGCGCTGGAAGATTTTGCTACCGGCATCCGGGATGCAGACGCCATGCTGGGCAAGCTGACGGCGTACTTCTCTCAGGTGGACGAGCCGGTCATTCTGGTATTCTGGGGCGACCACTATAACCCCATTGATTCCAACTACGATGTCTACACCACCACCGGCTATGCAAGCGGCTCCAGCACCGACCCCCGTCTGCACCAGACCACGCTGCTGATGTGGTCGAATTACAGCCAGCAGCAGGTGGACTTTGGCACCATTGCCGCCTACGATATCTCCCCGGTGATGATGGAGCTGTTCGGGCTGGAGCAGCCGCTGTACTTCCAGTTCCTCAACCGGCAGCTGCGGGTCGCCAGCCGCAGCTGCACCCGCGGCACCACCATGAATCTGGATGGCACCACCACCCAGCAGCCCACGGAGTTCCAGCAGCGCTGGACAAACGAGCACTGGATGCTGCAATACGACCTGATGTTCGGCAAGGGATACGCCCTCAACCGTATGAGTGTTGCAGGTTTGAGCGGGATGAATACGGGCAAATAAGAGAAAAAGTAAGCATTTCTTTATACAAAACAGAGAAAACCACTTGCAACCGCATTCTTTTTGTGCTATTATAACAAAGCATTACACACGCATCACTATGCCCTTTTGTGCCCTTTTGGGTTGAGGGCAGTCCGCCGGTACCCGATGTACCGTGCAGATCACGGTGTGCGGAGGCAAAACAATATCTGGAGGTATTTTACTATGGCAGTCGTTTCTATGAAGCAGCTTCTCGAGGCAGGTGTGCACTTCGGTCACCAGACCCGCCGCTGGAACCCCAAGATGGCTAAGTACATCTTCACCGAGCGCAATGGTATCTACATCATTGACCTGCAGAAGACCGTGAAGAAGCTCGATGAGGCTTACAACTTCGTCCGCGACACCGCTGCTCAGGGCGGCGAGATCCTGTTCGTCGGCACCAAGAAGCAGGCTCAGGAGTCCATCCGTGACGAGGCTACCCGCTGCGGCATGCACTATGTCAACGCTCGTTGGCTGGGCGGCATGATGACCAACTTCCGCACCATCCGTAAGCGTATCGACCGTATGGATCAGCTGGCTAAGATGAAGGAGAACGGCACCTTCGAGCTGCTGCCCAAGAAGGAAGTGGCTAAGCTGGAGCTGGAGATGGAGAAGCTGGACAAGTACCTGGGCGGCGTCAAGAACATGAAGACCCTGCCGAAGGCTATGTTCATCGTCGATCCTCACAAGGAGCGCATCGCTGTTGCTGAGGCTCGCAAGCTGAACATCCCCATCGTTGCTATTGTTGATACCAACTGCAACCCCGATGAGATCGACTACGTGATCCCCGGCAACGACGACGCTATCCGCGCTGTCAAGCTGATCGCCGGCGCTATGGCTGACGCTGTGCTGGAAGGCAAGCAGGGCAACCAGGAGGCCGCTCCCGCCGAGGACGCAGCAAACGCCTGATTTCCCATTCCGCAACCAATCAAATAACGTGTAAGGGAGAAAACAAAAATGGCTATTTCTGCAAAGGACGTTATGGAACTGCGCAAGCAGACCGACTGCGGCATGATGGAGTGCAAGAAGGCTCTGACCGAGGCTGACGGCAACTTCGAGAAGGCAATCGAGATCCTGCGCGAGCGTGGTCTGGCTACCGCCGCCAAGAAGGCAAGCCGCGTTGCTGCCGAGGGTATGGTCTACGCTGACTACTGCCCCGCTTGCAAGGTCGGTGTTGTCATCGAGGTCAACGCTGAGACCGACTTCGTTGCCAAGAACGACAAGTTCGTCGACTTCGTCAAGGAGGCCACCAAGGTCATCATGAAGCAGAACCCCGCTGATGTCGAGGCTCTGATGGCTTGCAAGACCGAGGCTGGCGAGACTGTTGACGAGGCTCTGAAGAACCTGATCCTGGTCATCAAGGAGAACATCAAGGTTCGCCGCTTCACCCGTTACGAGGGCGTCTGCTCTGCATACGTCCACGGCGGCGGCACCCACGGCATTCTGGTCAACTTCGAGACCACCAACGGCATCGATGCAAAGGACGAGTTCGTTGCTTACGGCAAGGACATCGCTATGCAGGTCGCTGCTGCTAACCCCGGCTACGTTGACGAGGCTTCTGTCCCCGCCGAGGTCGTGGCTAAGGAGAAGGAGATCATGCTGGCTCAGATGGCTCAGGATCCCAAGACCGCTAACAAGCCTGAGGCTGTGAAGGCGAAGATGATTGAGGGCAAGATCAAGAAGTTCTTCAAGGAGAACTGCCTGGTCGATCAGGAGTTCGTCAAGGACGGCGACCTGACCGTTGCTCAGTACACCGCTAAGGTCGCTAAGGATCTGGGCGGCGAGATCAAGATCGTCAAGTTCGCCCGCTTTGTCAAGGGTGAGGGTCTGGAGAAGCGTGCTGACGACTTCGCATCTGAAGTTGCAAGCATGGTGAAGTAATTTAAACTTCCAAAGACAAAAGGGGAGCCGCAGTACCTGTAACAGGGTGCTGCGGCTCCTTTTTTATGTTTATGAAAATGCAAATACCGGGCAGCCCGCAGCCTGCCCGGTATTACTGTATAAATCTTCTTACGCTTCGTCCAAAACCTCTTCGGGATCCTCAATAGCATCCTCGATGGTTTCCTCCACCTCCATCGTTTCTTCAGCGTCCGGGGCGGCAAGCAACTCCTGAATCTGATCCCGCAGCCAGAGCAGACGGTTGTCCAGTGCCTTGTCCCGTGCCAGCAGCGGCGCAATGATCTCAGGCTTATCAGTGATCAGGTCATCCACACCCAGCTGCAACAGCTTTTCCGCATCCTGCTGGCGGTTGATGGTCCATGCAGAGATGGTCTTACCCCGCAGATGGATCTGCTGCACCATACCGGCGGTGATAAAGGTGGATTCTACGCTGAAAAAGTCTGCGGCAGGCAGGTCGTAGTAGGTGCCCACGCCCAGCGCCAAAATATACCCTGTGGTAATGTCCGGGTCCAGTTCCTTCACCTTGCACAGGGTCTCGTAGCTCTGGGAGGTGACCACGCAGTCCGCGCCGTAGTCGTATGCGTGGATCAGCCGCACCGTTTCTGCCTCCAACGTTGGCGTAAAGGTGCTAGGCTTGATCTCAATGTTCAGCTCAGCCTTGCCCTTGCACAGCGCCAGAACTTCTTCCAGCGTGGGAATATAAGAGCCTGTGAACTGCCGATGGAACCAGCGCCCGGCATCCAGCTGCTGCACCTGTGCATAGGTCAGGTCGTAGATGTTGGCGTTGTAGCTGGTGCACCGGCGCAGGCTGGTGTCGTGGGTCACCACAGCCACGCCGTCAGCGGTCATCTGCACGTCCAGCTCAATGCGGGGACTGCCATCTTCCAGCGCGGCCTCGAAGGCGGCCATGGTGTTCTCCGGCGCACGGGAAGAATAGCCCCGGTGGTAGGTGATCACCGGGTCAGAAAGACCCAGCACGCTTTGCAGCGGCTGCGTTTGCGGGAACAGCAGATACACCGCTGCTACGCCGCAGGTGACCAGTGCGGCGCAGGCCATCATCCCGGCCAACACCGTCTGCTCACGGGGCAGGGTGGGGAGCTCTCCGGAAATGGTCGGCTGCGCTGCATCGGACTGCCGGGTCACTTCATACAGTGCCTCTGTAAGGGTGCTTTGCGCCGCCGTCATGGCGCAGTCCATGAGCAGACAAAGGAACGGCAGTTCGATCAGCAGTGCCGCGCGAGAAAGCGCCAGCAGGGCAGCAGTGCTGGCAAAGCCGACACCAAGAATGACACAATAGAACAGCAAAGCCCCGCACAGCAGCATCAGTCCGGTGCGCACGGCAGCGGTCAGCATCCAGCGCAGTGCCAGCGCAAACAGCTGCCCGGCGCGGCTGCACAAAACCCGCAGACTCTCCTCAAATGCACAGCCAAAGCTTTTACGTTCCAGCAGGAATTTTGGCAGCACTACAAGTCCGTCCAGCAGCAGCGCCAGCACACAAAGCACTGCCAGAGCAAATAGAAAACGATTGGCAGCGCGCGCTTTCAGCAGCCCCCAGAGATATTCCGGCACGGCAAACTGGGTCAGATGGTTTGCTGCCAGAAAAAAGTTCGTCAACGGGATCAGGGCAACGCCATACAGCAGCAGTGGAAGATTCTGCGGCAGAAACACCCGCACAAGGCTGCAAAAGGCATCCCGGAACACCGCACCCACCCGCAGCGGCTCACCGTGTCGCATCCGCGTCAATAGTTGCAGCATCGCGGCGATTTCATACAGGCTCCAGAAAGCTACCAGTACCGCCAGCACAGCAATGCACACGATGATGGCAGGGGAGGCAAAGATGCGGGATGCAGTTTTGTTGTTGAGGTAGCGGATGGGCGCAAACCGCAGTGTCAGCGCCCAGATCAGCTGCAGCGCCGGTACGAACAAGAAGTTTGTCAGCACCTTATAAAACAACAGAAAAAGCAGAAACACCCGCCCCTTTGACGAAAGCAGGGAACGAGCGGCAGCGTGCAGAGAGCGGTAGATCTGCTCCTGCTGCTGGAACTTTACGGAAATTCGCTTCAAGATAGCTTCAACCTCTTTTGCATATTTGGTGGGCTTTTCGTGTGCGCTGTATAGGTACAGTTTGGCAGATTGCCCGGAAATATATGATTTTTTAATATAGTGTAACATAAACACAACGGAAAGAAAACGCAGCAGACGGGTGCAGTTTTGCCAAAAAAACCGGGAAAATTTCTACATCCACAAAATGGGCGTGTGATAGCATTTGTCCAGATAAAACGTGCAAAACGATGAATCGTTAAAAATTTGAGTATCTATAAGTGACGGATGTTGAATCGCATGGAATTTTATAGAATCCCTTGCATTTTTTTGCCAGCTTCTGTATAATAAATATAATTTTGAAAGCTCACACAGACAACCAGGAGGTCTAATTATGGCTTCAAAGATCAATAAGGGAGAAATCCTCGCCAAGTTCTTCGATGACGGGGAGTACACTGCACTGTTTGCTGATGGTGCAGTGAGCGCTGCCTGCGGCTATGCTGCAGGTCAGCAGGCTTACGCTGTTTATCAGAACGGCGAGGCTGTCACCGTAAAAGATGTTGAAAAGAACATCAAGGTTCTGGAAATGGCTGCACAGACCGGCTGCCCGGTGGTCACCTTCTATAACTCGGTTGGCGCAAAGCTGGCCGAGGGTCTGGACGTGCTGACCGCCAGCGCAAAGCTGAATGCACAGATCGCAAAGGTCTCCGGTGTTGTTCCGCAGGTGGCCGTTGTTCTGGGTGTCTGCGGTGGCACCAGTGCTCTGAGCGCTGCCAACGCAGACGTCTGCATCATGGCCGAGGGCACAGAGCTGTTCTTCACCGCTCCGTTTACCTCCGCTGCCAAGGGCGATAAGGTCGCCGACGCAGGCAGCGCTGCCGCTGCCGCCAAGGCAGGTGTAGCTTCCATCGTGGCTACCGATGCCGCAGAGGCTGCTGAAAAGGCCGCTCACATCGTGGGTCTGCTGCCCGCCAACAACCTGACTGGCCCGGCAATTTTCGAGTTCGAGCAGCCCACCGCTGTTCTGGCTGCCGGTGCCGAGCCTGCAAAGGCCGCTGCCGCTGTGATCGATAAGGACAGCGCTGTGGAGCTGTACGCAGGCTTTGGTAAGTCTGTTTACACCGCATTTGCAACCATCGGCGGCAACGCCGTGGGCGTTGTGGCAACCGGCAAGCAGCTGTGCCACAACTGCGTAGCCAAGGCTTCCCGCTTTGTGCGCCTGTGCGATGCCTTCAGCGTGCCTGTGGTCACCATCGTGGATACCGAGGGCTTTGTGCCCAGCGTTACCGATGACGTGGCTGGCGGCATCCGCGAGGCTGCCCGTCTGGCCGCTACCTACGCCGATGCTACCACCGCAAAGGTGGCAGTGCTGGCCGGCAAGGCTGTTGGCCCTGTTTACACCACTCTGGCTGCTGCCGATCTGCGCATTGCAGTGACCGGCTGCACCGTCAGCGCACTGGAGCCCAGCGCCGCTGTCAGCGTGCTGTACAAGGACGAGATCGATGCTTCCGACAACATCATTGCCGCCACCAAGGCTAAGACTGCTGCCTACACCGCTGAGGTGTGCAGCGCTGCCAGCGCAGTGGCCGCCGGTGCTGCCGATATGAGCTGTGATGCCGCTAATGTGCGCGCCAGCGTTGTGGCTGCACTGGAGCTGCTGAGCACCAAGCGCGCTGCCCGCCTGCCCAAGAAGCATGGCAACATGGCCCTGTAAGCGTCCGAATGTAAGTTAATTGAGTTCGATTTTGAATTGGAGGATCCTTCCATGAAGTACTACAATATTACTGTCAATGGTGTTGCTTACAGCGTTTCCGTTGAGGAAACTGCCGCAGGCGCTGCTCCTGTTGCCGCTGCTTCCGCAGCACCCGCCGCACCCAAGGCCGCTCCCGCTCCCGCAGCTGCTCCTAAGGCAGCCGCCGGTGCAGCCGGTGCTGTTGCCGTCAAGGCTCCCATGCCCGGCAACATTCTGGATGTCAAGGTCGCTGCCGGTGCTTCTGTCAAGGCCGGCGACGTGCTGGTCATCCTCGAGGCCATGAAGATGGAGAACGAGATCGTTGCTCCGCAGGATGGCACCGTGGCTTCCATCAACGTGAACAAGGGCGATACCGTCAACTCCGGTGACGTTCTGGTTTCCATGAACTAAGGAAGAGGTGACAACCATGGCAAAAAAGCCGATCAAGGTGACCGAGGTCGTCCTGCGTGATGCGCACCAGTCTTTGCTGGCTACCCGTATGACCATGGACGAGATGCGCCCCATCCTGCCCGAAATGGACAAGATCAACTACTTCTCCGTGGAGTGCTGGGGCGGCGCTACGTTCGACAGCTGCATCCGCTTCCTGGACGAGGACCCGTGGGAGCGCCTGCGCATCCTGCGCAAGGAGCTGCCCCACCAGAAGCTGCAGATGCTGTTCCGCGGCCAGAATATGCTGGGCTACCGTCCCTACGCAGATGACGCTGTGGAGTACTTTGTACAGAAGTCTGTTGCCAACGGCATCGACGTCATCCGCATCTTCGACGCTCTGAACGACCCCCGCAACCTGCAGACTGCCATTAAGTCTGCCAACAAGGAAGGCGCTCATGTGCAGGGCTGCATCAGCTACACCCTGAGTCCTGTGCACAACAACGAGTACTTTGCAGCCTACGCCAAGACTTTGGAGGAAATGGGCGCAAACTCCATCTGCATCAAGGATATGGCAGGTCTGCTCACTCCC
>ERZ773138.720-NODE-720-length-37037-cov-6.874939_pt1 | contig 37037 bp, 28 predicted proteins | sample MGYA00511114_ERZ773138 | MGnify/ENA primary metagenome ERZ773138 (study PRJEB29015, sample SAMEA2737805) | human gut metagenome | biome: human gut; feature: human-associated habitat; material: faeces | place: China | collected 2012 ...
GCAACTGATTCCAACAAGTGAAATGCTTCACATAGCGGTTTCCATCATACTTGCGGACATAGTTGTTAAACTGAGTTCTGTTCAAAAAAGCGGTGAGTTGGGCAAAAACATATTTGTCTTGGAACATAACAGTCATTTGAAATTGACTGCAAAGTTACGAAATCAAGTCCGTTCCATTTCCAAACACCACCTAATAGACTGTATTTCAATTAATTCAAAGATCGATTAGTTCACTTTAACGGGACAGTAGTGATATAAGACCAATTAAACTTAAACCTAAACCTACTAATGTGCGTAAGGCAATTCTTTTTCTTTTTACTGAATATACTTGGTGGAGTGGAATCTCTAGGTAGTAGAATGACTCAATATGATATGTTGAATTAGAAATAAAACCTAAAGCCTACTTTTATCTCAGAGAAAATCGTTAATTTTGCAAGCAAAAAAGCAGAATGTGTTTTTACTACATATCTCGCTTACCTGTTTTGAATACAGCATCTTTGAATTGCATGTCCGCCCGACATTCGACTTCCAACAGGAACTGCTATGGAATGGTGAAGACCTCAGACTATCCGTTCTACTGTACATGCGTCGCTTCGCGTCGAGTCTGGCCATAAGGTAGCGACACCCTTGATGTTATTGTAGCCTGCTGCGGCTATGAATTGTCAAATCACCATCATGCCCTGGCAGATGCAGAAGCCTGCGCCGCCATCGCAATGGAATTATTATAATAATAGCAACTTAATAATTGAAATGTTATACATTAACGATTGGAGCATTAACATGCTCAAAGAAAAATTCTCAGCCTATGTCATAGATGCAAATTGTCCTCCTGGTTCATGGCAAACAAGCCGTTATATCCAACTTTATCTCAAAGGATATGATCAAGATATTCATTATGAATACAGAATTGATAGCAATTGGAATGGCAGAGTAGAGCTTCATTTTGAAGGCGATTGGGAAAATAAGTACGGTGTACTCATTGACCGTCTAATGAATAAGACACAAAACTGTGATGAAATCACTTGGTCTGAATGGGATTATGGATATCTTTGTCAACATTCGAAGACGATAGACTCCATCGAGGATTTGTATCAAACCCTATCTTATATGATGGAACTTTTCGATAAGCTCATCAACGTCTTAACATCAGAAATTCCTTCATTTGAAGAGCATGAAATTCTAAGCGATAGTACACTACCTCAACAAGAAGGAACAGTAGACATTTTTGAGAAAAAATATATCGATATTCTACATCTTCCACTCTCTATTCCCAGCTACCAAAGAATTTACTGTTGGGAGGAAGAAAATGTGAAATGTCTACTTGACGATATATTTGAACATGTATCATCGGAGATATCGTCACCTTATCGTTTGGGTACTATTATCCTCCATTCCAACAATGACAAATATGATATTATCGACGGACAGCAAAGACTCGTAACACTTGCTCTGTTACTATCCGAACTTGGTATAAAGACAAGTTTGCTAAACGAAAAGTTTTCTTCTCAGCGCTCAATAGAATATGTTGCTTACAACAAGCATCTAATACATGAGTATGTCGGACGACGGTTAAGTATTCATGATAAATTGAATGGGCTTTTGGAACGGTTAGAATTCAGTGTGCTTGTATTGCAAAATACATCCATTGATTTGGCATATACATTTTTCTCCAATCAAAATTCACGCGGTGTTGAACTCACTGATTATGACCTTTTAAAGGCTCATCATCTACGATATATCCCATTTACATTCGAACTACAATCCAAACATGCAGCAGAAGTGTGGAACAAAATGATTGAAGATGGACGTTCCCAAAGTGACCAAACTACTACACCCGACTATGTTCGTACATTAGATACATATATATTTCGACTAAGAAAATGGATGCGTAAAAAGCCATGTGATGATAGTACTGGGAATTATAGGGTTAAAAGAGAGTATGAGGCGGCTCCAATAGTGGAAGAAATTCCCCCATTTGGTGAGAGATTTTATTTTAATGAACCCATTCAAGGGGGAACTCATTTCTTCTCTTATGTAGAACAACACATCAACAAATATCATTCGTTTTGCCAAACTTTTGAATTTAGAATATTGCATAATACTTTTCAATATGGAAGCAACCAATGGTATCGTGACATTATAGAAAGTATATTGTTTTGTTATTATCTGAAATTTGGAGACTATTATTTATCTGACGCATTGGCTATCATAATGAGAATTTTACTGCAACATAGATATGTAAATACCAGAGCTATTAAATCGTCGATAGTTCAATATGCAGGAGATTCAGAATTGGTTTTAATGATTGACCAGGCCACATCTCCTACTTTCTTTCTCGCTGAAGCAAGAAATATAGTGAAAGAACTATCATACCCTACACGGCAAAGCATGACTCCAATAATGCGTTTTCTAAGAATGAAGGCTTCAAACATAAACAAACAATTGGAACAGTATATAGTTGTTGAATCATTTAAGAATTTGAATCGATGAAGTATACACCCTATTTAATAGCAGAAAAAGAACATTTCTTAACTATCCCCATATACCAACGGCTCTTCGAGTGGAATACGGAAAACATTATCACCTTGTTGGAGGATTTGAAAAGGGAATATGACCAAACCTCCGGACAAGGCGATTACTATATAGGTATGTTGACTTCTACAAAAAATAATGAATTAGTGGATGGTCAGCAGCGTTTTACTGTTATGATGTTGTTGGGATGTGTTTTGCAGGATTATAGTAATGAATGGGCTAGTTTTCTTATCGCAAATAATCGAACACGATTGGATTTTACATCTCGTCCTTTGGATAATACTTATCTGAGATGTCTCATTGAACATAAAGATGAAGACAGATTGTCTTTCAAAAACGTGAAAATGCAGAATGGACGTAAGGTGATAAAGGAGTTTATGGAAGATACAGATAAGGTAACAGTAAACGACAGAACACCCTTTTCATCCTATATCTACCATCATCTATGTTTCTTTATGTCCAATCTTCCTGATGGATATAATCCAAGAGACCTCAACAAGTATTTCGAACGCATGAACACCTCTGGAAAGAATCTTGAGCAGCACGAAATACTTAAGGTAAAATTGCTCAGTAATCTAGATGAAAACATTGACAAGTATATGCTCCTTTGGAATAAGCTTGCTGATGTTGATACCCTTTTGATACGTAGAAGAAAAGACGAGAGTATCGGAGACAGGAAAAATGAAATAATGAAAGCTGATATAAGCACTATATTTGCCCATAATTTAATCAATGGCATTAACGATGGCCTGCATGATAATGCGGTGGCAATGATCGATATACAGCCTTCATCCATTGCTCCCAAAAACGAACGTGAGATAAATCGGGATTCCCGATGTGCTTTGTCCTTCCCTTATTTGCTGCTTCAAGTATTATATAGAAAGATAGGGCAAAAAATCAACTGTAAAATTAACGAATTCTTTAAGCCGAGTAACTTGCTTAGCATATTTGAAGAATATTTGCCATTCAGCGGAAACAAAGTCAATAAGCAAGATATTAAAGATTTTATGGAGGCTTTGGTTAAAGCCCGTCTGGCTCTTGATATCTGTTTCGTACGCCCTACAGAATACGGATATGCTCTAGATATGAATCTCAATGAGGATAACGGTATACTCAAGAAACTTCAAATGCTGCAATCTATGTTGTACGTTTCATCATCTAACTATACCAATTACAGATGGTTTAATTGGTTGATGGATGAAGTGGACGGCTCAAATGGGGTGCCCGATGCGCAACGCCTATATTATTCTTTGAAGAAAAAGATAGATGAAGCCTTTCCTCTTCCTCCGTATGATAAATTGACATATCAAGGAGACAATCGATATTGGTTTTGGAAACTGGACTTCTATATCTGGTTACATCGTAACGAGATATTCAAGAAGGATTCTCCGGAGATGGATATTGTTGAAAACTACATTTTCAAGCGAAATAGAAGCATAGAACATATTGCGCCTCAAACTCCACAAAGTGATTCTAAGATGCAATGGGACGATACAGAAACCGACAAAACATTGCGTGATAGCTTTGGTAATTTGGTCATGATTTCGCAAGGCCTGAATTCTGCTCTAAGCAATGAATCATACGAAGTTAAAGCTGCTCATGTCCAGTCATATTGCAATGGCGCAAAGTCTGGTTCTATTGAGAGTCTAAAATTGCTCGTAGTTCATAAGGACTATCCAAAATGTTGGAATAAAGATACCATAACCAAACATGGGGAGAAAATGTATGAATGGTTGAAAGAAAGTTTTAAAAATAATTAGTCACTGACTTCTTATGACACTGTACGTCTCCAACACCGACCACTACAAAGAGTTGCTTTCACGGACTCATACCGTGAAGCACTCTCTTTGAATTGGTATATCTCCCATGGCCCCAAAAAATGTGTATGAAGAAGATAATTTTTCTCGATTTTGACGATGTATTGAACACCGAGTACGACAGGCAAATCTTTATGTAATGACTTCTCGGTAAAAAGAAAAGTTGAACAGCTGAAGTATGGGTAAACTAAACAACCAAGTTTAAGGTTTAGTTTACCCATGTATATATACATGCCTCTTTAATCTTATAAAATCAAACTTGTTTCGGAGCAGTTCAAGTTTACTACCTTATATATTCAAGTTCGGTACATTGCTGATTATTTTCCATATTGCTATTGATTTTATTTGTTCGACATATTCTTTAGTTGTATCCTTATTCGCGCCAGGCGCACCGACACATTCTTTGCGCTGATGCCAACAATCTCTCCTATTTCGTCATAACTTATTTGCTCAAGCCACAACAGGATGATGGCCCTGTCCAAAGGCTGCAAACGGGCAATGCGCTCGTGCAACATCCTCACTTGGGCAGTGGACTGTTCCCGGCAGTTGAAATAATCGACATCCATGGAGAGCATGGTCCTTTTGCGGCTACGTTTCTTGCGGTCGATGGTGATACAGGTGTTGAGGGTCACACGGTATATCCATGTTTTAATGTCGCTCTTACCATGGAATGATTCAAAACCTTTCCACAGCTTAACCAGCACCTCCTAGAAGAGGTCTGCCACCTCGCCGGCATCGTTGGAGAACATGTAGCACACCGCATATATCGTGCTGCGGTTCTCCTTGACAAGCTGCGAGAATTGTTGTTCTTTAGGGTTCATTTGCTTGTTGTTTAAATCTTTCTAATCGTTAGACGGAGCAACAGTGGTGTTTGCTACAAAAAAGTAGATTTATTTTACAAATATAATGCTTATCACCGGGCAACGGCAGGGGGAATTAAAAATATGTAAGAATAACAGCCCGATAATGGTAGATTCCTTGGAAAGGAGTATCTTTGTGGCGGAGAAAACCTTGGGTAAGTATTAATAAACAAAAGGCTATGCTGAAGATAGGAAATTACAATACACTTAAAATCGTCAAGATATTAAGCTTCGGGGCTTACTTGGAATGCGATGGCAAAGAAATCCTTTTACCGACCCGCTATGTGCCGGAAAATGCACAGGTCGATGACATGGTGGAAGTATTCATTTACCACGACAATGAAGGACGATTGATTGCTACCACACTGCATCCGAAAGCGGTCGTGGGGGAATTTGCATTTATGCGCGTCAAGTCCGTCAACACAACCGGGGCGTTCCTGGACTGGGGCTTGATGAAAGACCTGTTGGTCCCTTACAAGGAACAGAAAATGCGCATGGCGGAAGGAAGATGGTATTTGGTCTATGTCCGCATCGACCCAGCCACCAACCGTGTCATGGCTTCTGCCCGGATCGAGAAATTCTTAGGGAATGTCCCTGCCCGATATGAGCCGAACGAGGAAGTTGACTTGATGGTTGCGGAAATCGGGGAAATCGGCTACAGGGTCATCGTCAACAACCTCCATTGGGGAATGCTTTACTACGACCAAGTGTTCCAGCGTTTGGAGAAAGGGGACAAAATGAAGGGCTATGTGAAAGAGGTAAGGGAAGATGACAAGTTGGATATCAGCTTGGCTCCGTTGGGCTACCAGAAAGTGGACGGAGTCGCGCAGGTTGTCTTGGATGCCTTGAAAGCCAAGGATGGATTCCTGCCGGTGCACGACAAAAGCGACCCCGATGTCATCTACTCCCTGTTCAGATGCAGCAAGAAGGCATTCAAACAGGCTATCGGCTCCCTCTATAAACAGAAGCTCATCACCTTGGAAAAGGATGGCATCCGGTTGACGAAAGATGCCGGATAAACCGTCCGCTCCATCCATTTCCTTATCCGTCCTGCCATAAAACAAAAAGCGGCACGAAGGAATCATATAAAGGGGAAAGGCAATCAATCGTCAGTTTCGATTGCCTTTTCCCTGTATTTTAACCAAAATCATGTTAAAAACAACATCACCCCCCCCAATTTTAACTAAAACAGAAAATACCGTTATGAAAATTATAGATATTTTTGGGCACTTAAAACAAGGAAAACCAATTTTATATAATAATGATGACTTGAGGTTAAACGTATTTTAGTCTACTAAACACAAACATTTTTTAAACGAAAAACTTCGAAAAGCACAAGTCTATTCATTATATAACGATTGACTATCTTATTACGAGTACGGAAATTTTTTAATTATTTCAATTATGAAAAAAAATGTGATTCCTGTAGGATATGGTCAACGATATCCTTCACTGAAAAAGCTATTATGCACCGTACCTTTAATGGCAGGTGCATTGTTGACAAACACATTTGTTGCCCAGGCAGCTGAATTGGGATCAGAAAGCATCGCTTCTATCCAGCAGCAGACAATAACGGTATCCGGTGTCGTTATGGGCAGCGACGGTGAACCATTGATGGGTGTTAACGTCGTTGAAAAAGGGACAACAAACGGTACGATTACGGACTTGGACGGTAAGTACACACTGAACGTCGGGTCTAACGCAGTACTTCAGTTCTCTTACATCGGTTACGTGTCAAGCGACATTGCCGTAAACGGACAACGCACAGTCAATGTGACAATGAAAGAAGATTCACAGAACCTGGACGAAGTCGTGGTGGTTGGTTATGGTACCGTGAGAAAAGCCGACTTGGCTGGTTCTGTATCCGTTTTGGACAACAAGGCATTCAAAGACCAACCTATCAAACAAGTATCTGACGCTTTGCAAGGCCGTGTATCCGGTGTGCAAGTACAGAGCAGCGGTGTGCCTGGCGGTACAGTAAAAATCCGTGTGCGTGGTTCCGGTTCCATCAACCGCAGCAACGACCCTCTTTATGTAATTGACGGAATCGTAAGAGAAAGCGGTCTGACCGGTTTGAACCCGGATGATATCCAATCCATGCAGATTTTGAAGGATGCATCTTCGACAGCCATCTACGGTTCCCGTGGTGCGAACGGTGTCGTATTGATTACAACCAAGACAGGTAAAGCCAATACCCGCCAAATCACATTCGATGCACAAATCACGGCAGGAACAGTAGCAAAACGTTATGATACTTTGAACGCATACGAATTTGCCACATTATATAACACATACCGCGCCAACACATTCTCTTCTGACCAATTGTCGGCTTTCCAAAGAGGAGGCGGAACAAACTGGCAGGACGAAATCTTCCAAACAGGCATAACACAAGATTACAAAGTAACATTCTCCGGCGGTAGCGACAAGACACAATACATCGTGTCCGGCAACTACGTGGGACAGGAAGGTGTGGTTATCGAAAATGACAACAAGCGTTACCAAGCCCGTGCCAACGTCACTTCACAGATTACCGACTGGTTGCACATGACTGCCGACGTGAACGCTTCACACAATGTCCGCCATAGCGGCGACTTCTCGGCTGCGAAGAGCAACATCGTGACACAGGCCATGAACTACTCCCCTGTCACAAGCATCTTCAACGAAGACGGCATGACATACGCCCGTGACAAATACAGCTCTTTGACCAACTTCAACCCGGTTGGCCGCTTGAAAGAAGAAATGGGCGAAACCATGCAGGACATCGTAAACGCACACGTTGACTTGCGTTTCAACATCTTGCCGGGATTGACATTCACAACCAGCAACGGTATCGACTACAGCGATGCCAAGGGCTATTCATTCGGGACAAAGAAAGTAGGCAGCCAGAGCAGCATGGGCAACTCGGACGCTTACCGCATGACTTTGCAGACAACCAACAACTTGACTTATACAGGCAAATGGGACAAGCACGCTTTGACCGCAACTGCCGTATATGAAGCGACTCAGTCTGAATACCGCTACATGGGATTGAACGGTAGAGATTTGTTGACTGAAAGTGTGGGATGGTGGAACGTAAACATGGCTTCCAGCCGTACGACAGACAACAGCTACTCTAAATGGGGATTGGTATCAGGCGTTGCCCGCGTAATGTATAACTACGACGACCGCTACATGCTGACGGGTACATTCCGTGCCGATGGTTCTTCCAAGTTCTTCAACGACAAATGGGGTTATTTCCCATCAGTGGCTGCGGCTTGGACTATCACCAACGAAGAGTTCATGAAGGACCAGAACGTAGTACAGGACATGAAGATCCGTGCCAGCTACGGTTTGATCGGTAGCCAGGCGATCGAGCCTTACGAAACATTAGGTTTGATGTCAAAAGCGATGTATGCTTTCGGTGAAAACTCACAATATACAGGTTATTGGGTAGGACAAACCGTTGCTACTCCTGATTTGACTTGGGAAACAACCCACCAGTTAGACTTAGGTTTGGACTTCTCTATCTTGAACCACCGGGTCAACATCTCATTGGACTATTTCGACAAGCGCACCAAAGACGGTTTGTTGAAACAGAACATTCCTAACTACGATGGTGGCGGTTCTTATTGGGTGAATGCTGCCGAAATCAGCAACCGCGGTTTGGACTTCTCTATCAACGCCATCCTTGTTGACAACAAAGACTTCACTTGGAGCAGCACATTCACTGGAACCTATTTGAAGAACGAAGTCAAGAACTTGGGCGGATTGGAATTCGTCGCTGGTTCTTCTCCTGCTGCCGGCATGATCCCGACAGACGGTGTCACCCGTGTTGAAGTAGGACAGCCAATCGGTGCATTCTACGGCTATAAGTGGATCGGACTGGACGCAACCGGCCACGATGCATTCGAAGATGTGAACAAAGACGGCAAGATTGACAGTAACGACCGTACATTCATCGGTAAAGCCAACCCGGATTTCACTTTGGGATGGAACAACACATTGTCTTGGAAGAACTGGGATTTGAACATGTTCTTCACTGGGTCATTCGGTGCCGACCGCTTGAACTTGGTTCGTTTCACAGGAACAGCCATGACAGGTGACTTCGCTTTCGTTACATTGAAGGAATATATCAATGACAACTTCGACGTCAAAGGCCAGTCTGCCCGTTATCCATCTGTTAATGTGACAGGCAATGACTACCAGTCAGCTTCTACTTCCACGAAGTTCTTGGAGTCAGCCAACTATTTCCGTTTGGACAACTTGAGCTTGTCTTACAACCTTCCGAAATCAGTTGCTAAGTTTGCTGACATGCGCTTCACATTGAGCTGCCAGAATGTATTCACCATCACCAAATACAAAGGTATGGACCCGGCTGGTATCTCCTTCATGAACAGCGGTGTCGATGTAAATGACGGTATCGACTTGGGTGCTTATCCGTTGACCCGTTCTTACACAGTTGGTGTACGTTTGAATTTCTAACATTTTAAAGAAGAACAACCATTATGAAAACTAAATATATTTTATGCTGTGCATTAGGTTTGACATTGATGTCAACCTCTTGTAACGATTTCCTGCAGGAAGATCCAAAAGGACAGTTGACTCCGAGCACATTCTTCTCCACACAGGACGAATTGAACATGGCCACATACGCCTTGTATCAGAAAATATGCTACTTGCAAAACAATACGAACCCGACCATCCCTTCATGGCAAGGTGATGACTTGACGACCAACCCGGGTAGTAACAAACAGGCTTATGCAGAAGTGGATGCTTTCCGTGCCACGGATGCGAACAAGGGTGTCGAAGCGGCTTGGGCTACTTCATACACGGCTATCAAGGCTGCCAACTATATCATCCTGAACTGCGAAAAGACTCCGACATCCGCCGATGAGATCAATGTCGCAATGGGACAGGCTAAATATTGGCGCGCTGTCAACTACTTCATGTTGGTCCGCCGTTGGGGCAAAGTGCCTTTGGTATTGGATACGGAAGTGAACTACGACCGTGCATTGGCAAGCGTTGAAGAGGTTTACAAACAGATTGAAAGCGACCTGAAAGATTGTATCTCGATCCTTCCGACAAGCTACTCCGGTTCTCCACGCAGCTTCGAAGGCGCAAACATTTACATCACAAAACAAGCAGCACAAGCCACGTTGGCAGCCGTTTATATGGCAATGGCTGGTTGGCCTTTGAACCAAAGCCAACTTTACGCTTCCGCGGCAGAACAAGCTAAAGCCGTTATCGATGGTGTAAACGCAGGCAATTACGAGTATATCCTCGAACCGGAATACAAGCACGTCTATGCTCCAAGCCACAACTACACGAACGAGACAGTTGTCGGCATCAGCTATAACCGCTCATTCACTTGGGACGGTGACTCACAGATGACAGACTCCCACTTGTTTGAATCATTAGGCGGCTGGGGTGACGGCTGGGGTGAAATCAAATATTGGAAAGAATTCCCGGAAGGTCCTCGTAAAGACGCTACTTACAATCCTAAAATCCTTGCAGGGAACAAAGCAGGCGGCGAATTGTTAGACTGGTGGGATCCTTCCATCCCTGAACAGCACCCGATGTTCTGCGCCTTCACAATCGGTGAAGATGGTGGCGACTACGACTACACGAAGCCTGCCAACACCTCTTGGATGACCAACAGCCATCGTCACCGTTTGATCCGTTACTCTGAAGTGTTGTTGTGGTATGCTGAAGCACAAGCACGTGCGGAAGGCACTCCGAACGCAATGGCTTACGATTGTGTCAACCGTGTTCGCCAACGTGCAGGCTTGAACGACCTTCCTGCCGGCATGAGCGGTAGCGCATTCGCGGAAGCGGTTGTCAAAGAGCACGGATATGAAGTTGCCGGTTACTGGGTGGCATTGGTCACTCGTCGTGACGACTTGCTCCGTACAGACAAACTTCAAGAGGTCTTCGAAACCCGCAAGGCCAACGCTCCTATCGAAGTTGCACCGGACGTAATGAAGAAGGAGACTATCGAGATTCCTGCCAGCCAGACTTGGCAAGGCGAAAGTTCAATCTATTTGCCTTATCCGTCTACTGACAAGCAGTACAATCCGAATTTGACACGATAATCTGAAGATAGGGAGAGGGAGAAGGTGATGCGGCAACCCCGCACCTTTTCCCTTTCTTTTTTATTTATCATAAACACGTTAAATTTATAGCCTATGAAAACGAAAATGTTGGCTTCCCTCCTGGCTGCTATGGCCATACCAGCTTGGGGACAAGTAAAAATGGAAGCCGTGTCGGAAAAGATCCCGACTTACCAGATAGGCAATCAGGAAGTGGATCCTATCTTTTTCACCGGTCGTGTCTACCAAGGTGCCGAAGGGTATATTTACCCTTACCCTTTGTATGACGTGCTGACCGAAAAAGTCGTTGACCAGTCCTACAATGTCTTGAAATTGGGCAACGAGTATGTCAACATTGCGGTACTTCCTGAGATAGGAGGACGCATTTTCTCTGCAACGGACAAGACCAATGACTACCATTTCTTTTACACGCAGACGGGCGTGAAACCGGCATTGATCGGCATGCTGGGGGCTTGGCTGTCTGGAGGCGTGGAATGGAACATTCCTGACCACCACCGGGCGACCACTTACCTTCCGACGAACTGGATCATGAAAGAGAACAAGGACGGCAGCAAAACCATTTGGGTTGGTGAAACCGAACTGCGCCATCGCTTGAAATGGTCGGTAGGCGTCTCTGTCTATCCCAACCGCTCGTGGGTAGAGGCGAAAATCATGGTTACAAACCCGACACAGATGATCCAATCCATGCTTTATTGGGCCAACGTATCGGTGCACTGCGATGAACATTACCAAGTGATCTTCCCGCCTGATGTGCAATTCGGGGTAGACCACCACAAAGTATATTTCACCAATTGGCCGACTGGCGAGGCGGTCATAGGCAGCGGCAAGCAGGTGGACTTGTCCCGCTGGGCAAACTACACGGGCGACTCCCGTTCCATCTTCGCATGGGGCAGTGAAATGGAGTTCTTGGCTGGTTACGATTATGCCAAGGACGCCGGAACTGTCCACGTGGCGAACCGCCATGTCGTTCCCGGCAAGAAGTTCTTCTTATGGGGCAACAACCCGAACGGGCACATGTGGAACAAAATCTTGTCCGACAAAGACGGGCATTATCTGGAGCTGATGGTGGGTGCTTATTCCGACAACCAACCGGACTACAGCTGGATCAATCCGGGCGAAAGCCGTGAGTTCAGCCAGATCTGGTATCCTATCAAGGGAATCAAGGGATGCAAGAACGCCACCATGGACGCGGCTGTCAACTTCGAGCCGGCAGACGGGGGAATGTACCGCATCGGTTTCTGCTCGACGACTGAGTACAAGCAGGCGAAGGTGGTGGTCAAGCACCAAGACAACGTGTTGATGGAGAAACAGATTACCATCGACCCCGACCACTTCTTCCTGGACCAGGTGAAAGTGCCTGCCAACGTCAAAGTTTCCGACTTGTATGCGGCATTGTACGATGCGGAAGGCAACCTGCTGGTGGACTATCGTCCGGTGGAACTGGACAAATGCAAACCGTTGCCAAAGGTCATCGACGGGACAAAACCGGTCAAAGAGTATAAGACGAACGAGGAGCTCTATCTTGCGGGCTTGCGTGTGGACCAATTCAACAACGCCCGTCTGGACTACATGGACTTCTACCGTGAAGCCCTGGAGCGTGACTCGATGGATGCACGCGTCAACATCGAAGTTGGTAAACATTTCATCCGCCAAGGGGAATGGAAAGCGGCAGAGAAGCACCTGTTGCGCGCACAAGCCCGCCTTTCCCATGATTATACCCGTGTGAAAGATGCGGAAGCCCTCTACTATCTGGGCTATTTATACCACTTGACGGGCGATTACCACCAAGCTGAAAACAACTATTGGGCTGCGACATGGACACCGGACTATAAACACCCGGCATTCTATGGCTTGGCGGTTTTGGCCATGCTGCAAAACGATTACGGCAAGGCGCTGGACATGGTCACGCAGTCGTTGTATGTCGGCCAACGTGACATCCAGGCACAGAACTTGAAGGCGTACATCTTGCGCAAGCTGGGCAGGACGGAAGAGGCGAAAGCGACTATCGATTATGTCCAAAGCATTGACCCGCTCGACTATTGGAGCACGTTGGAAAAGAGCTTTATCGAAAAGGGCGATGCTTCCGTATTGCAGTCACGCACCAAGAATCAGACAGAAGGCCTCGTGGCTGTGCAAGAGTTCCTCGAAATGGTCAACAACTACCTCTCCGTGGGCGGCACGGAGGAGGCACAGGTATTGATAGACCAAGCCGTCGCTTTGGGCAATCCGTTCGCAGCTTCTCCGCTGGTATATTATTACAAGGCATACGTCTGCTTGTTGGAGGGCGACCGGGGCGACGCCGGGGCTCAATTGGAAAAGGCCAACTCCCTTTCCCACATCAACCAATACCCGTTGCGCATTGAAGAGGTGAAAATGTTCGACACATTGACTGCCGCCTTTGCCGACAATGCCTTCCTCCATTACCATTACGGCAACCTGTTGTATTACATCGGGCAGAAAGAGCATGGATTGGCAGAGTGGACACGCTCGACCGAACTGGACGGCACATTCGCTGTCGCCCTGCGCAATGTCGGCTTTGCATACGGACAAAAAGGCGAATGGCAAAAAGCCATGAGCTATTACGACCGTGCCATCAAAGCTAATCCGGACGACGCGCTGCTGTTCACCGAATCAGACAAGATTTATGAGTCGGCAAACGTCGATGCGGCGGCTCGCTTGAAACGCTTGGAATCAAACATCAAGACAGTCATGAAGCATGACGATGCCGTGATGCGCTTGCTCTCTTTGTATAACGTAACGGGCAAATACGACAAGGCCATCCAAATCATGCACAACCGACACTTCCACTTATGGGAAGGCGGCGGGCAAATCCACGGAATCTATGCGGACTCCCACATGTTGAAGGGCATGACCCTGTTGGCAAAGAAGAACTACCAGAAAGCCATCCAAGAATTTGATTTGGCAACGCAATATCCGGCAAACTTGGAGGTTGCGCCATCCTACCGCGGAGGTTACGAAGCTAAGGCGTACTACTTGGCTGGTGAAGCCTACGAAGGCATGAAACAAGCCAGCAAAGCCCAAGAGTTCTATCAGAATGCAGCGGAAGCCAAATGCCCGGGCGGCTTGAAAGATTTGAGCTACTACCAGGTAAAAGCCTTGCAGAAGGTCGGCAAGAACGCAGAAGCATCAGCGGCATTGAAGAAAATGGAAGAGAACTTGTCTCGCATCCGCCAGAATGCCGTTGACTCGTATGCCAAATTTGGTGACTCGAACAAGAATGAACAAGAAAGCAACATCGCATTCTATTCGGCTTTGATCCACTTGCTCAAGAATGAACCAACAGAGGCTCAATCCGATTTGCGCCAAGCTATACAACTCAATCCGGGTAATATCTGGGCAGGATTCATGTCCAAATAAAAGGAAAGAGTTATTATAATCACGATGGGGCTGCCTCTAAATGAAAGTTTGGATGCAGCCCTGCGCAATTAAAACAGCGTTTTAACAGCGTTTTAACAGTGTTTTAACAGCATTAAAACAGCATTAAAACAGGGATACTGATTTTCGAAAGCGCAGTGTACACATTTGATTTTAATTTTTACTTTATTACCACATTATACAAATCCTGATATGTCTTTACCACACTATATACAACTTCATCTGTGCTTATGGCAGCAAAGTGACGGCGTGCACATTCTATCTTGGCATGCAGGGTCAGACCATTCAGAAAATGTACAGTGCCGGTCAGACCATCAACAACGGATTGAACAGACGGATTCCCTCACGGATAGCGATACTCGGCACCACGATGATAAACTTCGACCATCCATAGTGACGGTTCAATTCGTACATGGTCTTGATGTAGGTGTAGGTCTTGCCCGTACCTGTTTCCATTTCAATGGTAAAAGTCAAATCCTGACCTTCCAAATGATCAACGGGTTTCAATCCTTGCGCCATTTGAATGGTACGAACGTTCTCACAAAGACTATGGCGGCTTAATGCCAATGGAGCATTGCCAAAACCCTCCTCATTGAATAAAGTGCTTTCTCTGCCTTGATCCACCAGAAAGTTGCTCAGCCCGTCACTTATAGGCTGTCCTTGAAAGATATCCGTCACACAGCGGGCCGCCTCCATTTGAAATCGTTGGTGTTTATATTTGATTTTCATTTTCTACTACGACATTTATTTATAACTACTTATACTGAAGCTGCCGCAAGTACATGCCAGCAACCGTCTTTTTCTCGTCGCTGTATGTATCCCTTTTTCGTCATTTGCGCTAATTGCTTTTTGACAGCAGCTTCAACAATACCGGCCTTTTGAGCGATAAACTCAATGGTACAATCAGGATATTGCTGCATGGTATGCAATATGATGCTGGACGACGGGCTGCGGAATACGACACGCTGGCCGTCATACCACCAGACATTGGGTGATGTTTCCGAGGCAAAATCAATAGCGTACTGGATTTCCGCAGCGACAAGTTGCTTGAAGTATTTCAAGAAATGCTTTATCTGTGCAAGTGTGGCATGAGCACCGGCTGATGGGGATGTCCCTATTTCTATGTCGGACTGGTGCAAAGCATCAATATATTCATTTTTGTTACGGCTTCTTACCACTATCATCGGCCACCCGTGACGGGAAAAGATGTAGTTTACCATCAAACGTGCGATACGCCCGTTCCCATCTTCAAATGGATGAATACGGATGTAACGATAATGGAAAAGTGCCGCCAGTTCCACCGGAGAGTATTTACCGGATTGCTCGCTCTCATTGTACCAATCCACAAGGTCTGTCATCAACGCCGGTGTTTCTTCCGGTGTTGCGTATTCAAAACGATCGCCATATCGGGTAATCACACTGTTTGGGTGTGTCTTGTAGCATCCTGCATGAATGGTATAACTGGTTTGCACGCCTCCCGGCAAGTTGCGGTATATGGTATAATCTTCGCGCAATATCGTTTTGTGGAGCTGCCGGATGAAGTTTTGTGTCAAGGGATTATGAGTACCTGACTCCGTCTGCATCATTTTCATTCCCACAAGACTTGCCTTCATATCGACAAAATCGTTCAATTCTCCTTCTCCGCTGACTTTTCCAAATAGTATTAACAGTTCGGTCTGTCCGTAAGTAAGCGTATTTCCTTCTATATGGTTGCTGTTGTAGTTATACTCCACCGTGAACCGTTGGCTGAACAAATATTGTTTTTGCTCTGTCAATGGCTGTAAGTCTTTCCATTTATTGTAAAGTGCTTCTACTTTTTCCATGAATCTACTGTTTTTACGTTCAAAGCTATACCAAGGCTACCTTTGGACGTGATTTCCTTGCGACCGACTTTACAGGTTTTGGGGTCGCATGCCTCGGTAAAGACAGAAGGGGCAATCTGATAGAGTGCATCGAGATTCAACTGTGAACCATCAACGGAACTTAAATCCAAATGTTCAATAACCTTGTTCATATATCGTTTCTTTTTGTTCTTTATTTAATTAATACATCATCAAGCACATCGGTACATTTCAATGTAACCAGGGAAACAGCTATTTCATGTATCGCTTTTCCATCCTCCACATTCAATGTGGGCAGTGCAGCTTGGCTAACCAAAAAATCTCTTGTTTGTTGACCAAATTCCCCGCAAACAGCTTGCAGATGTCGATATATTTTGCGAATATTGCGCACAAGTTGTGCATATATCAAGTCCAGGTTTCTTGTTTAAGAGACAGAGTGTGGTACATGTGCAGCTTGATATTAAAACATGAAATACACATTAGTAACAGGGGACTCGTCGGGAATGGGCTTGGAATTTGCCCGGCAAGCGGCGGAACAGAAAATTTCCTGTACTGAAGATTCCGGTATTAAAACGTTTACTTGATAATGTTTGAGTCTTAATTAATCTAATTGGATAAGATGTATGTATAAACGAATTTTGCAAGTATGTTGTTTGTCACTTTTGCTCCCGTGGGCAACAGGAAATGCTCAAGTGACAAAAGCCGATTATCAGCGGGCTGACACGATTTTGAAGTTAGAAAATCAAGTTTATTCACCGGCAGTCAAACCTCATTGGCTGGGTGATTCGCATTTCTTTTGGTACCAGAACCGGGAAAAGACAGGAACGGTCTTTTATTTGGTGGATGCTGAGACCGGGAAGAAAAATAAAGCAGCAGACAAGCAAGGTCTGGCTGTTTTCCTGAAAGGGAAGCATAAGCCACTTGCAGATGAACTGTTGAAAGAAGAAACAAAGCCCCAGTGGAATTATCGGCGACAGAGTGACAAACCGGTAGCTTCTCCCGATAGTTTGTGGGAAGCATATATACAGGACAACAATCTTTATGTACGTAGCCGGAAGAATAAAAAAGAGGTGACAGCTCTGACAATGGACGGCATCCGGAACTATACCTACGGTAGCCGTATTTTATGGTCTCCTGATTCGAAGAAGATTGCTACTGTCAAGACCAGAGATGTGGAAGAACGGCGTATTCCGTTATTGGAATCACGTCCATCCACCCAGTTACAGCCTATCTTGCAATGGCGGGATTACGCCAAACCGGGCGATGTCTTACCTGTTTCTGTCCCTGTTTTGTTTGATTGGGAAACGAAGAAACAGATTCCTTTAGAAACTTCGTTGTATGAGAACCAATTTGATTTATACCTGACAGGTTGGCGAAATGACAGCCGGGCATTTACATTCGAGTTCAATCAACGCGGCCACCAACGCTATATCATAGGAGAAGTCAATGCATCAGATGGAAAGATTATCCATTTGGTAGATGAACAGGTGCCTACTTTCTTCTATTACAATAATCGCTTCCGTCATGACCTGCAGGATGGAAAGCAAATGCTTTGGATTTCTGAGCGCGACGGCTGGCGTCATCTTTACCTGTTTGGAAATGACGGAAAGGTCATCCGTCAAGTGACGAAAGGCGAATGGGTAGTTCGTAACGTCGAATATGTAGATGAAGAAGCGGGTGTAATTTACTTCCTGGCATCAGGTTTAAATCAAGGAGAAGACCCTTATCATTCACACCTTTGCCGGGTCAATTTAGATGGTAGCGGCTTTAAAGACCTGACTCCGGAACTTGCCAACCATGAAGTGACTTTGTCGGCAAACCATCAATATATGGTAGATGCTTATTCGCGTGCTGATATGCCTTATGTTTCGGTATTGCGTAAAACATCGGACGGTTCTGTCGTGGCTTCATTGGAAAAAAGTGATGTAAGTTCCTTGGTTGAATACGGCTGGCAATTACCGGAAGTTTTCCATGCCAAAGGACGTGATGGCAAGACGGACATTTGGGGCAAGATCATTCGTCCTTCTACTTTCGATGCTTCCCGCACGTATCCGATTGTCGAGATGATTTATGCCGGACCGCATGATTCGCATGTCGAGAAATACTTCCGAGCGACCGACCATCTTTGTTCCCGATTGGCAGAACTGGGATTCATTGTAGTCAAGATTGACGGAATGGGTACAGCCAACCGCTCCAAAGCGTTCCACGATGTTTGCTGGAAGAATCTGAAAGATGCAGGTTTCCCAGACCGTATAGCCTGGATTAAAGCGGCTGCTGCCAAATATCCGTATATGGATATCAACCGTGTGGGTATTTATGGCTGGTCGGCTGGCGGTCAGAATGCAATGGCTGCTTTGTTGTTCCATAATGATTTCTACAAAGTGGCAGTTGCACTGTGTGGTTGCCATGACAATCGGATGGACAAAATATGGTGGAATGAACAATGGATGGGTTATCCAATCGACGAATCTTACAGTGCTTCATCGAATGTGGACAATGCTTGGCGTTTGAAAGGAAAACTCCTATTGATCAATGGAGAGTTGGATGATAATGTTGATCCGGCTTCCACATTGCAGGTAGTAAGCGAGTTGATGAAGGCAAATAAGAATTTCGACCAACTCTACTTGCCGGGCAAGACACATAGTCTGGGTGGTCCGTTTGAAATGCACAAAGTGCATGACTTTTTCGTTAAGAACTTGATGGGGGTTGAACCTCCGGCTTGGGAATAAGACAGAACGGGAAAAATGAGATGAACATAGCAGTGTGTCATAATTGCAAACTGCTGCGTTACTTTCGGAATTCGACCTCAGTCATTTACATCAGTAAACTCCTGTCGGTCTCATCCTAAGTGCCTTGCATTTTGCTAATTCTGACACACCTTAAAGGGGGCTGCATCAAAACTTTCGTTTTGACACAGCTCCCTGTTTTTTATATATACTATTTTGAAAAAGGCCTTCAGCCAGATTCAAAGCCAATTAGCTTATCTCCTTGGTGAAAAGCATTTATCACCTTGGTGAAAAGATTAAATACTTGATTACAAACTCAAAAACAGGGCAAACATATTATCTCCTTGACTATGCCCAGCAATTAGAAACTTTCCTGTCGAGTTGTTTATATTGGATACGCTTGTCCGTCAATCAATAATAAGCCTGTCAAACAAACACCATTATTTGGGAATGATTTTGGGGATAAGCATTGACAATTCCTGAGAAAAAGGCCAATATTTGTGCAAAATGTCACACGTTTTTTCAGCAATCATCAAAAGTTTTTTAGCTAATAACGATAAAAAAAACGTATTCGGTTTTCCATTTATGAAAAAAAGTATATCTTTGCGATTGAAATCGGTTCTGAAACGAATATTCTTCGTGAAGATTAAAAGGGAATCGGGTGAAAATCCCGGACAGTCCCGCTGCTGTGAAGCTCCGATAACATCTTGAAACACCTCATTGCCACTGGCTTTTGCCGGGAAGGCTTCAAGATGGGAGTCAGTCAGAAGACCTGCCATTTCATATTTATCGCCTTTATTCGAGGGATAGTAAAGCGATGTAGAAATTTATAAGCGCATAATTAAATAGGTATTACTTTGTACAACAAGGCAGTAGCCAATGTTGTACCCTTTTGGTTAGGATAAATGACCAAATATTAGTTGTTAGTAATGTTTTTCTAAATGTGTTAAACCCAGAGGAGCCTTCGTCGATGTGATTTCGCCGAAGGCTTGTACTTTTCTATTGCTTCATTCAAAAGGGAAACGGACGCCCCATTCTTTCCTTAAGGCATCCATTTGCCTCATGATACGCAGCGTCTCGTCATGCGGCATATCCAAAGTTTGCAAAAGGCCTTTGTCCAAAGCTTCGATGCAAGCGTTCACCTCATATTCGAATCCTGTCACTTGCGAAGGAGCATGATACTCTGCAATTGTTTGATAGTTGCCATCCAACACCTTTATTGACTGGGGATTATTAATATTATCTATAATCATGTGCCCTCCATCACCGGATATGACTCCTTGCCTGTCCGAACGTGCCAGCATCGAACTATTCAACACTGCCATTCTTTCACCGGGATAAACCAATGTGATGCTATCTTGTGCATCCAATCCATTGTCCATCTTCACACAAGTGGATGTTGTGGAAAGTATCTCCGTGCCAAACACCATCGCCGCAAAATTCAGCGTATAAACCCCGACATCCAAGAGAGCTCCGCCTGCCAATTCCGGACGGACCAAACGCTCGCGGTTCGTGATGGCATAGCCCAAATTGGCGGAAAGCAAATAAGGCGTGCCAACTGCCCCATTGCGGACCAACTCGGCAATCGTCCTTGACATCGGCAAATAACGAGTCCAGATAGCTTCCGCTATAAACACCTGCTTTTCCTCAGCCAACTTCAAGAGTTCTTCCGCTTGTGCGGCATTAGCCGTGAAAGCCTTTTCACACAACACCGGTTTCCCTTTCAATATGCATGCCTTGGCTTGCTCAAAATGGAAAGCGTGTGGCGTTGCAATATAAATCAAATCCACTTTCGGGTCATCCATCAATTCCTCATACGAGCCATAAGCACGTTCAAAACCTTGTTCTTTAGCGAACGTTCTCGCTTTCCGCATCTCCCTTGAAGCAATGGCGTAGCGATGAGTCCGTGGCAAAGCAGCCAAAGTAGAAGCCATCTTCAAAGCAATATGCCCTGCCCCGATAATGCCAACATTATATATTTTCATGGTAGTATATATTCTTACACAAAAAAGGCACACAGATTTGACGTCTGCATGCCTTACTTCCTTTTATGCTTATTTATCAAGCATCACCTTTTGGTACGAAATCCTGGAAATTAGCAGTTTTGTTATCCGCATTAGCAGCACCAGAAGTCATCATTTCTTCAAACTTCTTCAAGTTGTCCTGCAAAGCAAGATATAAACGGTGAGCATTGTCTGGAGTTAATATGATACGGCTTTTAACCTGTGCTTTCGGTGTTCCAGGAACCACACGGATAAAATCCAAAATAAATTCAGACGCTGAATGAGAAATAACAGCCAAGTTAGCATAAGTACCTTGAGCTGTTTCTGCTGACAATTCTACTTGAATTTCGTTGTTGTTTGTCGGTTTGTTATCTTCCATGACTCTTTAAATAAAATGTTATTTACGCTACAAATATACATAGAATATTGGAAATTCCTACAAAAAACAAAAACGACTACTTTCTCAAGCAGTCGTTTTTTAAGTTGTTTTTTTAATTCTCAATTCTTTAGACCAATGTAAAAATCTTTTGTGTCTTGCTTATGGTCATAAACAATAGACAATTAATTAGTGCTAATCAAAATTTATTTTTATGTTTTGCAAAGGTATATATTTAATTTCAGTGTGCAAATTTTTACAGAAAAAAACGCCAATATCAAGCCATTATCTTATTTAAACTCCTCCCACAAGTCCTCCGATATAATACGCTTCGTCTCATCTGCTATGGATTGCAATCCTTTTGGCGTGCCCACACCCTCATCCGGAAGTGTTATCGGAGCGTGAATAACCATCTCCATCGGATGGCGATGCAGATTCAACGAACCAATTGGCAAAACATGGAACGGTCCGTTCAATGTAATAGGAACTACTTGCAAATGCTGGTCAGCCGCCATTTGGAAAGCTCCTTTCTTAAACCTTGCCAATTTACCAGTTTCCGACCGTGCTCCTTCGGGGAAAATAGCAATCGAAGCCCCTTTGTGCAAAATGCGTTCCGCTTCAAGCACCGAACGAGCCGCAGCTTTAGGACTTGAATTGTCTACAAATATAAATCCTGCCGCTTTGCAAGCTGCCCCGACAAAAGGAATCTTTCCTATTCCAGCTTTCATCACCCATTTGACAGGTGCTCCCAAAAAACCGTAAATCAAAAATATATCAAAAGCCCCTTGATGATTGGCTGCAAACACATACGACTGTCCTTTACGGATATGCTCCCTGCCACGTACTTTGACCGGACAAAAAGCCAACCAACAGGTCAGTCTGGACCAAATCATTCCCGGGTAATAAGAGAAAACACGATCTCCACCAAGCAGACATCCTACCATTGTAAAAAGAGCTGTCAAGATTGTCAACAGCAAAAAGATTGGCACAAAAATCAGCCATGTGTACACTACATAAAGCAATCGTTTCATACGCTATGATATTAATTTGGGACAAAGATAGGGGCAATTTTATAAGGTTTCATGATTTTTATTCTAAAATATTTTCTCAATCGGGTTATTATTACTTTATTTGCAAGAGAAATAGAAATAATTCACAAAACGTCTATAACCATGAGCGAATTGATTAAAAATTTAGGAGTCATCATCCTCCTTATCGGTGTAGCGATATTGGCTGTTCCGGCATTTACCGGCAGCTCGTCTAACACAACATTATTGGCTGGCTTAGTAGTCATTGTTATCGGTTACATTAGCCACATTGCCATTAACAAGCGTGTTGAATAAAAAGATGTCACTATAAGGGGCTGCATCAAAAGATTGTTTTGATGCAGCCTCTTTATTTACCTTTCCTTCCCAAATAAGCATACATTGCTTCCACCAATTCAATATTCTCTTCACGAGACTGTGTGGAAAGACGGAAATAAGAAGTATCCAGCCCTCTGAAATTAGAAGCATCCCGGATTAATATTCCTCTCTCCCACAAAAACGACTTTAACTCCTCTGCTGAAAACCCATCCGGTAATCTATTAAGGAAAAAAGGAACAGATGAAGGATAAACCTCTATTCCCAACTGTCGTATCTGCGATTGAAGACGAAGGCTCTCATCCAACCATTGCTGCAATGGCAAACAAAACTGTTCAGGATGTTGCAAAGTATATTTCCCTGCTTCAATGGCAAACGCATTCACCGACCAAGGTATCAACTTCGGTTGGATTTTAGATATCAAATCCTCCGACGCAGCAACATAACCGATTCTAACTCCCGGTATTTTATGCAATTTGGAGATAGATTGCACCAATATCAAGTTGGGATAACGATGTATATCTTCCAAATCAAACAGATGCTCCATACAGAAATCGGAATAAACTTGATCAATGACAAATAAAGTATCAGGATGACTATCGATCAATCCGATCATATCAGAACGAGATATCAATTTCCCGTCCGGATTATTCGGATTACAAATCCAACATAAACCACCTCCTTTGAAAGAGAGTGCTGATAAAGGCGAACTGTTCTTAAAGAACGAAAGCTGATGTCCATGCAAACGGCAAGCATCTTCATATTCAGCAAATGAAGGAGTAAAAATAGTAGAATGTTTACCTGCCCAGGTTTGGGCAATCAGATAGAATGCGGTTATGGATCCATTGGTCACCAAAACTTCAGAAGGTAAAATATGATTTACTTTTGCCAAAAGCTGCCTTAAAGAGCCGGCATCAGGTTCCGGATAACAGTTCAAACAATCAAACACCTCAAAAAGGTGCTCTTTCAACGGTTCCAAATCGGCTCCATACCAAACATTAGAACTATAGTTACTCAATATAGCCTGTCGGGATTTATAATAATCATCACCATGTCCAAATAACATACCTTTATTTATTACGTATTATTGTGATTGGAAGAGTTCGATGTTTCCAAAGAACGATAAATAGCATCTTGAATGCGTGTACGAATATTCATGGAAGAGAGTTTTGAGTTATTCCGCGTAGGATTCACTCGGTTGCTCAGAAATATATAAATAAGCTGCTGCTCCGGATCGACCCAAAAGCAGGTGCCAGTGAATCCGGTATGGCCATAAACAGAAGCGGGAGCCAAAAGTCCGCAAGGGGACGATTTTGCTCCTATTTGCGGTTTGTCAAATCCTAATCCACGTCTGCATGTAGGACTTTTCGTCTGTGTAAACAACCGGACAGTCTCCACAGACAACAGACGTTCTTTTCCATATTCCCCATTGTTCAAATAAAGTTGGAGGATTTTCGCCAAATCATTTGCATTAGAAAAGAGACCGGCATTTCCGGAAACTCCTCCTTGAAAAGCGGCTGCTTCATCATGCACATATCCACGAATCATTTGATGGCGAACTGTATTATCATACTCTGTGGGCATTATCTGAAGCGAATCCATCTTGTCCAACGGGTTGTAAGTTGTATGCCATGCTCCTAAAGGGGCAAAAAAGTCTTGCGTGAGCAAAGAATCCATAGGTTGATGCAACTGCCGTTCAACCATAATCTTCAACAACATAAAATTAACGCAGCTATACCGGTACGTTTTAGTTCCCAGCTTCGAACGTTTTATCATCTGCAGAACGGTGTCTTGAAAAGAGGTATGTAAAAACATACGATTGGCGACCTTTAATGTATAATCTTCTTTCGGTGTCTCAGATAATAATTCCGGTATAAACTTTCCTTTGTTCATCGCTTTTGTATGAAAGAAGATGGACGGAACCAAGCCGGATTGATGAAAAAGCAGCTCCTTGATTTGAATGTTCTTTTTGTCTGACTTTTGTAATTCTGTTATAAAGGTAGATACTGGATCTGACAATTTAAACTTCCGTTCATCATAAGCCTTCATGACAGCCAACAAAGTCCCGGTTGCTTTTGAAGAAGAGGCCAAATCATAAACAGACATATCGGTCACAGGGCGGCGGTGTACATAATCATCACAACCAAACGAACGATTATAAACAATCATTCCATCTTTTGCCACTAAGATTTGGCAACCTGGATAAGCATTTGCACGGATTCCCTCTTCGGCTATCCGCGTTACTTCTTTCAAACGTGTGGCATTTATCCCCACAGCCTCCGGTTCATGATAACCCAAACGGCTTTTTTCTGTCAGTATTCCCGTACCGGAAAAATACATATCCGGAATGGTAACCGGCAATTTACCTTTAGCACCTATTCCTCCAAATATAACTTGAGCCGCATACTCTTGTGCCAACGGCGTAGCTTCATAAGCTAAAACAGTAGAACGAGATGCCTCAATGGATTTCTTATAGGACTTGCAAAAATAAGGGATTGTAAAGAATGAATAGATAACATCTTTCTTCATTGCTAATTGCCGCAATGCCAAACTTTCAGGGATTCGAACTGTATGGACAGCACATAATATTAAATCATATTTGTTCAATTTAGCATATATCTGCTGGACTTTTGATGCAGGAGTAGCTTTAGTGATATAATAAGCATCAGCTTTCACATAACGATTCACCGTTTCCGAAAACTTGTCACTTAGCGGATTACCAATCGAGAGAATAGCAATTTTACGTTTATCTAAAGCTGTTACCGGAATCATCTCCTCTTCATTTTTCAATAAGGTGATTGCTCCTGCATTCAATTCCGCAGCCAGCCAAGCAGCATGAGCCGTATTCAAACGCTCATCCAAGCCTTTTATTTGAATAGGACGATACTGATTCAATCCTGATATATACTTATATTGCAATATTTTACGACAGCGTTTTTCTATCTCACTCATGGGAATGACTCCGGACTCAACAGCCTCTTTCACATCCTTAAAATCAGAAATAGGAAACGCAGGAGCCAATAAAACGTCATTTCCTGCCAACAATGCTTTTACACAAGGATTATCAGATTTACGGTTAGCGGCTCCTTTCATAGCCAAAGCATCCGTAAAACAAAGTCCCTCGAAACCCATCTCGGTTTGAAGCAAATCAGTAACGACAGCATGAGACAGCGATGCCGGGCATTTCTTTTTCTTTTCCAAAGCAGGAATACATAAATGAGCAGTCATCATGCCGGAAAAGCCCCTCTCTATATAATTGCGGAAAGGAACCAGTTCCACAGAGTCCAGACGGCTACGATTATGATAAAGGACAGGCAATGTTTCATGCGAATCTTCAGACGTGTCGCCATGGCCAGGGAAATGCTTCGCAACAGATAAAACTCCTCCTTCTTCCAATCCTGCTGAATAAGCAAGCCCTTTATCAACAACCATCCGGGCATCCTCTCCAAAGGAACGAATGCCTATAACTGGATTGTCCACATTACTATTCACATCCAAATCCGGTGCAAAGTTAATATGTATTCCCATCTCTTTGCATTGCCGGGCAACCTCTTCCCCATATTTACGAATCAACAGATTATCTTCAATGGCGCCCAACATCATATTTTTAGGGAAACGAGTCGTGCCACTCAAGCGCATGGACAAACCCCATTCTCCATCCAAAGCAACAAACAGAGGGACTTTAGCAGCTGCCTGCATTTTATTTGTCAAGTAGGCTTGGTCGGTTGGGTTTCCCTTATGAAACAATACACCCCCGATTTTCACCTCATTCACATACCGAATCAATTTTTGGAGATTCTGGCTAGTTGTTTTTATATCAGCAACAACCATAAACAATTGGCCTATCTTTTCATCATCGCTCATAGAATTAAAGACAGAATCAACCCACAGATTCATTGCATTTTTATCTGCCTTTTGGAGCAAGGTCGGTTCTTTAGCGAACAAGGAAATAACTGAAAGCCAACATAGAACCCAGATATAATAGATTTTTCTCATCGCATAGAATACTTTTGCAGCTCAAATGTAGAGAAAAAAAAGATTGCAAACAAGAAAAATAAAAGTCCATTTGTTTATATGCCAAATATTTCGTTACTTTGCAGTCGCTTTTACGTAACTCTGACAGGACACAAGCAGCCTGTTAATTACGTATATTAACAACAATTTTAAATACAACAAAAATGGATTTTATTAAAATTGCAGAAGAAGCGTTCGCTACCAAAAAGGAGCATCCTTCATTCAAGAGCGGTGACACTATCACAATCGCTTATCGTATCAAAGAAGGAAACAAAGAACGTATCCAGCAGTACAGAGGTGTAGTAATTCGCATTTCTGGTCACGGAGACAAAAAGCGTTTTACAGTTCGTAAGATGTCTGAAAACGTAGGTGTAGAAAGAATTTTCCCTATCGAATCTCCGTTTATCGAAAGTATTACAGTTAACAAAGTGGGTCGTGTTCGTCGCGCTAAATTGTATTACTTGCGTGCTTTGACTGGTAAAAAAGCAAGAATCAAAGAAAAGAGAATGTAATCTGTTCTACGATTCCAATTCATACAAAAAGCCACCCGTTATGGATGGCTTTTTGTATTTTATACAACTTCGATTTCAATCAAAACGCCTTTGGAACATAGAACCTGCCATTTTAACACTGTTAGAACATCGTTTAAACGCGGTTTAAATTGCTGAGGTTATTTCCCCACATGTTACCAACTTCTTTGGCAACCCAATTTGGTGAAGATTTTTTGCAGTGAAAAGAAAAAGGAAAGTTTTTTGATAGCATGTCAATAGTTACAAAACTTCGGTAAGTTTCCATCTAAACCCATCAGACAAATGGTTACGAGCTTTTTCCAAAAATCTATCATGTAGGTCTAAGTAATTGGCTATGAACAGCCTTGTGAGTTATGAAATGAAATGGTTCAGAAAATCGAGAAAGATGAAAAGTATGAGTCTTTTAATTCGGATTCGCAAAAATGGATAAATTCTGGAGATATAGGATTTACAATAGTTCGTTAAAAATTCGTCAAGCCTAATCGGCTTTGGCGGTAAATAAAATGAGTTCTTTGAAAAGTTTGTCAATTAAATGCGTGTTAGGTTCAATCCCAGACACGTAAATAAATCGTTCAAGCATGTAAGTATTGTGTATGACCGACTTGCATGAGGATATGGAAAATTTCATTCCCATCTTCTTACAAGCAGCCTTGGCAAGGTTTATCGCTGTAAGTGATGCGTTGAAGTGAAATGCCGGTTTTTCTGAATTCGGTTGCCTGACAGTTCGTCATTCCAGCATGTTGCTTGGCATCGCGAAAGCAGAATTCGAGCTGGAAACGTGTCCTGTAGAAGTCTAAAACCTCCTTGGCATCCTGCATCTCGTCCGTGGAGAAATACAGCTGCCATTTGTCAGTTCTTCCATCCATAGGATACCATACAGCCAGAATCACAAAACGTCTGAGTGCTTTGGAGTATGCTTTCAGTCCGTAAAGTCTGCCCTTGTCCACTTTGTATTCGGTACACCTGGTGGTGTCCAGATTTTCAAAGTCAATCTTTCCGTCATGTAATTTTGGCCGTCCGCGTTTTCCTATCCTTTTTTCCAAAGTAGGATAAAACAGTACGGAATCATTCCTGAAACGGCTTATTACATGGAAATCATTTTCGCACAACGGCTTGATAAAAGTTGCCTTTGAAAAGAAAGCGTCACATACCACCCTGTTGGAAATCCGTTTCAGATGCTCTTGTATGCTGATAAGGTAAGAGCTATACCAGTCCACAAGGTTCTTCTCCAGGCTTTCCAGCGTTGTATTGTCAGGTGTCTGTTCAGAGCCCAAAGCCATACACTCATGGTTGTCAACGTCTATAACTCCAATCCCCGTTATTTCCAGTCCACGCCTGTATTCACCGGCACAACCGGACCAGAAATAACCAATCCACGGCGTTTTGCTGCCTGATTTGGGAATGAAAGACGGATCAATGGCTATTGCCTTGCGACTGCCTTTAAGGTGTTCCTTGATGATGGTTTCATTGAAGGAAAACCAGTCAAGGCTGTCGCTCTTAAAATTGTTACGGTATGTCTGTTCCGAGAAACATCCATATCGTCCCATTTGCAGGAAATTGATGCGGTCAGGTATAGCCATGAATAATTTCATTGTATCCATGAATACTTTCTGAAAAGATTTGCTTATATTTACAACTGATTCGAGAGCGTTTCTGCACTCGGATTGGTATTGCATAAGGAGTGATTCTTTAGTCATAATTAAAAGTGGTAACGTACTTGTAATTTACTAAAAAAACAACGAGTTGCGCAATACCTTACTTCTTTATTATCAGCTGTTTAGCATATATTTTTCATCCCTTATCTTACTTCTTGACGATTCATCTTTGACAGTATTTCAATGATCTCTTGAATATATTTTTGAACCGGATTATGCCGATTCTATGTTTAATTTTAATTTATCGGTAAAAATTTACCGAAGTATTGTTTTGTTATATGCGACAAATATCTATTTTTGTAAGGAGATAAAAAATGATATAGATCAGAAAATGATGAATAGTATGAAGACACCACAAGAAATAGCCGAAATGATATCCAAACGTTTTTATCCATTACCCGATGCGGATTTGGATTCTCTGGCCTCGATCATAGAATCAAGTAAGGCTGCGAAAGGAGAATTATTGTTGGATAACGGACAAATATCTAAATATTTATATTATGTGGAATCGGGATTATTACGCCAGTTTTACTATAAGAATAAACGTGATATTACCGAGCATTTCTCCTGTGAGGGAAATATCGTTATTTGTATAGCCAGCACATTCCAAAGAGAACCGACGCATTTATTAATCAAGGCATTGGAACCGACGGTTTATCACCGGATCTCTTTTTCGGAATTTAGCGATTTATTGAAAACATCTTTAGCTATTAATAGATTGTACCAGAAAATACAGGAGTGGGCTTTGATGCTTTCGCAAGAGAAAGCGGACTCTTGGCGTTTTGAGTCGTCAAGAAAACGTTATCTGCGTTTTCAACAGGAATATCCGGAAGCAGCGAAACGTGCTTCTGTCAATCATATCGCCTCGTATTTATTGATGACACCCGAATCTTTGAGCCGGGTACGGGCGGGAGTGCTGTAGCCTCTACCTACATTCAGGTATTATTGAGGCGGAAATAGCAATTTGTGGTGATTTCACGGTTCTAGTAATCCATCTATATTTGCGTCAGTTTAAAAAACGTAGAAGCAATGAAAATAGAAAAAATTACAGGACGTGAGATCCTAGATTCAAGAGGTAACCCGACAGTAGAGGTTGATATTTTACTAGAGTCCGGCGTTATGGGCCGTGCGTCTGTGCCTTCCGGTGCGTCCACCGGCGAGAATGAGGCTTTGGAGTTGCGTGATGGCGACAAGAAGCGTTATGGTGGTAAAGGCGTATTGAAAGCGGTTGAGAATATCAATACGATTATCGCTCCGGCATTGAAGGGGATGTCTGCCTTGGATCAGATAGGTATCGATCATGCGATGTTGGCTTTAGACGGTACGAAAACTAAATCGAAACTAGGTGCGAACGCTATCCTTGGCGTTTCTTTAGCTGTAGCGAAAGCTGCCGCAAATTATTTGGATATTCCTTTATATAGATATATTGGTGGAACGAATACCTACGTGATGCCTGTTCCGATGATGAATATTATCAATGGTGGTTCTCATAGCGACGCTCCGATCGCTTTCCAAGAGTTTATGATTCGTCCGGTAGGTGCCGCTTCTTTCAAGGAAGGCTTACGTATGGGCGCTGAGGTATTCCATGCGTTGAAAAAGGTATTGCACGATCGTGGGTTAAGTACCGCTGTTGGTGATGAGGGTGGTTTCGCCCCGAATTTGGAAGGTACGGAAGATGCCTTGAACTCAATTATCGCCGCTATCAAGGCGGCTGGTTATGAACCGGGCAAGGATGTGATGATCGGTATGGACTGCGCTTCTTCTGAGTTTTATAAGGATGGAATCTACGATTACACGAAGTTTGAAGGAGAAAAAGGCGTGAAACGTACTTCCGACGAACAAGTGGATTATCTGGAAAAGCTGATCAACGAATACCCGATCGATTCCATCGAGGATGGTATGAGTGAGAATGATTGGGCTGGTTGGAAGAAACTGACAGATCGTATCGGTAACCATTGCCAATTAGTCGGAGATGATTTGTTCGTGACAAATGTAGAGTTCCTTTCAAGGGGTATTAAAGAAGGTTGCGGTAACTCGATCTTGATCAAGGTAAATCAGATTGGTTCCTTGACGGAGACACTGAACGCTATCGAGATGGCTCACCGCCATGGATACACGACCGTTACTTCACACCGTTCCGGTGAGACGGAAGACGCTACGATCGCCGATATCGCTGTCGCTACCAATAGCGGACAGATCAAGACGGGATCATTAAGTCGTTCGGACCGTATGGCTAAATATAACCAGCTGCTTCGTATCGAGGAGGAATTGGGAGACCGTGCCGTATACGGATACAAAAGAATCAATTAAGTATATAAAGTAAATTATAATCGCTAATTATGTAGTAATCCAAAACCCAAGATATTGAAGGGCTCATCCGTGAGGATAGGCCCTTTTTATTGATTGATAAGGTATTATCTATAACCTCATAAAATATATCGATTAGAAAAATTGTTTTTATGAAGAAATGTGTTATATTTTTGTGCCGGAAATAAAAACAAATAGTATTCATTTAAAAATAAAAACAAGTATGGAATCGATTATTAATTCTCAACTTCTGGAGTTTAAAGTACAAGCTTTTCAAAATGGTAATTTCAAGACTGTAACCAATGAGGACGTCTTGGGTAAGTGGGCTATCTTTTTCTTCTACCCGGCCGATTTTACATTTGTTTGTCCAACAGAGTTGGTCGATATGGCTGAGAAGTATGAGCAGTTTAAATCAATGGGAGTAGAAATTTACTCTGTAAGTACAGACTCTCATTTTGTACATAAAGCTTGGCATGACGCTTCCGAGACTATCCGTAAGATACAATATCCGATGTTGGCGGATCCCACTGGGGCACTGAGTCGTGCGTTTGGTGTGATGATTGAGGAAGAGGGTATGGCATACCGTGGCACTTTCTTGGTAAATCCGGAAGGAAAGATCAAAGTGGCCGAGATTCATGATAACAATATCGGTCGTGACGCTTCCGAGTTACTTCGTAAAGTTGAAGCCGCTCAGTTTGTCGCTTCACATGATGGTGAGGTTTGTCCCGCTAAATGGAAGAAAGGGGAGGCTACCTTGAAACCTAGCATTGACTTGGTAGGGAAAATCTAAATAATTAAAAGTATAGATCGTGTTAGAATCAACATTAAAAGAACAATTGAAAGGTATATTCGCAGGGTTAAATGCGAATTATGCCTTTGATATATCGATCTCTCCTGCGCATGAAAGTAGACAGGAATTGATGGATTTATTAGGTGATGTTGCCTCTTGTTCGGATAAAATATCTATGCAAGTATCTGATGGGGATGGATTGGAATTCATTTTATTAAAGGATGGAGCGAAAACGGGGATTAAGTTTCGTGGAGTACCTAATGGACACGAGTTTACTTCCTTACTGTTGGCGATCTTGAATTCAGATGGGAAAGGCAAGAATTTTCCGGATGAGAGTATTTGTAATCGTGTTAAAGCCTTGAATGGCCCGATACATCTGACGACCTATGTCTCTTTGACTTGCACGAATTGCCCGGATGTGGTACAGGCATTAAACGCTATGACGACTTTAAATCCTCAGATCCATCATGAGATGGTAGATGGGGCTATCAATCAGGCGGAAGTTGATGCCTTGAAGATACAAGGCGTCCCCTCTGTCTTTGCGGATGGAAAACTGATTCATGTAGGACGTGGGGAATTCGGTGAATTGTTATCGAAGCTGGAAGCTCAGTATGGAATCAATGAGAGCCTGACGGAGAAAACGGTAAAGCGATATGACGTGGTTGTGGTCGGTGGAGGGCCGGCAGGTGCTTCTGCCGCTATTTATTCCGCCCGAAAGGGGCTGAGTGTTGCTGTCGTGGCGGAGCGTATCGGCGGGCAGGTGAAGGAGACGGTAGGAATTGAGAATCTGATTTCAGTTCCGGAGACAACAGGTACCCAGTTGGCTGACAATCTGCGCTTGCATATGCGGCAATATCCGATTGACCTGCTGGAGCATCGTCGTATAGAGAAGGTTACGATAGAAGGAAACGAGAAGGTTTTATCTACGGCAGGAGGTGAGATATTCAAGGCTCCGGCGGTTATTGTCGCTACGGGCGCTAGCTGGCGTAAATTGAATGTACCGGGTGAGACAGAGTATATAGGACGTGGAGTGGCTTTTTGTCCTCATTGCGACGGTCCGCTTTATAAGGGAAAACATGTCGCCGTGGTTGGCGGTGGAAATTCCGGTATCGAGGCGGCTATTGATTTGGCGGGGATTTGTTCGAAAGTAACCGTTTTGGAGTTTATGGATGAGTTAAAAGCGGATCAAGTCTTGCAAGAGAAAGCGAAAAGTTTGCTGAATGTCGAGATCTTTGTTCGTTCACAAACAACTGAGGTGGTTGGAAATGGCGACAAGGTAACCGGTATCCGTACAAAGGATCGTAAGACAGGGGAAGAGCGTGTTATTCATTTAGACGGTATTTTTGTTCAAATCGGCTTAGCCGCTAATAGTGGTGTCTTTAAGGAGATTGTCGAAACAAATCGTCCCGGTGAGATCGTGATTGACGCACATTGCCGGACGAATGTCCCGGGTATTTATGCGGCGGGCGACGTTTCCACCGTACCCTTTAAGCAAATCATTATTTCTATGGGAGAAGGTGCCAAAGCGGCCCTTTCAGCCTTTGAAGATCGGGTACGTGGCGTACTTGGTTGAGGGAAGTACCTACAAATAGGTAATTTTTGAACAGCGTATCTCTTTTATCGGTTATATTACTATATTTGCGGTTGAGAGAAAAGAAATGGATAGATTAAGAAAATATCTGAGGATATTACTCCCTGCGCTGTTCATAGCCTATTTGGGATGTATTATCGCGTTTACCCACGTTCATATTGTCAACGGGGTAACGATCGTCCATTCTCACTCGTATCATAAAACGGACGATGGTCGTCCAGACCATGAACATGGCTACGCCGAGTTTCAGTTACTTCATCAGATATCTGTCTTGCAGATAACAGGTGCGGCTTTCGTCGCTATTCTGCTGGCGGCTTTTTATTCCTTTATCCGTAACTTATCTTTCGCTCCGGTTTATCCGGACTATATCGTTCCCTTCCGGGGCAGACGTACGCTTCGGGCTCCTCCCATATTCTGATATTGTGAGATTAATAACATTGTATTACTTATCAGAATAAATTAAAATGAATAAATTTTTCATCTTTATACTATGCCTGTGCTGTGCCCTAACGGCAGCTCAGGCCACGGGAGAGGATCGTCTAAACGACTCAGACGCAAATGTTTTCGGACATGTCTTGGATAAGAAAACAGGGGAACATCTTCCCTTTATCAACGTATTGTTAAAAGGTACCACGATCGGTACGATCACCGATAACTCGGGACATTTTTCCTGAAGAATCTGCCGGAAGGTAAATTTACGCTGGAATATAAAGCGCTCGGGTATAAGACTGTCTCTAAAGAAGTGACCCTAAAGAAAGGAAAAACCTTAGAGATTAATGTAGAATTGGAAGAAGACCAGATCGCCTTGGATGGCGTGGTGGTATCTGCGAATCGTGCGGAAACTTCCCGCCGGTTGGCTCCCACATTAGTGAATGTATTGGATGCGAAGGTTTTTACTACGACTAATGCGGTGAATTTGGCACAGGGACTAAATTTCCAACCGGGTGTACGGGTAGAGACGAATTGCCAGAATTGCGGTTTCCAGCAAGTCCGGATCAATGGATTAGACGGACCTTATACCCAAATACTGATTGATTCACGTCCCATATTCAGCGCTTTATCCGGCGTATATGGGCTTGAGCAAATACCGGCGAATATGATCGAGCGGGTAGAGGTGATGCGAGGAGGGGGATCGGCACTGTTCGGCTCGTCCGCTATCGCCGGGACAATTAATATCATCACGAAGGAGCCCTTGAGAAATTCCGGGCAATTGTCGCATACGTTAACCTCGATCGGTGGGACATCCGCTTTCGATAATAATACGACCCTAAATGCCTCTTTGGTATCGGAAAATGGGAAAGCGGGCTTATATCTTTTTGGCCAGAACCGTCATCGTTCCGGTTTTGATCAGGATGGAGATGGTTTTACGGAGTTGCCTAAATTGAAGAATCAAACGGTTGGTTTCCGTTCGTACCTGAAAACGAGTACTTATAGTAAATTGACATTCGAGTATCATCATATGAATGAATACCGCAGGGGAGGAAATCTGTTGGATCGTCCGCCTCATGAAGCGGATATCGCCGAACAGTTGGAGCATTCGATTGATGGAGGAGGCCTGAAATTCGATCTTTTCTCCAAGGATTATAAACATAAATGGAGTGTTTTCACTTCTGCCCAAAATACAGACCGGGATAGTTATTACGGGACGAACCAAGATCCGAACGCTTACGGCAAGACTACGGACCTGACGGTTATGGCCGGTACGCAATATGCTTATAGTTTTGATAAATTCTTGTTTATGCCATCGGATTTGACTGCCGGTTTGGAGTATAGTTTCGATCATTTGAAAGACGAGATGATCGGGTATAATCGCTTTACGAATCAGAAGGTGCATATCGAGAGCGCGTTTTTGCAGAATGAGTGGAAAAATAAGCGATGGAGCTTCTTGATTGGCGGTCGTTTGGATAAACATAATATGATGGATCATGTAATATTCAGCCCTCGTGCGAATATCCGTTTTAACCCGACGGAAGATATCAATATCCGGGCTAGTTATTCCAGTGGTTTCCGTGCCCCGCAAGCGTTCGATGAGGATATGCATATCTCTGCGGTCGGCGGAGAGGTCGCTATGATCCAGCGTGCGAAAGATTTATCCGAGGAGAAATCGCAGAGCTTGAGTGCTTCGGTCGATTTTTACCATCGTTTTAAGAATGGTATCCAGTTGAACTTTTTGGTGGAAGGTTTTTACACCAGCTTAAGTGATGTGTTTGTCTTGGAAGATATCGGGAAAGATGAGCAAGGCAATCTGATTAAGGAACGTCGTAACGGTTCTGGGGCGAAAGTGATGGGATTAACCTTGGAAGGGAAGTCGGTGTTAACTTCATGGCTATCTTTGCAAGCGGGCGCAACTTTCCAGCGAAGCCGTTATAAAGAGGCCGAGAAATGGAGCGATGACGAGAATGTACCAGCCGAGACAAAGATGTTCCGTACGCCGGATATCTATGGTTATTTTACGGCTACTCTTACGCCTATTAAACGTTTCACGGCTTCCTTGTCGGGAACCTATACGGGAAGTATGTTGGTGCAGCACTTGGCGGGATATATACCTTTGGATAAGGCGGTGGAGACTCCGGATTTCTTTGATATGAATATCAAGCTTGCGTATGAGTTCCCGCTTTACAAAGAGCTGAAACTAGAAGTAAATGGAGGCGTGCAGAATCTATTTAACGCTTACCAATCCGACTTTGACCAAGGTAAGAACCGGGATTCCTCCTATATCTATGGCCCGGCTAGCCCGAGAAGTTATTTTGCTGGTGTAAAGATGAGTTTTTAATCATGTAATGCCCTTTGAAAAAACATGAAGGTGTGTCGTAATGCACGATGCACCTTCTTTTTTGTTCATAACTAAACAAATCGGTTCATTTTCTTTAAGCTGCGATCTTTTGAATATTTCTTTGATTTATATGTTTCCAGCATCTAAAAACAGCAGCTGTAAGCTCATAAAACAGACTAATCAGCCAGTTCATACCCTCTTTTGTCAGTTTTGCACACATCTTTTTTATATTGAAAGCAATGGCTAGGAAGGCAAAGTCCATGAAGACCTTATCCTTCCCAAAATGTCGGAAACGCTTGTAGTTCATATTGTTTTTAATTTGGGATAATCATTTAATTCCTTCAATCTGAGTTAACCGGCAGACGTTCCCGTATTT